>Ga0214543_1000107_pt1 | contig 108290 bp, 33 predicted proteins | sample CNSS2metaG_FD_160094 | JGI IMG/M metagenome (GOLD analysis project Ga0214543, IMG submission 160094) | Root nodule microbial communities from cowpea collected in UCLA plant growth center, Los Angeles, California, USA - CNSS2 | ecosystem: Host-associated > Plants > Roots > Nodule | place: USA...
AAAAGGACGAAGAAAAAGTTGATGCGGTGCCGAATTCTATGCACCATATTCAAAATGCAACTATTCCCCATCCGTCCATGCTTACATGTTCATGGTTTCACAAACTTCCCTTAATTGTTAGTGAGATAAATTGTGATTTACCCATGGTTTCAAAATCGTATATGCGATTCAAATAATGAAATTGCTAATTCAAAGTTTCATTCTTTATCCTCTCCTTTAACTAATAATAGCAATTGACTTTATATTTTTGTTTCATCAACAAAGTGTGAATATATAAACATGACATAAGGGGTGTTTGTCCATACACATGTGAAGAGACAACCTTCCCTACCCTATTTTCCTGTTAGGCATGCATTTAAATATGTTATAACCAAAGAAATGCTGCACAATATGAACCTATCTGTAGTAGCCCAATATAAATATATCTTGTTTCAACATATTGAAATTTTCATATAATAAAAAAAGAAGAAGAGATTTTGAGATTTCTCTAAAAAAAAAAACAAGATGAAGGATATCAATCCCAGTCAATAAAAGGTATTCAATTTCTTAATTATTATATACCTCGACCAGCATGCACTTTAGTTTATTTAATTACTTTATCTTTCTTGAATATTTCTTCTTAAAAACACACGAGTTTGAAGACTGTAACAATGTCCATTCAGTTTTCCTTTTTAATCTCACCCTGAAAAGATGTCTGTAAACATTCATCCAATTGGAACAGGTTTGTTATAACATAGCAACAAAAAATATATAACACAATCTCCTCCCACTTTGCTCGTGTTGTGTTTTCTACAACCAAAAACCAGATAAAGAAGGAAGTGTAAGGTGTAGAAATATATAACATGGTTGAAAAGTTGAGGCTTGCGTTATCTGTGTTGGTCTCTCTTCTTCTCACATCCTCAGTACAGTCACAGACATGCATGAACCACACCTTCACCGACAACAAGGTCTTCACCTCATGCCGCGACCTTCCCCACTTAACCTCGTACCTCCACTGGACCTACGAGCAGGCCACAGCCAAGTTGGACATGGCATTCAGACACGCTGGAATCAACGCTTCGGACAGGTGGGTTGCATGGGCCATCAATCCCAACAACAACCTCAATTCAGCTATGGTTGGAGCACAGGCTCTGGTGGCTATCTCAGAATCCGGTGGTGCCCCAAGAGCATACACTTCTTCCATCCAAGGTTACTCAACCCAGTTGGCAGAGGGAAACATTTCTTATGCCATCTCTGGTTTGAGAGCTACCCGTGAGAATAGTGAGATCACCATCTATGCCACCCTCACTCTTCCAAACGGTACCACCAATTTGGTCCACCTTTGGCAAGATGGTCCTCTGTCTGCTTCTACTCCTGCACAGCATCAACTTGCTACTTCTAACCTCCAAGCCAAGGAAACCTTCGATCTTCTCTAGTTCAATGCAGCCAGGATCAAGTGTGCTTAGAACAAGAACAATAAATTAATGTAAGTAACTGCCTTTCGCAATCTTTTTTGTGTGCTTCTTGTTAACTGGTTTCCTTTATGTGCATGTGCGTGTGTTGAGGATTTGCATGCCTTAATTCTATCTATTTGTTTCATGTGTTCAATGCCAAATACGTAAAGTTTTGTCCTTTGGTTTCACTGTTCTGCAAGTCTTCAGCATGCATACAGAGAATTTAAAGTCAAAATTTCATTGATTCTCACACAAACTTTAGGAAAAAAAAAGATTTTTTAATAAATCACATGTGTATACATCTGTATATTTGATTGCATGTATTCTTCACTTTAAAACTTCGTTATCTTTTGTCCTAAAAACCATCTCAACGTGTATATATAAATAACTTTTAGTTTCGACTTTTAAGAGATGAGAGTTTTGGAATTATATAAAGAATAGTACAGTTCTATATAACCTGACTCAAATTGTTATATGTTTCTTTTGCAGGCAAATAAAGAGATACACCAATACATTTTGTTCCTTTCCTTCTGCGGAAGAACACGATGATACATCCCTCGTGCAGCAAAGAATCTATAACCCATGAGGAACTGGATGTTTTTAATTTTTTTCTTTTGTATGATTCAATATAATAGTTACATTTATAAGCATAAATAAATAACACTTGATGTATATGTATTCATAGATATATTGTATATATTATTGCTATGTTTAAATGTGATATTAATTCACGAATAAACGAGATTTTTTTTTTGTTAACAAACAAATATAATTTGTTAGTGCAAAAGTCGAAGTAATAATTTTATTTAATAAAAAGGAGTAGGATGCCTTGCCAAACCATTACAAAATTCGGAAGAGAAACTAATACATGATGACTAAATGTGTTGAATTGATCACCCAAGGTAAATTGAGCTTATTTAAATATTTGAACCCATATTTAAGTTTTCTTAGATGTGTTTTGAGTTAAATAAATAAACTTAACCAAGTATTTGATAAACTGAACTTGAAAAATTAACAAATGATTTATTTTTTTCTTACGCTCTTATTTTTTTATTAAAACAATACTAACAAATGTTCTTTATAAGAAAAAAATAAACTAAGGAAATATAGATAAAAAATATTTAATAATATGTTACTACAGAGAAGTTAAAAGGGCAGTAGTATTTGTCTTTTTAAATGTAACTATTATTATATAGTATTCAATTGAGTGGGAATGGAATATACAGTGTTTAATGTCAAAGTCATGAAATTGCTTTTATTATACCCATGCGTATTCACTAATCAATACAGGACAGAAAATTGGTGACGATTGAAAGGGAGAACACATTAAGAGGGACATGAGAATTGTCTTGTTATAAGGGTGAGAGAAGAGAAGTCGTAGTGTCAAAAACCATAAAAGACACTTCTAGAATTGTTGGAGTTAAAAGCACTTGGTCAGGATCATAAACTTCAAACATTGAGTTAAAACTGGATTGATTGAGATGTTACACGAACCTTGTCCAATCCACCAAAGATCTTGTGAAACTTTCAGCTCACCTACCATTACACACACATAATTCCTTGTTAACTATTACTTTAACGCAATAAAATATTATTAAGGGAAAGTTAATGGACAATTACCTTCAACACTTGTACACTTGTGACTTCACTAAGTTATCTTCTACGACCCCTTCAAATTTACTACTCGTCACTTCTAATCAAGTTTTCTTTCAACCATTCAAATAAAACCCTCTGTGTTTTTTTTTTTTTTGAAAGATCTCACGCTAAATTTTCAACAGGTCATAATTAATGAGTCAATTTTCCAAGCAACACGCCACTAAATTTTGAAAAAAAACAGGGGTGTACAGGGACGAAGAAAAAGTTGGCGATCTAAAATAAAAGTCTTGTAATAATATATCAACCAAGAGGTGACGAATTCATGGCTTAATATTCAAATGCCACTATTTTGGAGCTTTTCAACTTTTCCGCATTCAACAGGCTTAACTGCGTCTCGCTATTCTTCTTCTTTCCATTATTTTATTAATAACTCCCTGCAAACCAAATAAAAGAAAACGTCTCTTTTGTTTTATGTGTTAAGAAATTTCAGAAAGGGTTATTAAGGTTTCATAAATATGGTTAAATAGACAGAGTTTAAAATGGAGGGACCAAAACTTCCTCAATTATAAATAAGATCAGCACCCAGTGTAATATAAAGTAAGTTAAAAATTCTAAAATATAAAGAATCTTTGTATTTATAAAATGGCTTAAATAATAATAATAATAATAATTCATTATGCATGTATTTTATACAATAGAAGTATCAAACATTATTTCCTTTGTTTTTGTTGGGTTTGAAATCTTCCTACGCCATAATTAAGAGTATAAATAGTTAAACACAACGAACTTGTAAAAAAATGTCAAAATTGGAGGTATTTTAGTATACATTCTCTCATCATTAATTAATGTAAAGAAAATTATAATTTAACAGATACGGTCCACTATTTTACCAATTACCACCATGTTTGCTTGACTTCAAATATAATCGATCTCTGCAATGACTTCCACAAATGACTTCAAACATGTTTCCAGTAAGACGTTACTAAATATTTGTTTAACTCCCAATTTGGTTGATAAAATCTATTTTGACTGTCACAATTTTTTCTTCAATGTTACGACAGCATTTACGTAGTACTTTCGAAAGTTTTTGTCACAGATTCATATTCTTACAGTTACGTTTGCATAAGGCTACGTATCGTATTTACGTGTATTATTATGGATGATATGGTTGAACAAATCAAAGAAAAAACTGAATGAGGAATGAGACTCTCCTATTATTAAATATTAGGTTTTAAACTTCTGTCGCAAAAAGTTGTTTAGAGTATACCGCAATTAAAGGAGTTAAAATGCTGAAGGACATGTGTTTTCATAAATTATCTATACTTTTGATTTCTAAGTAGTATTGAGCATTTTTGTGGGATGGGATAATTGTATCCCTAACTCAACATTAAAGTTTTGATGATTTCGTGCATTGTTTAACTTTTTCTTCTATTATTAGATAAGTTTTACTTTTTTTGATTTAGTTTAAAAGTACTTTATTAATATTATTTACTAAACAAGCTTTCTAATATTTTTTTAAAGATGATACATACTTCAAGTGTTTTTTTTTATAACATATTAACTTCTAATTACTGCCTTTTATACTTATTTTGTCGTTATTTTTTTCTCAATAAAGTGAATTTTATTGTTTTCTTTCACTCATATGAGATTTTCTTATTTTTTTATCTTTTTATTAATTACATAAGATATTAACAAGGACAGATATATATTATGAATACTTTTATTTGATTTTATTATCGATGTAATGACTAAATAAATAATTTTACAATGTTATATATTTAATCAAAAATTGTCGATGATATGAATTTTTGGGTAATTATTGTCAATTTTAAGACACTGAATTATTTTATATTTTCAATATATACTATTTTTTTCTAATTTATGAAATAATTATATTACTTTTTTATAATTAACATTACGCTGATTTTCAATAATCCTTTATACTATTTATTCTATCATTTTTAGTCATACCTTATTTTCATTAACATGATCAAAATATGATGTCTACTGAAAAGTATGTTATTTTGTTTATTTTAATTGAGACCACAAATATCTTAACTTAACATATAATATAAGATTAATTATATAAGTGTTTTTATAATTGATGTATAGTTATAAATGAAAAGGTTTTATAATGAAAAAAAAATGAAATTATGAAGACTCCAAAATGTATTTTATCAATAAACTACAATAAAAAAACTAGATAAAAATTAGATAACATGCTGTCATTTTATATTTATCAATATTTTTAATGAATAAGTTTGTTAAATATTTATAAATTAATAAATTTAATTTAACAGCTTTTAGTTTTTTTTTTGTTATGTCTTTTGGTTTCAATTATTTTTGTCAAAAATCTATGTAAGACTTGTCACAGCCAAAGTATTTATTGTCTAAAGTTTAAAAGTTATTGTCTATCTAACAAAAAACTTGTAATTTGGGTAAGTTAGACTTTTAGAGTAATGTTCTGAAGAAAAAAAAATTTACATTTTGACTCAAATAAACTATAACTTCGTTTTAATAATATACTTAATGATCCAATTCAATATATATATATATATATATATATATATATATAATAATTTTGACATAATTAATCATCAAATAGTTGTTTATTTATTGTAAATTGTTAAGATATCAAATTTGGTTCAATTTGAGTCTATTGGTATTTCACGGATTTTAGATAAAAAATGTTATTTATGCTGTAAAATTGTATTGAATATTTATTATTTGTACTTATTTTCTTTTCAATATAGGAACAATTCGTGGTTGAGTCAAGAAAAAATAAAAAAAATACAGAAATAACATGTAAAATAACTTAAGAGAAATAAAATAATATACCAACAATAAATAATTATTAAAATAAAAGAACATAGCAATAATACACAATTTTCTAAGAATCATTTCCTTTAAAAAAACATTAATAATTAATATTAGTGACAAATTATAGAAATGATTGTAGTTACCAATTTAAAGACTAGTTAAAAAATTTCGAAATTATTTTAATTACTAATAATTTTAATTTATAAATTAATATACAATTCATTATAATAATAATAATTAATTATTTTATCATTAAAATTAATTATTATTTAAAAAATTTCTTATAATAAAATATAATAATTTTGACTTTTTTTTCTTTGCTCAAACATTCAATTGTCCTCTATCACAACATATATTTTAACACGAGTATCATAAATGCATTTCAATGACGAAATTATTTTTGGGAAAAATATATAATATTTTTCTCATGCAAAAAAACAAAATCTTTAAAAGAGAAAACATCGATAATGGAAGACTGCAAAAGTACATTAATCATCATGAAAACTAATAATGAAAAGGAAAAAGAAGAAGAAAAAATTAAAAGTTATATTATTTAGTCTTTTAATCAAATTTTTTAAATTTATTTGATATTTTAAACACATTTCATGATAGTAATTGAATTATTTACTCATTTTTGCTTTAATATTTACTTAGAAAAACAATTAAAACGTCAAATAAATTTAACAAAATGTGGTTAAAGGGATTAAATTCACTCATTTATTAAAGATGAAGGATTAATTCCAATTTTTACTGAAAGTTAAGGGACCGACAACATATTTATCCTTTATTTTAATATAAATTTATTACTATTAATATTGTATTTATTATTCATTAGCAATATTATCAATAAAAAAGTTAAAAAAATTAAAAATACTACGACTAACAAATTATATAGACTTTCTTTTTTTTGAAAATTCATATGATAACGATGTTTATATTTTTCACGAAAAAAAAATGCTAATCGTAATGATTTTATTATCTAATGTTTGAATTAAATTGTAAAACATGCTAATAAAAAAAAATCAACATGACACTTGACACATTAAACACGAGCATAACTTTAATAATATTACTGACTGATAGTTTGTTACCGAAAAAAGCCTCAAAAACATATGTTCAATTAAAATAGTTTTAAAGATTAATTAGCCAATGCTTATTTTGAAGATTTAAAAGTTAACTAATGCATGTGTACGGCAAGGCATCCCCTCTCTTACTTTGACGAAAATGTGAAACTCTTTGACGCGTTGACGCACTATGTGTGCCGTTTTAAACAATACTTTATCTTTTTTATAATGCTATAACTACCTTTCTTAATTAACTTTACCAGCCACTAATTTTTGCCATCAATTGACCGTTTTCTTATGAATATATTTTTTATGACATTTTCATCACGTAAACTTCACTATATATTTAAGGATTTTGAAACATAATTCCAAACCATTTTTGTCAAATGAACCACAATTTAACTTTTAAAATACATTTTCTTCTAAATATTCTACAAACGCTAATAAAATATATTTGTCGAATAATTTCACCGATAACTTTATGAGTGTGTTTTGCTTTGCAAATATTTTTACACGACAAAAATTAACTATAAATCTTTCTTACATAGGTAATTTTTATATATATATATATATATATATATATATTAATGCAAGCACGTGCATTATTATTAAGGATGTAAACGAGATGGATAAGGTATGGGTAGTAGTTCCTTCGTATCCTACCTGCTTGATAAATATTCACCCAAATCTGTATCCATATCCATTGGGTATCCGTTATGCGGGTACTCACATAATTTTTTAATATTCATGAGTACCGCGGATATTTAAAAAAAATAAAAATAAATATTTAACAACATATTTTAATCGTAAATTCAAATAAAATACAATACATAACATTCATAAATTTTAAACAAAGTCAAAATAACACATTTAAAGAGTGTTGAATGACAGATTACAAAAAAAATGATTTTTTTTTAAAACTAATTGATAAAAAAATAACATGTTTTTTTTTTTATTTTTTTAATTTAAATTAGATTATAGCGGGTACGAATATCTACGAGTACGGATACTATGATACCCATACTCGCTCTCTTAACATGCGAGTATTATATATATATATATATATATATATATATATATATATATATATATATGTCATCTGTTAAACATTCAACATTAACTTAACTTGTATGCACTTGTGATTTTAAAAACTATTCAATAAAATATAATATTTGAATCAATACAAAGTCGTGAATTTCGCATTTCATCCTCTTTAATTCGCTACCAATTTTTTTTCCTCAATATTTTTTATATTATTAGTAAATCATGCACTCTTCTCTTCTTAAGAATTTTCACACATCATAATTATATAATTGCCCATTCAAGAAGATCCTATGCTATTAGATAATGACAAAGAAAAAAAAAAAAAAAATATATATATATATATATATATATATATATATATATATGTTCGAGTATTTTTATTTGATTTCTCTTATATTTTTTATTTTGAATTGAACATCTTTATTTTTAATGTATTTATCATTTATTCATGTCCAAATTTCCTAATTTCACTTCTTTCTAACAAACCCAAAAAAGTTAATTAAAGGAAGCGTAAAGGAAAAGATGTGGAAAATTTAAAGCTCTCCCAACTTAGTTAATTACCAAAGAAATGCATTTGAATATATGAGAAATTTAAAAAGCGTTAAATAAAGAAAAAGAATTCTATCTCAATTTATATTATACTGTGTGAAAGTGGAAATCTACGCGGAAGCTTTCACTTTAATTGGTTGTACCTTTAAATAATTCAAGCAATAATAGTGTTTATCACTTTAATCACTTCAGTCAACTATTCAATGGGCCAAAGTATAAATAGTACTTTTTCAGGGAGCATTTGTTATTACTCTTATTTAATATTTAATATAAAATACTTACTTTAACCTAATTTTTAATCGAAACACATTTTATAAAATCTAGATCATATATGAATTTTCAAATAGTTTTAAATGGGTTAAAATACCTTTTTATCCCAATTTTAGTCAAATTTTGTCAAATAAGTACTAATTTTGATTTTGTGTTCAAATAGGTCTAAATTTTTGTCAATTTTGTTTAATTGAGTTTCTTTTTGCTAACACCGTTTAAATCATTAACGACCATAAACAGTGACGACCACGTGTTACTTCGTGATTTTTAAATTTTTTTTTATTTTTTTAAATATTCACGTGTCAACCCAGTAGCGTATCACGTGTCAAAGTCATTAAATGTTGTTTCAATTGGGAGAGAGACCAAATTGATTCATATTAACAAAAATTGGAACTCAATTGAACAAAAATAACAAATATAGAGACCAGACTGAATATAGAACCTGCTGGGTTGACACGTGGAAATTTAAAAACAATTCAAAAAAAAAATTCAAAAAAAAATACCTAAAAAAAATCAAAAAAACCAATTAAAAAAATTAAAAAATTAAAAAAAAAAACTATGAAATGACACGTGACAGTTACTCTTCATGCCCGTTAATAATTTAAATAATGTTAACAAAAAATGATCCAATTGAATAAAATTGATAAAAATTAGAATCTATTTGAACATAAAATCAAAATTATGACTTATTTAATAAAATTTGATGAAAATTGAAAAAAAAAGTGTTTTAACCTTTTAAATTAATGCAAACTCAAGGACACACCTTAAAAGTAATATCGTGAACAAGAAAAATAAGACTCAGAAAAATTTAACCATAGTAGTAGTCTAGTACTCTCCATCAGTTCTACTCTAAATCAGAATCCAAAATGATTTTCTTTACGCGATAGACTGCAAAAAAGTATATTCTATAAATACTTCAAACAATCAATGCACTTTTGCTCGGACATTCAACAAGCTTACCAAATGGTCATATGAATGAAAAAAAACACCTTTTCATTGTATGTTCAGAAAAAGGCACGAAAAAAATGCAGCATTATTCTTGGAACATGGACACGACCAAATCCGAAGCAGTTCCTCTTCGTGGGTATTGATTTGTTTATGGTAATGGTAATTATAGAGATTAACCTAGTCCTAGTCCTGTTGGGTGTATGGGTTTGGTTGCAGTAGATTGGTTCCGCTTGCATTTTTTGACTTGTGACGCGTATTCCAATTTTCATGTGAGTGTGATATCTAAGTTTGTTGACCCACTCAAACGGAGCAGCCACAAAAAGTTGAACTAAATTACTCACAATTTATTCAACACATCCTCCAAGCCCTTCTCTCAGTTGACTCCGACCCAAACTTCCGGATGCAATAATCTATCACTACTACCACACCACAACAAATACAACCATTAAAGGAACAAATACTAAGAATCTTCTAAAGTTGACTACGAAATTTTGTCACACTTAACAACCGTGTTTCTTAATTCAACATGCTTAGTTTAAGATCCCATAATTATTCAATCATCGGTGCTAAATTTATTCCCAGTCACATGGTAACGGTGTACAGGACAAGAGAAGTCTCCTCTTTGCCTCTTTGCCCGCTTAATGCCAATATAAACTATTCAATCACTTAACATACAACTCTAATCATAATTAGTTTCGGAACGACTTTAAATTTCAAGTTATTTTTTAAATACATTTAAAAGTTCATATGAATTATTAAAGTTCATACATTTAAAAACACGTGGATAAAAAACATGTTGATCCAAAATTATATATTAAAGTTGAAGTGAAGGTTATATATGATGAGAAGATAAGATTGCATAATGTATAAAATTAAAACAAATTATTTATCGATTGTTGAATAGTAGTACCGTACCGTATATCTACGTTTGGGAGAAATACAGTCAACCTCATGGGTTTGGGACTGACGACATGGCTACGCAAGAAAGACGAAAGGGATGAAGAGGTTGCTTTGCCATACACACGGAACCTGTTTGGTTAAACCGTCCAACAATTTTCTCATTCTTTCACTTCAACCATCAAAATCACCGTTCCAACTTAGATATGGAAAATTAAAAAATAAAAAAAATGTACTGCGAAGTCTTACGTTGCACAAAGAGACAGGTGTGAAAAGGTGGTGGTTTCACAATGGTGGAAAAAATTGTCCACTTAACATCACAGGTCGGAATTCCAAATTTCCAACTGTTGTTTTTAGAACAAATCAAATTGCTTCTACATGACACACGTAATGGAAGCTTCCTCTTACGGGGAGAAGGTGGACCCCGGTAGGGAGACAGAACAGGTCGTTTCTGTAATTTCATAATTAAAAAGCTTTTAAATTTAATAATTTATAATTCAAGGGGTTTCTTTGTCAATAGAAAAACTTAGCCTTTTTTTTTTTCTTATGTGAGAGAGGGAATATCATAATGCGACATCAATTCATACTTTAAACGAATTAGGGCATCTAGATTATGCGTGCTTTTATTTTAAAAATTCAATCTTTTTTTTTTCTTGTGTGAGACTTTTAGTCATCTTTGGACATCAACTACTCAACTACCTAACCCTACCCAGTCCTATAATAACCCCCGTTTCCCCTCATTCTCTCCCACAACCTCCTCCAGTTCATTCATCTTGAGAGGGTTTGTATCTGCAAGAAACCAAAAACGAAACAATCAATCGAGCAAGGTTTCAACAGCCACTTGTTGTCGGTTCAGATCTCCTTCCCTGTAAGTTTTCAGCGGGAGCCAACAGAGAGATTCTAAAACTGTCGAAGCAACTTTTTCAGGATCAAGCAAGAGAGGTGAAAGGAAAATGGTTGGAAAGCTGATGGTGGTGAGGCTTGTTTTGGCCATATCTGTGTTGGGCAATCTCCTTCTGACAACCTCGGCACAGTCACAGGCATGCTCGAGCCATACCTTCACGGAGAACAGGGTGTTTACCACGTGCCGTGATCTTCCTCACTTAAGCTCTTACCTTCACTGGTCTTATGATCAGTCCTCAGGCAGGTTGGACATAGCATTCAGACACTCTGGAATCTCCGACTCAGACAGGTGGGTTTCGTGGGCTATAAATCCTAACAATGACCTCTCTTCATCCATGACTGGAGCACAGGCTCTGGTGGCTATCTCACAATCTGGCGGCACCCCAAGAGCATACACTTCTTCCATCCAAAGTCCCGCAACCCAGTTGGCAGAGGGAGCCATCTCTTATCCTCATTCTGGCTTGACGGCTACCCGTCAGAACAATGAGATCACCATCTATGCCACCCTCACTCTTCCAAACAATACCGCTACTTTGGTCCACCTTTGGAATGACGGTTCTCTCTCTGGTTCTACCCCTCAAGCGCATTCTTTGTCCAACACCCAATCTAAGGAAAGTTTGGATCTTCTTTCTGGTGCCACTCAAGCAGGATCAAGTGGGGGTTCACTCCGAAGAAGAAGAAATGTAAGTACCTATTTTTCTGGTGCCTGGACTTTTTTTTCTTTTTTTTTTTGAGAAGCTGATTGAAGGATGTTGATTTGTTGTCAGGTCCATGGAATTCTTAATGCTATGAGCTGGGGGACTTTGATGCCCCTTGGTGCCATCATAGCTAGGTATTTGAAGGTGTTCAAATCTGCTGACCCTGCTTGGTTTTACCTTCACGTTACCTGCCAAACCTCTGCATACATAGTTGGTGTTGCTGGTTGGGGAACTGGTCTCAAGCTTGGCAGTGACTCAACTGGTGTTACCTACGATACCCATAGAGCACTCGGAATCACCCTCTTCTGCCTTGGAACCCTTCAGGTATGATTTATGAGATGCTCTTCATTTGTTTTTGTTTCCGAACCCTCTTCTTTTGAATGCTATGGGGACTCAAACAAACTACCTCTTTCGCTGAATACAGGTTTTTGCTCTGCTTCTGAGGCCCAACAAGGATCACAAAATCAGAATCTACTGGAACTTTTACCACTACGCCATTGGATACGCCACCATAATCATCAGTATCATCAACATCTTTAAAGGGTTCGAAGCCTTGGAGGTTTCCGTAGGGGATCGCTACAATGACTGGAAGCATGCTTACATTGGCATCATTGCAGCTTTGGGTGGTATCGCTGTGCTTTTGGAGGCTTACACATGGTTCATTGTGTTGAAGAGGAAGAAATCAGCGAACAAGACAGCACATGGAATCAACGGAACAAATGGTGTTAATGGGTATGGTTCTAGTGCACAGCATGTGTAGGGAAAGTGACCATATAGATACTGGATTTTTGGCTTCTGAATTCTATCTATATGAGTTTTGTTGTTAAACTCCTTTTCTGTCTATATATTTGTTTACACGTGAAGTGTGTTTAGGACACTCCACTAGCTTAGAGTTTGGTTTCGATATGAAATTCTTTCGTAGGATAGTTAACGAGTTCCTGCTATTCCAGAGGATACTTTGTATCGGTTTTTCCATATTTGTATTTATTTACCTCCGTCTTACTCTTTCTCCATACCTTTCAGTTTCAAATATCTTCTTATGTTATATCTTGTGGTTAGATAAAGATATTACATTTTTTTCTTTTGTTCTTTCTGCTTTGGGCAAGAGCAGGGTGGATTTTTTTGTATGAACAATTTGGTAAAAATTTTTCGAAAACGTTGTGTTGAATTGAATTTCTGTCTGCACCTTGGAATTCAACCGTTGAGAGCTGCGAATAAGAACATAAATGGTATAAAGAGTACAGGCTGGACATGAGATGTTTGGGTGAACATGATTGACCTAACATCTTTGGAATGGTGTGAATTTATCGAGCCGCAGGGATGGATGCATTATGCTCTTTTTGTCATATTGGACTATTCTCTTTCTATCTGCCCTTAAACTAATCCTTATCAAATCAATATTTAATACACGTTGATCCTCTTTTTCTGAGAGTTTGAAAACCGAACCCACAAGTAGGTGCGCACGCCAACTTATTTTTATGTGTAATAAGTTGCTGGTTGCATTTGTTTGTTCTTTGTATTTCGGCCAAACTCATGCGAAAAGGCCAAGGCACTAGGCAGTGTCTGTATTGTAGGAAATTAGAAAAAAGGGCGACGAGTAAGTGTGGAAAGAATCGCAGCATAATCTAGACGGAAGTTTATGGGAAGTCTCCCACACCCCATGTGAATGGAATTAATTTAAAGCGGTTGAGATTTTTTCTGAATAACTTTTCTGAACGTGTTATTTAATTTCTAGAATAGTTTGTTTCCCGATTTCACCAATTAAAGTACCAAGTTACTCCGTAATGATCTCAATCAAATAAAATGAATAACTAGCTATATATATATATATTTTCACCAAGATTCTTGTTTTACGCCACCACTCCACTTTGTGTGGGAAGTATATATCGGTCATACCCAACTCGTGAAGTGAGGAATGGGAAACTTTCCGAAACACAATCTTTTTAAGAACAATTGATCTTGTGAAACAACAAATGGAAAACGATCTTTGCCTGCGTGATATTTGATGGAGTGGTGATCCACCTCCCATGCTCACTACATTCATGTTGTACTGGGCTACTTGTAATTGATATGATATGATTGTCTTCTATCGTTTTAAGGAACTGTGTGAGACAAGTAAATAAGTCTTCCAATAATTAATCTTTGATATCTTCTGCTTAAAATCTTATGGCTAAAAGATTTGTAAATATTTTCTTGATATATATTGTTCTTGTAAATTCATATAACACGGAACTCAACTTACAGTTGATTTCACCCATTTGTCATGTGATCAATAGCACTGATGAGTAATCCAAGTTCTGTTCACAGAAAGATGTGCATAGGACTTACCATTGTTGCATGCGCAAGATTTGACATTGGAAGAGGAGGATTCTTGTTTTTCGTGATTACAACAACATGGTTGATCTTCTTTGTAGTGTTGTTGATAAATGTCACCATTCAGTGTAGCCAATAATATTGTACCAACATTGCTTTCAGTATCACTGTCACCACAATAAGTACATGTGAAGAAGGTGTCAGTTTTGTTGGATGAATTTTTTTCTTTTGAAGATTGAGTAGGTCCAGGAGGACAAAAATGCAGTGTCAGATAGCTTGAGGTGCTTAGTGTGTCATTGTTGTGATCCTCGCGAACATATGCCAAAACATGATTAAAATTCAAGAGGAGGATCCTCACTCAAAAGGTTTTGATGTAACACCAGTGAGGAAGTCAGATTTATAAAAAAAAAATGGTATCATCCAAGATTATTCCAAATGCAAAAGGGGTATTATTCGACACGATTTGTTGAGCAATAACCCTTCGTTCATGAGTTGTAAATAACTGGTAAGGAAGCTTTGGTGATGGTGTATGTGAATTCCATTGGGTTAATGCAGCTTGCATACCATGTGGAAAATAATATTTTCTGAATTCTGTTATTTCACTAATACTCACATTTATATACAAAGTTTACACAATATAACTTGCTTCCCCATTTTCCTAGTTAGAGTACCAAAAATACTTCACGACACTTATCTAATCAATTCAACTAAACTTTTGATGAATATCCATTTCCCATATTCTTGCCTAATTCCTTAAGCTCAAGCCAATAGCTGCATCATTAACACACCAGACAATGAACCAAAATTAGATTACATATATGCTCAAACAATCACATTCTCCCCATCAAATTCTATAGTAGTGCTACTTTCACTAAAAGAAATATAGAGAATAAACAATTGTAAAATAATTTTTATGAACTATAAGTAAATATAATTTAAATCAGCAGTTAGATGATTTGTCTTAACCTTGCTACATAATTTAAATCAGCACTTAAACGAGACCATTTACTACATAATAGCCGATGTAATAGGCTTTAGTATTTGTTGGGTTGGGTCATATTAATTCTGATGGGTTGTTTGGATAAGTTTATAATCAGCCATTTTTTTTTAACAAAAAAAATATTTTTGTTTTTAATAAATGAAATAAATACAATAAATCTTTAAACCAAAAAAATAATATGTATCTATTTTAGTAATGATTGTTATAATGATTATGATTTTATATAATTTATTATTAAATTTTAACAAAAAATATACTAAAAATAAAATTTTAAATATACTTAAAAATTTATAGATATTAAAACATAAATAGAGATCAATTATCATACAATTCTGATCCGCTATCTGAACCTGAATATAAGTATTAATTTACTCAATTTTATTTATTCAACTTTACCCGTTCCCCCAACTTTACCCGTTCACCCGATCCAACTCAACCATGTGTTCAAACTTTTTTCTAAAATTTATTCTCAATCCATCAGATTGGATGTTGGGGGCTTCTCCCTGCACCTTCAATAGTTCTTCTGTACCCCCAAAAAAGACTGTTATACCCTTATTTACTATGAATGAGAGAGTGGGTGAAAGTGGGTGGGACGCAGTAAATTTCATTTACTGCGTCGCCAACATCCTGCACCCCCAAAACATTATTTCTTCTACTCGCGTTTCGTCTCTTCTCCATTCCAGTATCGGAATACAAAAGCCGTTTTACGAAAAAATCAAAACGTATGGGAAACGAATTACAGAATCCGTTTCATAACACTTTGAAACGGATTCTATATTCCGTTTCAAAAAAAATTGCAAATTGTTTTTACGAAACGGATTACAGAATCCGTTTCATAGTGTTATGAAACGGATTCTGTAATCCGTTTCGTAAAAAAAATTTGCAATTTTTTTTGAAACGGAATACAGATTCCGTTTCATAACACTATGAAACGGATTCTGTAATCCGTTTCGTAAAAACAATTTGCAATTTTTTTTGAAAAAAAATTGCAAGAAACGGATTACAGAATCCGTGTCACATCCCATACATTTTTTGCTTTTCTGCCTTGGTAAATAAAGTGTCAATGGACATTTGTCACAGTGTGACACTTACAGAGATTGCAGTGTAGCAAGCTCGAACATCAATTTCTCCATCATCATGCATCCTGAATAAAGTATTTGATGATTGAAAAGAAAAGATTGATTAGAAAAATAAGGTTTCACAAGCAACTCTGCATGTCTCAACCACAAAGAGAATAAACCGCATTAAAGAAATGCTTTCAACAAAGCAGATGAATTCACACCCTTCAGACAAGTGTGCGGTGGCAGATTGGTTTCTACACAACAGGGGCTCCACAAACACAAGAAAATAAAAAATGTCACCATTCATAGGTGTGAATGGTGGTGCATTGCATTTGTGAACAGAGAGCAAATACATGGAATTGTAAACCACAAAAAGTTATATCCTACTTTATAAAAGATTTAGAGAATAGCTATCATTAGATATAATTAAAAAGGGGTACAAGATATCACTATAATTTCTTATTTTTAATTGAAGTGACAAAGATGTATAAGATATCAAACCTGAACCCCCCATTTGGCTGCTTCATCCTTCGCAGAAACCCATGCAATTTATCTTTGAGAATAATATGTTCAAAGTACCAAACCAATCAGTTCCACACAAATAAAAACTAGCTCCATCAAATAAATAATGGAACATAATATGATAAAAAAACTTGCGTTGAGCACATAAACTGACCACCTATTTAATTGATGCGAGGGATTTCTAACCACCCAAAGTAATAAGTGTATTAACTGCGGCATAAGTTGTGGCAATATGAGGCATCCGTAGAGAACATTCCAAGAATATAAATAATTCATTACTCTTCTCCAACACTAAAGAATAGAAGTAGAACCTAAACCTAAACTCCCTTTGTAATGTTCTTTTTACCTTTGCAAAAGCACAAGCAATATACTATGTAGAAAACGGATTTCACAAAGTTTCAGAAAAAAAAAAAAACACTAAACTGAATGTGAAATCCGTTTCATCTATGTAGGAAATGGATTTCATAAACCGTTTCACAAAAAAAACTTACTACAAAACGGATTTCACAAACCGTTTCAGAAAACAAAAATAAATAAAACCCTAAACGGAATGTGTATTCCGTTTCATCTACCTAGGAAACGGCTTTCACAAACCGTTTTAGTAAAAAAAAAAATCCTAAACGGAATGTGTATTCTGTGTGATCTACCTAAACGGCATGTGTTCCCTTTCACGAATGTTACAAACGCATCAGTGAAATATAAAAAACAAGACATGGATCGGTGAAATATCGCTAAAATCAATTACAACATACACACTTAACTGCGCAAATGGAGAAGATGGGGTTGCACGAAAACAGGAGCCTGCGTGTCGCTGCTAGGAGAAGAACAGCGGAGAAGAACACTAACAGCGGGAGAAGAAGGATGGGGAGAAAAAAGATGAGGAGTGTGTGGAGGTGGGGAGGGTGCGTGGGAAGAAGTGGAGGGATAAAAGAGGTCAAAGATTCTTGGGGGTGCAGGCTGGAGCAGGGAATCTATTTTATTTGGGGGTTGCAGTGTATGGTTTTCGGGGGTGAAGAGATACGCGGTGAATGGCTTCACAGTAACTGATTTTTTTTACCATGGACAAACGTGGAAATAATTTAGGTTTTGGGGTACAGGAAAAATCATTGGAGGTGTAGGAAGAAGCTCCCTTGGATGTTTTGCGCTGGCCTACGATGTCATATAAAAAGAGTGCACTTCTTTTACACGATTTAAAGTGATTTATTATTGCAAAACAAGATTCACTAACGAGCACTGTGGATTCATATAAGAATTTAACAATTCTGATAATTTTATCAGATCATTTTTACCAAAAAAATGTAGAATCTTAAAAATTAAATGACCAAAATTTAAATAAACTAGAAAAGATGGCTTATACGACAAGTTCTTGCCATTGATTAATAGTAAATTTCCTCACACCATTTGGCGCAGAGCATCAACAAATGCATCCTTTAAGAAAGGGTTTGAAGCTGCTACTCGCTGAGATGTTATGTCAAAATCTGCACCAGACCTGAAGCAAGCGAAACACCGGATGATGACGTAAGAATGAAATATTTCCAACATATCTGCAACTGTGTTTGATAGCACAACTACTACGAGTCCTAAAGCTACTATTGAATTGGACTCTCACATTGAGACTAAACCTAAGAGGAATGTGGGCAAACCAATCAGCTACAGACACTACAATCCCTTGGGTTCTTTTATTACAACTATAACAGATTCTAGTTTTATTTATTCTGCAATTCTGTGATGTCATGTTACTGCAATTTTTTTTTATTCCATTTCCTTTACTTGAGGGCATCCCAATGACCTGTATTGAGAGTCCAGCCAATTATTACTTTGATATGAATAAGAGGAGAAGAATTCTGAATCGTTTATTATTTTCTTTGTTTGGATGTTCTCCCAGTTATCTTCGAATTCGAAGAATATTAGTTTCCCTATCAGTATTATAGCTTTCCAAAGTGCTAGTAAGTCCTGTTAACTGTCTCTACAATACAATATGTCACAATGCATGTCCGTCTAACAATGTCAGCATAACTGTCCACAAGATGAAGATGCTTGCGAAGAACCAAATGGACTATGTACCTAACCGGGCAGAGACTATCTAGAAGTTACTACTTGTCTCTTCATGAAGAATAAGGATATCTAATCAAAGTTACTTACGGATCAAACACAACTCCTCCAGCTTCTCTAACAATGACAGCACCACCTGCCACATCCCTGAAAAAGAAAGAGACCTTGTGAATCACAATACCACATTCCCCAACATTAATGTAGTACGAGATATTCATACCAAGGACCACCAAAGCCAAGTTCAAAAAATATGTCCAGTCTTCCACATGCAATTCCACAAAGATTCAGAGCGCAGGAGCCACTCATTCGAAGAGATCTCACCTGACATAGAAAAGGTGTTACAGCAGAAACATTAATATCACCTTATAGTACAGTAGATTACATGGAAAATCCCAGCTTTACCTTGAAAAGCAAGCTTTTAATCCTATTGGTAGATTCATCTAATGTTTCTTTGTCACGTTTTGTTCCAGCCTGCTCTTTCAGAAGAGAAGAAAAATGAGTTTCAAATTTATCTTGATTCAAAAGGCACAATATTTATGAATCTGATCAATAATATCAGTGTTCCAAGTTAGAGTAAGATAACCTTACTAACCAAAAAGGAAAGATTTGTAGTAAATAAGCAGAATAATGTGAGTAAAACACAAAAAACTCACTGGGGATACAACCTAAAACAGACTTCATAATCACAAGTTACAATTTGCTAAATGATCACATTGATCTTTTGGGACGTTTGCACAAGTGCACAGAGGGAATGGAAAACACTTCATTGATGCAAAAAATATGTGAAAAAATATATAATAATGGATTTCACGCCATAAACTATAACAAGCTTGACTTACCTCAGTTGCAAGAAGAGCGCTAATCAGTTCAGTTTGTGAAGATACTGTGAAATTTCAAGGCATCAGCATAACATTTAAATTAACAACAATCAATAAAAAACAATAAACAACAAATGACACACCTTTTATAGGATCCCCATTTAAAAAGGCACCCTTTCCACGGATTCCAGTAAAAAGCTGCATACAACAATCCAAAATTTTAGTTTGTATACTATGCGACAGAGGAAAATTAATTAAAAATACTACAAAGTAAAAAATGTCATACCATTAAGGCTAATTTACAGATATATTAAAGTCTCATGTTCCTGAATGAATTAAGTCAATGTCTACTCTCAAGCATGTCTTCTATAACATTAAGGATACAAAAAAGAAAACAACAGAACAATATTACCCTGTTTCTACATTTGGACAGTATCCCAGAACCAATGAGATAAAACAACACATGCAGAATTTCACATTGTATAAATTTTGTAATATTTCTAACGGAAATTTTAATTGTTTTATAGTCGGTCACTTGTAAATATCCGCAAAAGAGAAGATTTCTCACCTCATTAATAATTGGATTGTATACAACGCCAATTGTAGGAATTTTTCCAATTGTGAGACCAATGGAGACACAAACGAAGGGGAACCTGCACATAGTAGAATTCCAGTCAAGTAATATGGATATATTAGTGTATCACAAATCCACTGTCAGCTTAAACATCAGAGTTGATTATTACCCATGCACAAAGTTAGTAGTTCCATCCAGGGGATCAACTATCCATGTGGGTTCATCTGTAAGTTCGGAAGTGCCATAGGCAGCTGTGGTTTCTTCACCAATGAACTAAGACACCAATTTCAAAGAACTTAAAGGAAAATTACACAGGCAAAAAAGAGAAAATAGTAACTCATCTTAAACTTGATTAATGAATATATGTACAGTTCAACCTTGTGAGTGGGATAGAGCTGTTTGAGATGATTAAATATGAGCTCTTCACATGCTTTATCGGTTTCTGTGACCAAATCAACCTGTGCATCATGCAAAATAGAAAAAGACAGTAAGCAAATGAGATATTGAGCAAGTTTATTATTGTACTTATTATGTTTTTAAAATAAGTGATTATTTTTATAAATTAAACAGCTTTCTACCTTTTCATGTTTGTCTAATCAGCTTATTTAAAAATAAGCAAATCTTATGCTCTTCTTAAATAGACGATTTTTTTTAATTGATCATTTCAAAGACACTTACTTTAAGTTTAAACAAATTGACCCATAATCTTTCATCATTTTTTGCCATGATAATGCCCATAACACTTAATTAAATTTCAATCTGAACTTCTTTACAAGAACATAGGACAGGTACACCAAACTTCTCACTTAATTTTCTCCTATAGTCCTTCATATCCCACCTTTTTGGGCTTGGTCAGTCTTGGTTGCTTAGACATAGATAAGCATTAAAAATTAAAATCCACAAAACCAGAAGTGAAACTTTTGGTTCCTATTTAAGATGATAATTTTACCTTGATCCATTCATGGAAAAAAAAAAAGTTTTCGAATCAGTCCATATGGATAAAATTTTCAGTTCACTCACCGCCATCTACAACTGTTATAACCTCATCTAATCATCCCTCATGGCTAGAACAGACTATGACGTTATGTCAACATGCGTACGACTAGATGTGTTAAGATTTTGGTCCCTACACAACTATTTTCAACTTGTGTTTGTACATAAAAAAGAAAATCATATTCATCACTATATGTGAAATCGTTCACTCTTTGCCATCAATACTAGTGATAATCTAAACAAAATTCCTATTGCTTTCTACCTAGCTCGAGAATAGAATGAAGAAAGCAAAAGTGGAATGCTAAATGATAAACTCTAATACAATCATAAAATATGTCTCACCCCGGGCATGAAAATAAGACCTGATGAAACAAAAGTAGGGTGGCAAAACCAACCCACCATTTCCATGTTCCCCACTCAAACACTTCCTTACTCTCACCCCCTTTGATAATCAAGACTGAAGATCAGTTTCGCATTCTTTAATTCTTGCTTTCCATATCTTAATGATAATCCCTCAGGCCCAGTTGTCAAATAGGGATTCAAATCATAAATTGAAAGAATTATTTCTGAATCATGAACTGTCACAAGTGGAAATAACACAAGGGCAACTCAGGAAATGGACAAAGATAAGAATATTCTGTTATGGAGAATGGACAAATGTCAAACCACCCTGTGGTTGTGGGCAGTAAAAAAAATGCAAAGATGAGGATGGCAAATTCATGCATGCGGATTATGTGTGAGGTAGCAATTAGTTATATAGTATCTGAGAGGAGGGGAGAAAGTTATGGTATTGTTGCATTTTTGTTTCTTCTCTCTATTGTCTCTGTAGTTGCTATTGCTGAATAGCAACCTTTTACTCCATTGACCCGCCGCTACAATAATACAGAGCTTTAACTGTAAAACGCCATTGTTCATTAATTCATTATTTCACTGCTTTAGTGATTCTTACACGAACCAAATTGAGTAAAGAATAGTAAGATTCATAATCAATAACTAAAAATATATATATATATATATATATATATATATATATAGAGAGAGAGAGAGAGAGAGAGATAAATAGATCTATATAGCAAGAAAAAACATTAACAAAAAACTAAAAAGCATTGATCTAAGAGTGTTTCACATAAAGAAACAAACAATAAAAACATCTATATATTGTCATTTTAAAGTCGAACAAGTCGTTGCATACCTAATAAAGTGAATTGTAAACTTCAAAAGAAATCATAATTCACAAATAATAGTCAAAATGAACATCAAAATAAACTAAGGGCTAGGAGGGACGCTTCCACGCTGGCTTCATGTGATAACTCAAAATCCCCTTCTCATGGTGGCTTCACAAAATAACAAACTCTTTATTTTGACTCATTTTTAACCCTTCCGGCACACACAGCCAGAAATCACAGAGTGCTCACACAGGGCTCAGCAAAAAAATAGAGATAACAACAGCAACAAAATACAAGAGTTAGACGTAGGGCACCATTGGCCTGGCAGGACCTTTAATAATGAATACAAGCGACAAAAAGAAAATGCTCGGATACACAGAATATGCAAATCATCTTCAGTGTGTGGGGGGCTAGACACAATCGAATTGATTATGAATTGACACCGGGTGAACCATGGCCCCCAGTTTGAGTTTATTGACAGGTGAATGCACCTTGGATTGTGATAACAACGATATGCCTAAATGAGTTGAGTGCATAATAATCAATGGTTGTCTAAAATGTAAGAGAAAGGTATCACATAAGGATTGTCTGAAGTATTGTCTCTTGAATACTTATACTATTTCATTCGAAATCAAATCTAAAGTTTGTGATGTGAACTAGAGTATAAAGACGCAAGAAAGAATGAGAAACAAAATGTTGTGTAAATAGTTGCAACACGGAAAGAAGAAAAGCACTAACACAAAAATAAACAAATATATGACAGGCAGATTGTCTCGCAAATTAAGAAATGAATACATTATAGAATAACTCCCAAAGAATGGCCCGTGTTAAGACTATATTCAAATCCAGGCTTAAAAATTGTTCGCAATTGCAGCCGCAATGTCAAGCCTTGCAATTGCAGTTGTGGGCCCACCGGCTGCAATTTCACAACATTCAGAGTCATGAAAAAACAGCAACTGTGACTGCAATCCGAATTTAAAACCTTCACTGAAACCATAGGGTTTCAGGTAGAGAAGATGAAAAGGCAGATAAACGAGACTGCAGAGCCTAAAACAGACTTAAAACTTCATGTGTTGTTATACATTACAATGTGATGATAAAACATTAGCTATGATTCTTTCTCATAAGTTTCTCATAAACAGGGAAATTTTGAAATAAATAATATCTCATTAATTAATTCGGTTTATGCATAAATCAAACCGACCCGCATAGTGTTGGCGTGGAAGGGAATGAAGCGAGAAAGGTAAAAGAAAAGAGAGTACACAACGGAGAGAACGCAAACAAACCTGTCCTTTGTGTTCCACGTGTTTGGTCTGGTAGAACCCTTTTCGAATAATCTGGAAACCATGCGCGTACAATAGAGTAAGATACAAGAGATACACAAACGCGTAGAGAGAAATGAACGGAACGAGAAACGAATCAATGGAGAGATTTTAGAATGGAAATGAAGTGACCTCGCCAGCTTTCTGAGCCGCGTGAACCGCAGATGCGAGGAATTCCGAGAGCGAATCTACAGTCCAATTTCAGTGAGCAGAGTTTGCAATAAATAACAATTAAGTGTAAGAAAAATATAGATAATATATTGGATGGTACAAATACCATTGTCAATGTCAACCATTTTCTTCTTCAATTGTTGTCTGCGATAGACAGAGACTGAGAGTGAAGAAGGTGGCGAAATGAGATGATGTAGTAGAGCCTGTGCTTTTGTTCTTGAGCTCGTTTTTGCATGTGCTATCCAGCGTTCACTACACAACAACCACACCACCACCCACGACCAATCGCACTTTTTCAATAACTAAAATCATTTTCATGATTTTTGTTAATCTTCTATTTCCTTTAAAGCTGAACTTTTATTACCAGAGTAGTCTTCAATTTCTTTTTGAAACTGAAATTTTAAAACTATGTAAAAGGTTTTAAATTCTCATTCAGACGATCTTTGGGTCATGATCAAATGAGTTTAACTCAAATAATTACTTAAAAGTTTAACTTTTTAATAATATGTCGATGCACAAATAGAGAGATTTCTGACGTCATTACTTCAGGCATATTCAATATTCGAATTGCAGATAGGGAACTCAAAAAGAATCTCAATGAACACTTTAATTTTTTTAATTTGTTTGTCAAAAAATGTAAAAATTGCCCTGAATAAAGTGAAACAAATCTAGATAATTCTGAAGACAGTGTAATGAAAAGGTGATTTTAGAATCTAAACAATTATTGGTAAAGTAACAGTAGTGAAAGGCATACGGAATATGCCGGAGATTATCCTGATGCTTTGATTTGGTTTTGTGCCACACACTTTTCAATGTTTTAGGTTCCCTGGATGTGTCCAAATAGGTACCAAACATGTACCTGAATCAGGGGATGTGATTAGTACCCTTATCAAGCTATTCTCTTATTGGTTTGTAAAAGCCTCCTCTCAAGTATGAGCCACAAATGAAGAGACCCACACCCACTCTGAATGCTGTTGCAAAAATAGGGAAAAAAGGCAAATCAATGTATAGTGTATTTGATGTGGAGCTGAAGAAGTTGACTGCTACCTCTTCATTTTTTGGGAGTTTAGGTTGGAAATTGCTTTATTTGAAATGAATTAGCATTAAGAAAACAACTCAATGAAACCTGTGGAGAGTGCAAACTGCAGACACCCAAACCTTTCAACTACAATGCTAATGATGAAGTGATGCGTGCACCACCCTATCCCCTACCACTCACTCAACTTCCTTAGATCATATCATTACCTCAATTATTTTACAAAATAACATGAATCTATCCAGCTCAATTATTTCACAAAATAACATGTAACTAGGTAACTCATCAATCTATTTTTCCTTTTAAATTTCATGTTGAAATTAGCACTACTACACAATTTTAATTCGTTTAGAAGTTGTATTTTAAAACACAAGGTTAAGTTTGTTTTTTTCAAATTTTGGGCACACTTGTACTTCCAAACATAACTTTAATATTTTTATTTTACACTATAACTATACCTACATATACAATTTTGACTCTTTAAAGTTAAACTAGAATTATGTTTGTAAACAATATTTTAGTGAAATTAACAACATTCAGGCTGTGCTTACAAACACATTCACCATATTTTAGAAAGAAAACTAAAATTTTGACTTTTCAAAAATTTTAAAAAGTAATACTAGAATCTTGCTACAAAACCAAACTTCAACCTAAAAAGAAATAATAATAGTTGATGTAAAATTCCATCACTTAAGTACTTTGCTGACAAAGGCGTTATATAGATAATAAACTTTACTACAAATACATTGAAGAAAGTACGATTACAGTAAATTAACTCCTCCAAATAAACTAAAATCAACTCAACTCTTGAACAAATTAAATGAGAACCCTATTAAGTTGCGGAAACTAATCTTAACTTCTTATTTTCTTTTTCTAAAAACATGATAACAAAGTTATGTAAACACTACTCAAGACTGTTCAAAATGCCACATGAGTAGATTTAGCAAAACAAATATTGTGAGATTGCATGACCTCGAATACCTTTATTACTTAGACCTACAAAGACATAATAAACCGCATGTAGCTCATTAAGCAATTTATTTATCTACAATTTTTAAAGGACGATAATAAAATTACAGCAAGAAAGCATCGAAGTCTGTATGAAATGATAGTCCCATCATGATAAAAACTAATAACTATTACAATACACAATTCGCTAAAGTGAAATGCCACATGGCAACGTGCTACTTAACAGAATATGCACTTCAGGTGCATTGTTCCCTGGGTTAAAGAGCTTCGATTTCCTTCATCACCTGAGCTTTGTCAGCTTCAAATTGTTCATCCTCTGCACAACCACAACAAATATGGGGTCATGAAAAACTGATAATTGATACCACAAATGCAACTAAACTATCAAGAGGAAGGCATCACTTACCTTTATCAATTTTGAAGTCTTCCAATAGTCTCAGCATCTTACTTTTGTTTGCAACGAATATACTGACGATATCAGCTGGTTTATGTTGGTTAGCAGCAAATAACTGGTATGACAAACAAATATCAATAACCGCGCGATTCAGAACAGTCACTTCCAAAAATGTGCTATAATATTATTATAGTAATACCTTGAAAACATGAAATGCCTCAATTTGTATGCTCTTGCTTGACTCCTGTAGGAATAAATCAGTACGGACTATTAAAATTCACTTTAAACACATACGAAGGTTCTTAATCCTCCCTCCAATATAGAATACTATCACCAAAACTTATTTGAACATTAATTTTTAGTATTGTAATCTTGACAAACTACAATAGTACTAGGGTGAAGATATTTTGATGGAACTGATGCACTTTCACACGGTAAATTTAGCGAAATATATCAAGTATGGATAAGGATTGGCAGACACAAACATGAAGTACACAAAGGTACATAATAAGGCACGTCATTCAAGTTTTGTGTAAAGGGCTCATACTCTTAGAAGATTCATTAAAATCCTCAAGTTGTCTCTTGAGCTCACATATCGTGTCATTACTGCTGAATTTGAACGGTCAAGTAATATATCTCCCAACAACTGTGTAAGAGAAAGAAATCAACTCAGTGATCATAAATAGATCATACTCAAATGAACAGAAGACTGTAAAGACCAAAACTCCAACATTCAGGGGGGCGGGGGTGGAGAACAAACAAAATTCAATAGCAATTCAGGAAAAATCATAGGTCAAATGAACTACAAATGCATGGACGAACAGGCAAAGATACTACGGAAATCCACTTGGAAAGTATCTGTTGACTAGATGTGATACTTTTGTTTACAATTTTCAGGAAATTTTATAGGTCAAATGAACTACAAAGGTATACACAAGGAGGTGTAGGTTTCTCGAACCCAAATTTAAGTTTTCAACAAGCAAAAATTATAGTTGAGATCAAAATTAAATTTATAGGGATTAATGAAAAAAATTATATACAACCTTGACAGCTTGGCGCCTTGTAATATAATTGGAAGATTCCAACAGCTTAGTGTTATATTCCGCAAAAAACTGAAAGCAGCAATAACAGAGTGAGTATTCATTGATAACTAAATGGCATTAACTACTTGAATAAACCAGGTACAAATAAAACATGTTAATATAAAGTGACAACCAGATAATTATATGAAAGCAGCATAAAGTTTTAAAAGAAATCTTTGAAAAGGTATTATTTTAAAAAATCCCTAAATATAGTGAACGAACATACTTGTGCGATTAATAATCATACGAAAAATTAAACATGTGGTTAATAATCACACAAAAACTAGTATGGCTTTTTGATAGAAAATTTGTTCATCACCAATGCATGCAGAATAATTTTCTACAAGTGCATATCTTTTATCAGTTCAGAAATCAATACTTAGAAGTTAGTTAGAAGCAGAGAAACAAAAAAATGTAAATCACTAGGGCCATATCCATAGGAATAAAAAGGATAAAATCTAAAATAGTAATCAGAACTTGAGTTTTTAAAATCCTCTGTCAGTTTATTATAATTTATATCGAAGCCATTAACCTTTAAAAACTCCATAAAACTAAAACAAAGTTGACATCATGTTCATAGCATTAAATTAGCTGTCATATGAGAATCATTGCCGCTAAAAAATATCACTCATGCATATTATTTAGCAACAGAATGTTATGAAAAGATAAAGCTGGCATGGAAGTGAAGTGTATAAATTAAAATTGAAATGCTACTTTATACATAGATTGAACTTTGAAGGGGTAACCTACCCAATCATAATTCTTGGAAAGGAATTCGGCTACAGTAGATTTATGTCTTGTCAAGAGCTCCTGAGACAACACAACACTATGTGGCATGAACACTCTTGAAAAAAAATGTGCATTGCACAAAGGAATTTGTAATCAAAATTTTTTTCACACGAAATGCACCTTAAAGGTAGCCGCAGCATCCGCAGCAATGTCAAAATTTGGGAGTTGGATATAGTCAAAGAATTTCTTCATAAGAGGTGAGTTGAGAACATATCTGATATAAAACCATGAACAATTAAGCAACACTATAGTTATGATGTGAGGGAAAATTATATGTCCTGGTGGGTCTTTTCCCCTGTTCTAATCCAAGTGTTCAGTTTTTTTTTTTTTTCACGAACTTCACACACAGCACCAATCACAGCACCAATCGCATTTTGTATGAATCAAGAGGGGGGCACATATAAGAAAAGTATAGGAACCAAAAGAGACAGTACATGACTAGGAAATGCAGTGCTATTCTAACATAGATTACAACCTTAACAGTAGTTTCTAGCAGTCACCAATCATTAACAGCTTGACAGCACACAAAATATTACAGTTAGAAAAATATCTTTTTCTGTTACAACTGTTTGTTAGTTGTTTCCTTTTAGTTTTCCTTGTAACCACAGCTTTATAATAAGCTTCGTTCTGCCTTATACAGTATGTTGATCAATAAGAAATTATGCAGGTTTTATTTCTTTCTGTATCATAACACTTATATGGTATCAATAAAAAAAATGAATTCAACACGTTCTTTTTCCTTACTTTGCAACAATCTGATGTCGTATGCACTCCCTTAGCATTGCACCATAGTGCAAAGCCATATCTGTGTTTTCATAGCTGAAAGGCAGCAATTATTGGTCAGTTGCATACAAGAATTAGAATCAATACCTGGGTAAGTATCACTTATTGACAGCCACAGTGAGTAAAAAAGAAATAACATAGACATTGAAATATGTTAAGAGAAGAAGACATACACGTCACGAAACTAAATTTAAAAATCACAAAAATCCACTGATCAGGACGTGAGATTATTATCATGTCTTATTTATGAGAAATTAAATTTTCAAGGTTGACAAAAAAAAATGATTTACAATCATTTGATTAAGTGAGTCCACCATCCTTATTGCAAAGCTTTCTAGAACTAGAATCAAGCAACCAAGAATGTCATCCAATGTTTTCTTACCCAAGTATCAAGACATCCATAAGATCCAGATTTTTCTCTAGGTAATCAGATGCAATCAACTTAAACTGAACCTGTTGCCTTTGTAAATTTGCAACAACTTGAGTGGCGTCTTTTCTGGCCTGCAAAAGCCCACAGTCACCAGGTTGCCAAGTAGTAAACAATCCAATCACAGTACAATGTTAGATAAACATGTGATTCTACCCCCATCCACATTTGTAATAAGCATACCCATCCTACAAAGGGTACCTACATCAACAGCACAATCAGGAGGTCTCATAAATTTCATTAATACCTCCAAATTCAATTTTGGAAGACATTTGATAAACAGTCTCAGCGTGTCCTCCTTAAAGAACTCCTGAGTCAACTGTGCACAAGCTTCCGCAACTGGTTCAGAATCACTATTTCCATACAGGATTTGCTTAAGCTCCCTCATGTTTTTAAATAGCTCGGACATTTGCTGTTAGATGGACCACACAAAAATCATAAACATCAAATAAGAACTCACGAATTCCCCGCACAAAAAGCCGAGATCCAATAAAAAATTATCAAACAAAATACTCCGTCAGTTCCAATTTGCTTACACAAATTCACTGCAACTCCGATAATGCATGATGATAGCATATCAAGTCCAATTACTTTTACCACTACGTTACACCCGCCAAACCAAACAAACCAACAAAATTTGCAATATTAAAATCAGGGGATTAACCACCAACAATGGAACTATTAAAAAGCAACTTAGCACCAACTACAGTGATGAGTCGTATATGCTCTAAATTAATGCTCTAGTGAGAAATAACATCAAATATAAGTTAAAGAATGTCGTAAACAACATGCAGGGTTATCGTGATTCACAAATCAAGGCTCTAAGGTTCCTGACGCATTACGCATTGGGAACTCAAGGCGGAACTTCTTGTTTATTTTATTTTTTCGGCTAACAACCACAGTTACAGAGTTAGTTGAGATCAGAGTCTCGCGAAAATAAGAAATTAAAAAAAAAGAGTAAAAAATGCGATCTAAAAGTAAGGGAACAAGCGAACCTTCTCTTCTCTTTTGCTTTCGCGGGATTCAGAGTTCCGATCAACGACAAGTAGAAGATCTCTGGTGTGACGAACTACATCTGCAGGAGTGCGAGGTTTAGACTTGAAGAGACCCTTCATCTTCTCAAAGTGCTGTGTTTGTTCTTCTCTTTTCTCTCTAATCACACACTCTAGTTAGGGTTTGTGATTCTCAGAGAGTGGTAGGAAGGGGCAAAATAAGAACAAGATGAATCTGGATATTTTAATTATTTCCAAATATAATGATTACTTATTTATTTATTTACTTCCGAGATTTTGTTGGAGAATTATGGAGGAACAGATCATGGATAGAAGAAAAGGATGAGGTAGAGGATTGGGATTGGACCTGACACTAATACCAGAAAAAACAACCCTGCTTTTGTAATTCATCTCAATTTTATTTACTGGCTCCGGTTTCAGCCAAACAAAAAATACACCCACTTATCAAAACTTAACTTACTATTATAAAAACTCTACTGCTGTCACAAGTAACCAAATTACCTAAACAACACCTCAATTCCATCACTCTCAAACTTATTATATTTTTTAATATATAATTCTCATTGTAAGTAAATTTTTAAATAATATAAATTATGTTTACTTTTAATTAGTTTCCAAAAATTCAAATGTGTGCAAGTTTATTTTTTAAATAGGAGAGATAATTGGAAAAGAATAATATATAAGAGATAATGTCAGTTGTAGAAAGTTAGAGATAATAGACAATTATTTCGAGACAAAAGATAATTAAGAATATATATTTTAAAACTAAAAGATATATTCACTTTTATGACTAACATAAAAAAATACATATATACAATTAAAATGTCGATACATAAATACTATATTTTAAAATGTAAAATTCTTAAAATAACAACAAATTTATCCACTTTTACGTAGTCTTTAATTATTTTAATTTTAATTCAATGTTTGTTCTTGTTATATACTATATAGATAAAGGTACAATTGAGTTAGGAAAAATCAAGCGCAATATAATAACATAAATTTAAATTGTATTATTACTATATTTTGGTTTTTGCAACGAAAGTTTTTTTGTTGTTAATTTGTTTCTGTGGAAGGCTTGCGTAGTAAGTATTGGACCAAATTTAATGTGGTCAATTTTAGCTAAAGTATTTTGAACTTAAAACCTGACCTACCATTTTTTTTTTCTGCGTTTTTTTCCCTTGAACCAACACTACATGAGACAGATTTTCCTAATCAGTCCCTCTCTTTTTCTTTTTTCTATATTCGGATTTATTCATTGTTGCCGTATATATCTCGATCATGTTTTCGTATTTCAGTATGATTCTTCCGGCTAATAACAATTTTTAATGGTATAAAAAAAGCAACAACGTTAATTTTAATTAATAACTGTATTACCAAATTGTTTAATTTCAAATCATTCTAGTCATTTATATTCATTCGTAGCTATTTCAGTCCATATCTTAGTTTATTAAATTGCATTTTTTTTTTATATTTTTAGTGTTAAACATTTTAGTCTCGTGAATGGAGATGTACAAACAAATAATACAAATTCTATATTATATATTTTGTTGGATAGATGATGTAGTGACAGTAATTCCTATCTACCTATACTGTAGAAGAACCTCTGCAATATTTTCTTTTTCTTTTCTATTGACAATTTGTAGAGTGTTTTCAAGCTTTAAAGTTTCTAAAAATTATATTATAGGAAAAATTGATTGGAAGCATAAGATTCCGTATTATTCATGGATGTTATTATATACCATACGAATAAACGAGTTTTAAACTGGTAAAATCATTCACATGTTAAATTAATACAACTAGATCACTTTCGACCTGTGCACATACGTGCGAAATCCGATCTTAAGTCTACTTATACATATAGACGAAGGTCTAATTCATAAATCTGCAGCTCATCTCTTCTTTTCACGATAATGACTAAACGATTACCTAATCACATTCTTGTAGAAATAAAGATAATTTCGATATACATCAATCATTTACTGTGATTCTAAAAAAAACTAAAACAAGGACAAACTGAAAACTTATATGAAACTAAGCGACTGCTCTCTGAAATAAAGACAAGAAAAATGACTGAGAAAGGCACATTACAGAAAAAAATATCTGTTTGTAAAAGTATACAGAGGAGAGAATGAAAAAGCATTTGACCCTTAGATTCCTTTTACGGGAACAAAAACATATAACATAATTTATTTTAATGAAGTCTTAGATTAAATATAATGTGAACTTAAGAGGTTAATTAATCTATAATAGAATACAATATTGTATGTTGATAATGATAACACATATTGGAAGGGAGATGAGACATACATGATCCACAACAGTATATCACTAGACTGATAAGGTTCTTTCCAACTTCCCATTCACATGTTTGGGCTATTTATTCATCCAATTAATGCCCAACCCCACTCACTTCCTTTATGTTAGGTGTCCCTTTATATTTATTAGCTGTGACCCATTCTTTGTCATAAAAAAAATTATTAATCTACTAAAAATTCAAAGTGGTTTTTCTTATTTAATAATATAATTTAATTTATTTGTGCAATATTTTACGTATTAATATCTAATTCACCAATAAACATATTATTTAAAAAATCAATCTACCTTTTTAAATTATATTTTTTAACAAAAATTGTAAATATATAAAATATATCTTCTAATTATTTTTAATAAAAATAGCTAAATTAATATTGATTACCTATTATAATTTGGAATTTAATTTTGACAAATAATAGATATATACTTATTTATCTATAAAATTAAATGGACAAATTTAATTTAATTCTTTTTTATAATAAATAAATTGGATACATTTATTTTAGATTAGACCCATAACGGATAAATGAGTTATTTTGTAATCTTACTTTTTAGAATTATTTAATAATTTTAAGTTAGTATTACTCGGTCTGGAAAGGACTTGGTTTAAAGAGTCACAAAGATATTTAAGAGGAAGGAAGTTGCAGTATTTTAGTCAAAGACAAGGTTTAAAACAATATTGAGAGAATGACACTAATATATTTACAAACACTAAAGTGATGAAGACAAACTATTATATTGTTAGATATAGTTTTCTTCATATTGTTCCTTTTGATAAAATAAAATTAATCTGTGTTATTTTTTTTTTCTGTTTTCTCAGTTAGTTAAAAGGAGGACTTTTATGTTTAAATATAAATATGTTTTTGTATGAGTGAGGAGAAATAGAAATAAATGGAATGAAATGTAATATAAATGGAAAAATAAATATAATAAAACAAAAACCGCATTTTGTTCGCTTGACATTTTATAATAAACTATAATAAAATCATCTTTTCACCCCTGAGTAAATAATATAAAAGAACAATTATAAAACTTTATTACATCATTTGGTAAAGTGAATCTTTGATATCCTTACTCTCCTCCCTCACTCCACTCTTTTATGTTATTAAGTATAAAATTTAATACTAAAGACAGGCTTTGCTTAATAAAAAAATGTTTAATTAGTCGGATAATACTCATTTTCGTTCAAATGTCTCAGTTTGGTATTATTCATTTTTAAAGATGTGTCAATCTAGTCCTAATTTTTGAAATAGTATCTTAAACATGTTATTTTTAAATAAAAATTATTAAAGTCGTTAACTGAATTTATGAGTTTTATCACTAAGTTTTGATATAAATATTAATACTTAATTTTGTAAATCATTTTAAATATCAACACCGTTAACAATGTTAATATTTATATTTATATTTTTTTTACTGAAAAATACCTAATTCAGGTATATTTTTAAAAATTAAGATTTAATTAATATATTTTTAAAAATTAATATTAAATTGACATATATAAATGAAAGTTAGTATTATCCGATTAATTAAACCTAATATAATGTGTTTTATATTGGCATGCAAACTGGTGTAGCTGCTTTGTTATTTGGTGATATGATTTTTAGTGAATTTTAGGTGACATATTTCTGTCTCTATTCATAAAGCCAAATGAGTTATCCTTACTAAGTTGTCATTCTAAATCGTTTGACAGAGGAGTTGCTAATATAAAAGTAACGGGACAATTACCACACAAGAAAAAAAAATGAAAAATAGAAGAATTGATTGAAGAGTAAAATTGTTTAATAAAGGGTGCACATCAGAAGTGAATAATAATATTAATATTTTATGACTAATTTGGATAATGAGCGCCTAAGTTTGGAATTTAAAATTAGATTAAAGTTAATCATTTCGAACAGCTTTTAGCCACTGGTGGTGAGTGTAATCTTCCTGATCCACTGATTTGGGTGGACTGACTATTCACCGTAGAGTCCGCCATAATTTAATATATCACCAATTCCATACTACACGGCAAAGGAAAAAACGTAGGCAGGTCTAAACGGAAATGACCCTACACGTTGAAACTAGAGGCACAAATTTCGTCATCGAAATTTATTCATTCGTAACTTTTATACAATTTGTTCAACAATCACAACACAATCCGATGAAAGTTTCTAGTACAGGCATAGCTTCTCCAGATCAGAAATCATAAACGAAGACAGAGTGAACATAAAAGGAACATAGAAGGGTATAGAAGAATCCATTACACAGCAATAATTACATTAACGATTACAAACTTAGCACACACATCCAAAAAACAAGACATTAACTGGGAATGGAGTTGATAATAGAGAAAAGAGCACAACTCAACTGGAATGAAGTGAAGATGGAGATTATTATCTATGCAGGAAGGGGTTTAAAGGAAGTGAGGTTTTTGAAATTGAGCCAAGGTTTCTCCCACACAACGGCCTCGTAATTGGTGGCGCCGGAACCGCCCTTGGTCTTCAGCACCAGACGGTAGTTGGTGCCGGCCACCACCTGGGTCTCGCCCTTCAACACACTCACCAGCTTCAGCTTCGCACCAGAACGCTTGTCGTACTCACTCACTGCATACTCCGCGATCTCCACCACGTGCTGCTCTTTCACGTCCTTGATCGCCTCCCACCCGCCCGGCGCCCCGTCGGAGCGTGTAGCGTAAGACACCAACACAAGAGAGAGGAGGAGAAGGCAATGGTGTTTCATCGTCATAATCATAGATTTGGATCTCTGTTAAGGAGTGGTTGTTGGTATTTATAGCGGAGGAAGAAGACGGTTATATAATGGGGTTTTCTGTGAACTTTCTAGGCCTCCGAGTTCCTATTGTTGGTGAAAACGCGTTTCTGTCCGTTTCTGAAATGGTTAAATTCTGCGTTAAGGAATAAGATTTTTTTAGTAAAAAATAATAATGGTCGCTTTTAATTAACATCTAAAAATGAGAAAGGCCTATATAACTAATTATTTATAACTTTATAAATAAATATTTTTAGTTTTAAATATCTCACGTGAGAGTTTCATATTGCAATAACATTTTAATGTCTAAACAATTATTGTAAGTAATTTTGGTTAAATATGTATTATTTCTTATAATAAAAATAAATAAGAAAATATATTCAATAAATGATAATATAATAATAATAAATATACATAAATATCTTTCTCCACACCATTTCACATTTCTGACGGTTTTTTTAATGATTAATTCATATCTAATCGTCAAACTCATTCATAACTTCTGAAATTTCTTCTTTGTAGTTGGTCGCATCAGGGTCGGAGACAGTTAAGGTGTTTGAGTTTTATGATAATGAATTTAAGAGTTTTATCTGTATTAATTTTTAATTAATTTGAAGGATATTAAAATTAAATTCTTGTTTTATTTATCGTGTAATATAGAACGTGTTTGATATTTAATGTAATTGAAGAATATTTTTATTGGTATTTTCAATATTTACTTGTCTTTATCAACCATCTTGGTACTTGTGAAGTTAGGCATATAACCCAAAAATGGGTTTCGGTATCGTAATTAGTAAGATAAAACCTTCGGTATCGCCGTATTCTGTATTTTTCTTAATTTATTCCCTTTATTACTCAATAAAGAAGAGTAACGATTAAAGAAATCAGCATATTAAGTGCTTTCAAAACAATTTTTAAGTCATCCATTTAGTAATAAAAAGCAAAATTGCATCATAAAATAATGTTTAATTAATAAAAAATATCTCTTTGTTTCTAGAGATAAGAGGTTGGATCTATAGTAAGTTTTTTTGTTTTTCAAATGGTTTTAGAATTGGTTTTAGGAAATGAACGTAAAAGTACGACATCATTATATTTAACATATTTTTGAAAGATATTTTAAAATATTATTTATTACCATAATCAAATATTTGAATTAATAAAGTATTTTCTATATATAGTTGAAATTGTCCACATTTAACTTAATAAAGTTTGATAGTCAGATCATGAAATAAAAGGATGGGCATGCATGGCCAAAACCATGTGCACTCATGAAAGAAGTCACAGATAGGGACAAATTATCGTAATAACAAATAAAATAATAATAATAATAATAATAATAATAACTTAATGTAACGTATGGATAATTTTGGAAAGGAACTATGTGCTGCAGCCTACAAATCAAGACATTCAACTCCACCTTCCTCTCTGTCACATAATCACTATCCACTAAGACACGCCACAACGAGTACACGGTTTTTCTGATATATATATATATATATATATATATATATATATATATATATATATACCAGATAAAAGTAAAAAGTAAAATGGTGGATGAAAAATATATTATTACCCATTTGATAAATATAGTACAAGACATCATTGCACATGTAATGATGTAATAGTGTTTTGGGAATGATAACAGACTCAATCAAAATTTACAAAACAAAGTAGAAGTGGATGAAGCAATCAATTTGCTACTAACCAAGAGTTTTCCTTCATCAATATCAGTTGTTCACGAGTATCGTTATGTATTCCAAAAACAATAGTTCCTGCAACAACGAGACTTGATTATCAGCCCCAAAAGCATTTGTGTAGCAGAACATAGAAGGTAGGAAACGCACCTAGTGACGGCATGAGAAGAGACAAGACAACAATCCCAGCCACCTTGAGTGGCACACCTACTTTGAGCATGTCTTTAATTTCTATGTGTCCAGTAGCGATTCCAAGTGCATTTGAGGGCGTTGAAGTTGGAAGCCAGAAAGCAAACTCTGTTGCTATTCCTCCGGGGATAATGAGCATGAGTGGATGCAGATGCATAGTTATGGCTATTTGATAAAGAAGTGGGACAACAAGAGTTGCAGTAGCCGCATTAGAGGTGATGAACTCAGTAATAATGCTACATATTACACAAACAGCAGGAACAATGGCATGTATGGAGTGTCTTGCAAGCAATTCAAGAACCCTGATAACACATCCGCTAAGCCACTAGATTGTACTCCATCGGCAACGGCAAAACCAGCTCCTAGAAGCAAAACGAGGCTCCAAGGTAACTTTTTGCAGTCATTCCAGCTCATTAGCTTTTCCCCTTCTCGCTTCATGTTTGGGATTATGAACAGTAAGACAGCCACCATAACCTGCATCATCACATTGCATAGAAGAACAAATTTTTTGTGTGATGAGTTATATATATGAACTAAAAACTCTTACAGAATACTTACACTGACACATCCATCTCCAACAAGTCCATGGAATAAAACCCCCCATCCAGGAATGTCGTCAGTGATTCTTCTTGTCATCCATAATATTATAAGCAACTGTATTTACCATAATACAATAACTACGTAGTTGTTTATTTGAAAACACATTAAGTTCCTTCATCATTAGATATAAAACTTTAGAAGGTATACATACATACCCCAGATATAGACAACACCATTTTCTCAGCAAAAGTCGTGGGACCTATAAACAACCATAAAAGAATTCCATTTGATTTAATTAATTTCATTCGGATATATAAAAATTCGACAAAGTCTTATTTATATAGGGAAACAATTGACATTAAAAAGTGTACTATAGTGCATCGGGTTAGGGAGAAACTTACCAAGATCTTCGAGGTCTCTTCTCAGATGAACTTTACCCAAATAAGAAGACAAAGCGCGAGAAGTTCCTTTAGACAGATAGAGGAGGCAGAGAATGCACCAAAAACAAATCAGAATGAGGATAGCCACGGGGAATCCGAAGAAGAACCATGTGTTGAAGCTTATTGCTTTTCCCTCAGGAAACTGACTCTTCCACATCCCAATTATTATCAAGTTCACACCCGTACCCGTCAAGGTGCTCATCCCTCCGATCGGCGTCGCGTAAACCACCGTCAGAATCACCGCCTTGCAGAACTTTCTCACCTCCTCCGACTGCTCCTGCATCGGCGGCAGCCGCTGCAACATCCCCGTCACCACCGACATCATCATCACCGCCGTGGGCACGTTCAGTAGCCACATGCTCACCAAGAAGATCGTCGCACATAGCCCCAACAATAGCAGCGCCGGATTCACCGGATCGGTACAAAACAGCAAAGTTACCTGTTGGGTCCACGTGATGTTGGCTCACAAATATATAGTAACGTGTGAAACTGAAGTGGAAGGCAACAAAAAGAGTGAGTGACTAACATTCAAGGCCAGTCTCCGGTGAACGTTGTATCGTTCCACGGCGAGAGCGAGAATGAAGCTTCCCAAAATGAGCGTGACGAGATCGTTCATGTAGGAGTGCGCCACGCTATCAGCTGAAGCAATTCCGAACATGGGGAAGAGAAACAAAGGACACAGGGAGGTCACCGGAAGCGGCACGGCTTGCGTTATCCACCACGTGAACACCCAAGCTGCCACGCCAAGCATTTTCTGGCTATTGGGAGGTTCGAGCTTCACGAAGAGGCATATGAGAAGGGTCAACAAAGGTCCCAAAAGGACATAGAAGTTTTCTAGTGTTAGAATTGATTTCATGGTGAAGGAGACAATGCTCTGTGTTCCTTCCACCGCCTCGTGAACAGGGAGAAGCGGTGCTCCGTGATCATCGGAAGTAGGTAACGGAGTTTCTTCTCCGGTCATCTCGGACAGAACTAGAAACTGTCGCAGAAGATGGGTTTGCCGGAGGTGTTCGGATTAAATGAGATTAATTAGTGTCATTATTATAGTTCCTAAACGAATAAACTGTTCCAGTTTTGGTGCCCTTTGCGTGGCTGTATTTTTTATTGGATTTTTTCACGTGAATGTTTATTAATTGTTCTATAGAGTTTCTTGGTCAATGCTAATGATCCATGCACGTTTGGTTGCGTTATAGTAATTATAAGCTAAATAAACGGAAAATAGTTCTCTGCACATATTAATATTGAATAAAAAATAATAAAGTGAATTATATACAAATACTCAGTATAAGTTTCACTTATATCTTTTATAACTCTTAGTAAATGAAGCATCACTTATATCTTTTCAAACATTTTTACTCACATTTTGTAAATAACAAAAGTTTTTCTTTTTTTTTTTATCTGATTTGAGATAATAAATGCTTACATTAACAACTATAGCTTAAATGTATTGCAAATTTATTATTTTAAATTGGTTTTCTTCTCGGAGGGTGTGAATTTATCAAAAATAATATTATAAATGGGGATGAAAAATAAAGTAAAAATCATATCTTTTGTTAGAAGCATATACAACTTAAGATTAAATATAAACATTTAAAAGAGAGAAAGAAATTAGTGACCCGACATGTAATAAGAGATCGAAAAAGAGATCAAATATAATATGATCAATGTAAATAATAAAAAAAACAAAATTAATTGCTTTGAATATATAGCACATATTTTATACGTGCACAATATTCCTCCTTAAAGAACTAGCCTCAACTACATTAATAATAGAAAAATGATACTTTAACAAAAAAAAAAATAACAAAGACAAACTACCATTTATTTAAATAAAAAAGTACAACTTATTACTTCATTTTGGTTAAAAAATAAAAAGAATTATTTGTTTTAATTCTGTTTATGACAACTTTGTCAAAACATAATTTTTCTTAATAATATAAACTAATCGAAATGTCATTCTTGCGTAAGAAAGTGGTCTTACTATTTGTACACGTTCCCACTTAGAAAGCATATATAAAAATTTGCATACATACAATAAAAAATATATAAAACTTTATACCTCAAAGTTTGAGTTTACCTAACTTGACAAGTAATTTTTCGTAGAGCATGCTCTTATGCAATATAGGTACAGCTTGAATTTTAAGTGATTTTATAAGATCTTATTTACTTTAAATATTTTACACTAGTTTTAATTATACATCTTTAGTTCGTTTTATTCTGAAATAGTGGTCATAAATAATTGAGTGATAGTACTATCTATATAAAGTGTATAAAGGAATAGTATATTAAGATATGATATTATTGCTATTTATTAATTAAGAAGTTAATACATATAATCGATAATAAATCTAAAAATATAAATAATATTATCTCTAATTTTGTTATGTTAAAGTTTATCAATATTCAAATTAGTGAGGATAATTTTATTTATATAATTAGGAGTTGTCCTAATTGGTTTATGTGCTGATATTTTTGAAAAAGTCAAATGAATATATAATGAGTTTTTTAATTTTTTTAGTGGTATAGACTTTTATTTAAGCTGAATTTACGAGAGCATTTATAGCATACTAGAAGGAAGGGCTTTTAAATATTTGGTTAGAAAGTGATTCTTTTTTAGTTTGTCATGATTTGTTGGATCAATGAGTGGTTCTTTTGAGTTTTAAAGAGACATTGGTTCTTATATTTTTATAGGTATATGTAATTCAAAGTTTCTCATGTTGTACGTGAAAGAAATCATTATGCCAATAAATTAGCTAATTTAGCCTTTATTCATAAATGACCATATAAATGGTTTATTCTTTTGTCTTCATTTATTATTTAGATTTTTTATAATAAATATAATTTGTTTATGTCCGGTGAAGTATAAATTTTATCATGAATTTGGTGTGATCTTCTCATTTGTATTTTTTTTTTTGTAATAAATTTTTATGACGATAAATAATTAATTAACTTTAAGATATCGGTGTAACATAAATGTTAAAGTTAATAATGTTTAACATTATCTTATTTGAAAATTATCATATTATTGCATAACATCACTATTTTGTATATATATTTGATACAATTATAAATTATTGTCTGAAATAATTCAGTTTGAGATTTGTGAAAGTATTATTGAGCTTTTTATTTTGAGCAAAACTTTAGATCTTAAATACGCAAGTCATTTTGTAATCATGTTAAGAATTTTCAATGTTGAAATTTTGTCTACCCAAGGAAGATGCAGCCAGAGAATAAATCATAACATATGAATTTGATGTGTGAAAAGATATCAACTTTCTTTGTCTACTATTAATTCTAAGTCAAAAATTAATTTAGAGGAATCAATGAAATATTTTATCCTCGGCAGACAAATTGAAGTCAACAATGTGACTTATATAGTGATAAAAAAAGTTACAAAAACAATATTAAGTGATAAGATAGTTGAAATTTTTTACTATAGATATAGTTGATATTAAAAAATAGGCTTACATACCGATTTGATTCTAACATTTTTTTTAATTTGTTCATAATATTTTTTTTAATTTAGTTTTAATATTTTTTAATTTTGTTTAATTTGATTATTTTTTCTCCATCGTCAAAATAATTAAGGGATCGTGAACAATAACTGTCATATGTCACTTTGTAATTTTTCTGATTATCTTTTTTATCTTTTTAAGTATATCCATGTGTCAAGTCAATAATGTGACAGAATTGATATTTTATATTTAATTTGATATTGATATTAGTTATTTTTGTTTAATTTAGTCTATTTTTTTAAATTGATCAATTTTATCCTTTTTTAAATTGAGACCAAATTTAATTTTTATATAAATGTTATATTGGTATTTTTTTAAATTCACATTTTTATTAAATATTTTTTGTTAGGATTAGAGTTAGTTTAAAATTATAATGAAAATTTTTATGATTGGAGAATAACACCATTGGTTTAAAAAATTTCATTTTAATTTTAAACCAACTCTAAATCTAAATTAAAAATATTTAATGAAAATGTCAATTTTAATAAGAATATCGATATAATATTTATATAAAAATTAAATTTGGTCTCAATTTGAAGAGAAACAAAATTGCTCAATTTTAACCAAAAATTGGGACCAAATTGAATATAAAATACTGATCGGCATGATATTTATTGGTTTGACATGTGGACATTTTTTTTAATTAAAAAATTAAAAAAAATCACAAAATAACATATGGTAGTCATTGTTCACAATCCGTTAACTATTTTAATAATTATGTTAACAAAAAGGACCAAATTGAACAAATAGACAAATATTATAATTAAATTGAATAAAAAAATATTATAACCAGATTAAAAAAATTAAGCAAAGATTATAATCAAATCAATATTTAAACTTAAAAAATATTAAGAATATAATAATTAGTTATTTTTTCCTCCATAAACCAATGACAAAAAAAAAAGATTTTTTTATTTTATATATATATATATATATATATATATATATATATATATATATATATTATCGGTAGATTTGAGATGAAAGTTTTTGTATAATGTCATGTGCATGATAAATTAAAAAAAAGTTAATAAATTTAAATATAAAATTACTCTTTTGTCCCTATTGTTAAATTACTCTTTTCAAATTTAGTTAAAATTAATTTTAGTTAATAGAAAAAATAATGTATTTTTAAAATAAACATTTTAGTAAGTGTAATTAATTAAAAATAATATATGATTGATTGAAAATAATTTTCTCTTAAATATTTAATTAAAAAAATAATACCATCAATTAAATAATTTTGTCATTATTAAATTTATTAGTATTTCAAATAATATTATTTTAAACAAAATTGGAGATGAAATTTGAAACAAAAGACATGAAAATCTTTATGCGTACACAAAAAAGAAGGGAATCAACCCCTGACATTACCCCAAAATCAGTTCCTTCACCTCTCAATGCAAGGCCATATTTGTAATTTCGCTTGTTATCTTCAGTAAATCACGAAAGATCTATGGTATTTGAGAGGATGACAATTTGTTCTCTCGTCCAGAAATCAGCTTAAATAAGTTGGAACAAACAGGAAATTAATTCAGGTAATTCTCTCTCGTGAACAGAAAATTTCCAAGTTCAAACACAGTCTAATAGTGAGAGTTTATATTTTTTTTTTATGTTTGAAAATATTAACTTTGATAATCCTACTTTTACTATTTTCAAATTCATTACTAAAATTGGACTATATGCTATTTTTAGCCTCTTGGTCTTTGCAAGCTAATTTTATCTTCATTTTTCAAGTTTTATAATTTTTTTTCTGACTTCTCCAACAGTTTAGTAAAACGTGTAAAAAAATATTTTAATAATTAAATTTTGATAATTTTCTTTTACAATGTTATATGTTAAGTTTTTGAATAAATTTTTTGTTTTTTTATTTTTTTATATTTCTTAATTATAAATCAATTTTTTTCATTATCTTTGTTCATGACCCTTTTGCAGTTAGTCATTGCAGAACATAGTTAGTTAGTTATGGACAAGCCAATCTACAAAGGTACGTTGCAAAATTACCAAGCCAAAATGCAAGCAGGTCAACAGGAACTCCAACACCTTCTAATCAACAAAATGCATTTTACATAGGAAAAAAAGAAATCAATTCCCTTCTTCTGCTACTGGTACAAAGTTTTACAATAGTTGGAATCTCGCCCTATTTATATCATTATATTTATATGATGTAACCCTGTAAAAAAATTATAAACAAATTAACAAACAAATACAAAATAAAAGAGATGGAGTTGTTTCTCTCCCATCTCCTTCGCCCTGCATATTTAAACGTCCGTTCATCTCCCATAGACAAACAACATTCTGCAAAAGCGTGTAGACAGCCCAAATTTATAAATCAAAATGAAATTCGGAGAATAAACAAATCTGGTATCCGACAAGAGTGTTCCTTTGGCAACATCACTTATGTTTTTGCTCCAAAAACAAATGTCCCTGCAACAACAAAATCACTTGACATCAGAAACATTTTTTAACTTTCTTAAAGCATATATGTCTGCCGAAACAGATATGGTACTTAGGTATATAACTCACCTAGTGAAGGCATTAGAATAGACAGCACAACAATCCCAGCAACCTTGAGAGGCACACCAACTTTGAGCATGTCTTTGATTTCTATGTGTCCGGTGGCAAAGCCAACTACATTTGAAGGTGTTGAGGTTGGAAGCCAGAAGGCAAACTCGGTTGCTATTCCTCCAGGTACCATGAGAAGAAGCGGGTGCACGTGCATTGTTCTGGCTATGTGATAAAGAAGTGGCACAAGAAGAGTAGCAGTGGCATCATTGGAGGTGATGAACTCAGTAATAATGCTACATATCAGACTAACAGCAGGAACAATGGCCAAGTATGGGGCATCTTCCAAGAAATCCAAGGCTTGTGAAAGCACATCTGCTAAACCACTGGATTGTACTCCATCAGCTATGGCAAAACCAGCTCCCAGAAGCAAAATCAGGTTCCAAGGTAACCTTTTGCACTCATTCCAGCTCATTAGCTTCTCCCCCTCTTGCTTCATGTTTGGGATTATGAACAATAAAACAGCCACCATAACCTACATTATTTCCTTCTGTTTCATTAGTTCACGACTACAATTTTTTGTGTCATGAGTCAAACAAACACGATACTTACACTGACACTTCCATCTCCAACAAGACCGTGGAACAAAGATCCCCATCCAGGAATGTCATCTGTGATTCTTCTTGTCATCCACAATGCGATCAGCAACTGCATTAGTTCAAAACACATTAAGCTCCTCCGTGATTAAATGTAGTAATTTAAAATGTATATATTTAGACTTGCATACCCCAAACACGGACAACACCATCTTCTCAGCGAAAGCCATGGGACCTGCAAACATCGATAAAGTATTGAATTTGCTTTAACTTTTTGGACGACAGGTCTATAAAGTATTTTTCTTTTCTACCAAGGATGCAGTTTATTATTCGATAAAGCTGTAAAGGACATTTGAGACGTGTCGATAATGTGCATCGTTAAAATGCACCCAGCAACTTCCATGGGATGCTCATTCCAAATATGTCCGTCATCATTATCTCTCGCACCCACTTAGTACGATGAGGTCGGCCATCAACCTCTTCAATAATATTGAAGTAAGAAGAAAAAACAAATGTTTTAAATTTTACTTGCCTTTGGTGTGTCAGACTATCTTTTTCTTCTTCTTTTTTTCACTTTCTATCTAAATTTAACAATTTACATTCAAAAACTTCATCAATCAAAGTATGCAAAAAAGAAGAAGTTCTGTAATAGTTTTTATAAGCTGTTATATATTAATTATATTAGCTGTATTTCTTGAAAAATATTGTTAACAAGTTAATAAATATAAATTTTTTTATTCTAATTATTATAGAAATATACATTAAAGATTTTTCTGAATTACAGTAAAATATCATGATTTAAATGTTAAAATAATTTTAAAAATTGCAAGTCCTTAAAAAGAAGTGGTACCGTTTAAAAAAGAATGTTAACGTGTCCCACATTCCCCAACTTGTTCCTTTTATTCATTTTCCATCGTGAAGGTGGATGACGTTGTGTCCTCTCCACACCTCTTAAAACACAGTGATAATTATAGTCCTAGGTTTGATAAATGTATTAAATGTCATATTTTTTATTATTAAAAAATTAACTAATTAGAACATATTTATTTTTGTAAAATATCTTCGAGGAAATTGGTAGATTGAAGTGACAGGTGTCGTGGTTGCCAGATAAGCATAAACTTGTGAATGGAAGGCCATGATGAAGAACAGGACACGTATAATTGAAAGATGCAAATGGAAGTAAAACAAAAGAGAGAATATAACACGACAAGGAAACGACAAGGCTGAAGCTTGGGAAGGTTTTTTCTGCGCCTCCCCCATTATATTTTCTAATTGCACAATCTGGAGAGTAAAGTAAACGAAAACTGTGTAAGGTTGAAGTCAGAAACTTACCAAGAGCTTCAAGGTCCCTTTTCAAGTGAGTTCTATCCAAGTAAGAAGACAAAGCACGACCCGAACCTTTGGGCACGTAGAGGAGACAGAGTATGCACCAAAAACAAATAAGGGTGAGAATAGCCACAGGGAAACCGTAGAAGAACCACGTGTTGAAGCTTATTGGTTTTGCTTCGGGGAAGAGGCTCTTCCACATTCCGATTATTATTAAGTTCACACCCGTTCCCGTTAGAGTGCTTATTCCCCCAATCGGCGTCGCGTACACCACCGTCAGAATCACCGCACGGCTGAACTTGTTCACCGCCCCCGATTGCTCGTGCACCGCAGGCAGCCGCTGCACGATCCCCGTCGCCACCGGCATCATCATCACCGCCGTCGCCACGTTGTGCAGCCACATGCTCACGAAGAATACCGTCGCACACAGCCCCAACAGTAACAGCGCTGGATTCACCGGATCGCCGCAAAACAGCAACGTTACCTGCAGGCCCCATGCCACGTTCACAAATCATATCACACTTCCTAATGTTTTTTCTTTGCCACTACAGAGAAAAAGAGAAATAGAACATAGCCTCTTTTCCCACCACCTAATATAAAATATCATCTCACATTTCAAACCAGCCACAAATAGAAAAACAATAATATTCTCTATTTATTTTCTTATAAATCCTTCCCAATTTTAATTAAGAAAAAACAGTATGAAAGATTAAATATAATAATTAATCTTCTGTGTTCATTACGTCTTCTATTTAAGGATTACAACTACTTATAAGTAAAAAAATAGAATAATTCAATACAAAATTTTCTTCCCCTTGCTTAGAGAGAAAAAAGTCAAGAATTCTATTATTTCAAAAGCAAATAATTGAGCATACGTGGCGATGAAACCGTCTGCCCAAAATAATGGCAAAACAAATATTTTTTTCTTATTATGAACCAGAAAAAAAAGGTGTGAATAATCATAAAAGAATTGAAGAGATTGAATCAATAAAACCCCCGGATCGCTGATGGCTGACACTGATGAAAACTCAATTGCGATGGTAAAACAAGTGCGAAAATTGAACGAAAGTGAAGGCAAGAGGGGTGACTCACATTCAAGGCCAATCTCCGGTGAACGTTGTAGCGTTCGACGGCGAGAGCGAGAATGAAGCTTCCCAAAACGAGGGTGATGACATCATCCATGTAGGAGTGCGCCACGGTGTCAGCTGAAGCAATCCCGAAGATGGGGAAGAGAAACAAAGGACACATGGAGGTGACCGGAAGCGGCACGGCTTGGGTCACCCACCAAGTAAAAACCCAAGCAATCACACCAAGCATTTTCTGGCTCGTGGGTGGACCGTCAAGCTTCACGAAGAAGCATATGAAAAGGGACAACAAAGGTCCCAGAATGACATAGAAGTTTTGCAGTGTTAGAATCGTTTTGAAGGTGAAGGAGACGCCTCTCTGTGTTCCCTCCGCTGCCTCCTGAATGGGCAGAAGAGGTACCTTGTGGTCATCGGAAACATGTGACTCTGTGTGTTCTCCGATCATCTTGCAGAGAACCAAGAACTGCTGTTACAGAGAATGGTTTTGCCGTGGAAGCTTTTGTTGGGTAGAAATAAATATATGCGTGGAGGATTTATTATTGAATTTTCAGAATTAGTGGACAAATTTGTTTTCTTTTTTGCTGTGTTATTCTTATCTGGATGAGAATGAAGGTAAGAATAGTGTTGTAATTATAATTATAATTACTTACATCTACAAATCTACAAGACTACAAACATACAACATAATCTGATGTGGATGTTTGTTTAAGGACGTGGCAAATACAACGTAATCTTTATTTATTTATGAAGCATGTTTTTGTGAGGTGGAACGTATTGTATAAGATAAGGGTACTTCATCCATTATGAATGTGGTTGTAGCTATTATGCTAATTAAATGTCGAAATTATTTTAATACGATCGATCCGGAGAGGGAAAAACAAGAATAAAACATTTGAAAGGTTAAATCTGTGCAGATGATTTACAACCAGAGTATACAAGGGGTTTAATTTACGAAATTATTATGAAATTAATTTATAAGTATGTGGTGATTAGTTTTGGCACGTGAAAGAAAAAAAAAATGGAGAAGAAATATAATATTATCATGAGTTTGATTTATGAGTATGTGGTGATTAGTTTTGGCATGTGACGGAAAAAAAAAATGAAACTAGGTCTCTTTTCTCTTTGGTTTCGTACATGGATCGCAGCATTGCTGTTATTCTCAGATTCGGAAATCATTATTAATTTATGGTTACTTTCACGTGACCACTTATTAATTTATACGTACTATAAAGTCGAAATATTTTGGAAAAGAAATTCAAACATAAGTATTATTATTCATCTTCTTAGCTTTCAAATTTATCACTTTTTTTTTTGTTTTTTTCCTTATATATGTTAAGTGTTTTTGGTAAGTTAATTCAACAATATTAATTAAAATAATTAATATAATTAATTTAAGCTTATTGTTCAATTAAGTAATATATTTATTATATTCTACAATAATTCTACCTTTTATCTTTTTATACTACAAACAATAAATCTAATATTATTTTTTGAAAAATAATCATTACTTTTTCGTAAAATATTATTTAAATAATTATGAATAAAAATATTTATATTAGTTTTAAATTGAGTAAAAGGAGAAAAATAAAATAATAATAATAATAATTTTATGTTATGTAATTTTTAATATGTTAAAAAGGGTAACTCTAAAAATATGATTAACATTTAATAATTATTTAAGATAAAATCTTTGTTTATTATATATTAAATTAACCATTCAAATTATAATATCAAAATTAATATATAAAATATTATAAATGTCTAAGTAAATTAAAAGTTACTATTGAATGCAGCAAGTATTTTATTGATTTTTTTATATTGTACAATTCTATTTATCCTTGAATTTGAAGAGGGTTTGTAGAAGTTTAAATATTTGTTTATATATTAAGAAGGTACATGACTATATCATATTGTCCTACCTATACTTAGTTATTCATAATCATGATGTCAAATAATCATAAATAACTACTAACTAAGGTATAACTCTCTAACACGTCAATGGTTAAAGTCTATTAGTTACTTAAGTAAACCATTCGGGTGAGTTTTTTGTCCTGATATTTTGCGATATAAAAACATTAATACACATCAATAAATTAAAAAAAAAAATGTGCATACGATTCTGTAGTAAACTTAGTGATTATACGTGATTGCGTAATATAAAAAAAAAATGAATGAAAATTATAAGAAATGTACTATCATAGCTAAATAAAATTAGATGCAGTTAAACAAAAATAAAAATATTCAAAAAGACTACCTTTGCTCAAGATTATCTGATAAGAAATTATACGTGGTCTGTATAAAAGATAAAAGTATTTATATTTTAATTTTAATAAATAAAATAAAATCGACAAACTTATTTAGGAAACTAATGGAACATGTTGCTTCTAAGAAAATAAAATCTTAAAAGGAGACGTGGATATTTAAAAAAAAAAAATTGATAAAGCTTGATAAAGTGTTAATATAGTATACTTTAATAAATATTTTTTACTAGTACACTTATGGATTCGCGTCACTGTTCCTATTGATTTTCACACTGAATTTGTTTTGAATAAACTGAAGTTTTTGTGCTTGGTTGGTGTTGGATAACTATGACCCTATATTGGATTTTATTTTAGTGGTTGTGGCACAACTAATCTACTTGATCTACTTGTTCAATATAATTGGTCAATGTTCATCTCTCTCTCGGGCCTAACCATTCATATCACGTTTTATTAAAAATCTGTCTTTTTTTTTCTATATATCATCATTAATGTTTAATATTATTAACCATTTGTACTAAATTAATTTCGTCTACATCAATGCATCCAATAATTGTCTCCTGAAGTTAATAATATTTTTAATTTACATTTATTATTATAAAAAGATGTGACCATAACCAAACACCTATTATACGATGGCAATGGTGACCGAACACGACTTGATCCATGAAAATATTTTTGTTATTTATTTAATACTCAGTAAAGTTAACTATCCTCTCTTAAGAGGGATTAAAATATAAATTATAATGAAATGAAATCAAATGATAATCACTGGTATGATTTTATGAGTGGAAATCAAAGACTTAACTGTCACTTTTATGAATGAACTTTTATCATTTCCGCAGTTTTATTTTATATTATATTATTTCACTCTTTTATGAAAAAAATTGTATATTTGTGTCTTTGTAGTTTATTTTCATAATTGTATTGATCTTTATCTTTTTAAATTAACGAATTCAGTTCTCTAAAATTTTAAAAATAAGCAATTTTAAATATTTTTTATATTTAAATTTAATTATTATGCTAATTTTTTTACTGTTACGAAGTTTACGAAATGATTAAATTTAAATAAATTTTTAAAATCTTGAAAATTAATTCATTAACTTCAAATTGCAACAATGAAAACTAAGTTTGACAAAATAAAACACATGACGAAAAACTTAGCTTTCTGATTTTTCATTTTGTTAATATGTTTGATGTCTAACTGTTGATGTATAATTAAAAATAATCTTAAGAAGACCGTGTCACTAAAATGATGTTATTTTAGTTTTTCTTTTAACATTTTTTATATCAACCTGTCACTACATATTTAATATAAATTAAAATATTCTGTTGATCCTCATTTTTGTCGTAAAATTTTAATTTGGTCCTCGTATTTTTATTAGTCTCAATTAGGTATCGTTTTTGTAAATTAGTATCAAATAGGTCCTTTCTGTAAATAGAACTAACACCATTAAGTAGGTACCATGTGTCAGCTCCTTATTTTTTTTGTTAATTTTTTTTTTAAATATTTATGCCACGTGTCAGGTTTGTAGTGTGCCACGTGTCAATCTAATATAGTGATTGTATGAATCTCAATTTGGTTCTCATTTTTGTTGATTTGATTTCAGTTCTAAATTTTTTTTTTTAAATTTTAATTTTATGTGCTACAAATTTAGAATAAATTTAATTTTTTTATAAATGTAATGATGATACTTTTATTACAAGTGATATTTCTATTACATATTTTTAACAATATTTAATTTATTTAAATTTATATTTTACATTAAACTTTATTTAAATTTTATTTTAAAATTATAAATATATAGATTAATAAATTTATATTTGAAATATTTGTATAATATTCAATATCAACAATATTTTAGAGTTGGCTTAAAAATAACAATTTTATAAATTCAAATGGAAAATTTTAAAATAATTTTATAACAAATTAAAAGAAATATATTTAAAATTTTAATATTAAATACAATTAATATTATTAAAATATTTAATAAAAATATCAATTTTAATAAAATAATCATAACATTATATAAAAAAAGTAAAATTTGGTCTAAATTTGGAGTGCCTGAAATTGAAATTTTTTTAAAGAATTTGGGATTCAAATCAGATCAAATTAACAAATATGAGGACCAAATTGAGATTCATATAATAATTTGACACGTGTTACCATATTAGATTGACACGTGGCACACTACAGACATGACACGTGGCATAAATATATATTTTTTTAAATAAAATTTTTTTTAAAAATTTTAAAAAAATTCAAAAAATTCAAAAAATTCACAAAAACGAGGAGCTGACACGTGGCACCTACTTAACGGTGTTAGTTCTCTACTAACGGAAAAGATCTAATTGATACTAATTTACAAAAATAAGAATCTAATTGAGACTAATAAAAATACGAGAACCAAATTAAAATTTAAAAAAAAAACGAGGATCAACGAAGTATTTTAACTTTTAATATATTATTAAAATGCATCAAAATATATATTAAAGTAATGGTAAAATATGTCATTAAAATAAAACTGAATAATTACGAATTAAATGTATGATTACGTGTATTAGTATTTAATTTATGTATATTGTCAGTAGTAAAACTTTAATACGCGGATATTTAATAAAATAAAATAACTTTATCACATATACGCATTCAGGATGAGTATAATTCGGAGAAAGGAATAATATTTGGTGTTTACTTATTTTGAAAACGATATACATCATGTCTTTGTTGTAATAATTTGAAACGGTGGTATTTATTAATTTATTTAGGCCAAAATATTAATTATAATTAGTGAAAAGTAAAAAGGGTATTAATAATAAGGGAGAGACAGTAATGATGCATGATTGTGTATAAGATTTGTGGGTGTGGGTATGGCAGGTGTCAAATGTGGGGCCATGATCTTAGGATACCATGTTGGGATGAGAGGCACAGAATGGAACACTGTGATGCACTTCATATACGTGGGACTCCCAGGTTGAAAATTGCATATTCAGAATTTTAATATCAATGTCATTTCATTGCAATTTCAACAATCGCGTTGAATGAGTACAAAAAAACATAAACGCGTTTGGAGAGATGTAATGAAGATTTTTGGATACTGGATGACGAGGAATTTGTTTGAATGGTTATCTGGACAAAAAAATTTCAATAAATATTATCACGGTATTAGTGAAATATGAGTTTAATCTGTATTAGGAATAGAAATATTTTCGATTTCAAAATCTAAACGATAATGATCTTTATATATTATTTAACTTTTTTATTTTGTATAAAATTTATACGTATATTGATTTATGTTGAGTTGGAAAATTGAGAGTGAAGATTATTATGAAATTGATTTAAGGAAAGAAAGTTCAAACATGAATGAAGTCCTTGAAAACTGAATTTAGAAATTTATGATAATTGAAAACGAAATGAAATTTAAAAACATTTAGCACCCATATACGACGGCAGCTAGTTGCGGTTGCAGACTAGGATTCGGATATGGTCAAGCCGCCTATTAGCAGCCACCACGAACCCGTAACTGGACATGTTATTAAAAATAATTACTATATACTAATCGTCATTTTCATATATTTTGACGAAAATTCGACAAAAATAAAAATTTAATTAAACACAAAATAAAAAATATAATCAAATTGAATAAAAAAAAGACAAAAATAAACACTAAATATATATTTAAACCTTTAAATATCTAACACCGTATAACCCATTAAGCAATGGTTAAAAATGAGACTGCCACATCCCTGTGACCACAGTTGAGATTTGTCCACAAAATAATACAAAATAATAGTACTGATTTTGATGTCTACCTGTGTTGACAAAGCCCTATATATTCCACAAGTTCCTCATGTTAAATATAAGAAAGAAACATTGATATACATATACTTCAATTTCTGCTTTAAATATAAGAAAGAGTTCATTGATTGCACTCCACACAGTGAGAAAGACAAGCAATGCGGGCCACTCATTATGTATTTTCATTACAAATATCAAAACCAATCGTCCAATTCTGTTTAAGATGGCCTGCCCCAATTCAAATTCTTAAAACTCAATTGTAGGATTTAGTTTCTTAGGCCACATTAAACTATTTATTATCTATTATATATAAATTAAATAAATTAAATTACACTCATTATATATATATATATATATATATATATATATATATATATATATATAATTTTTATCAAATTTGTAAATTTCAGTAATTTTTGAAAAAAAATTGCAGCAAAAATAATGCTATATAATGAGTGTATAGTCATTATTTAATGAATTAAAATTAATTCAATCGTTTTTTAATAATTAAATGTTTATCAAATTAATTTTTTAAATTATTTCTAATCTAATTATATATTTTTTACAATGTGATTCTGAAAATAAAAAATAATTATTTTATGTAAAAAATAGTTTTTAAAAAATGGTATCTTGAATCCTAAATATAAACCAGAAATAGAAACACCCTCCTAAAATATAAGAAAGATATTTTTTCTAAATGTATTATTATTTAATTATTGTGTAAAAGATCCAAATAAATAAAATCAATTTATATTTTCTTAACTCTGATCTGAACCATGGTTATTATCTTTTTAACTCAATTTAGGAACAATTAGTATAATTTTAAGCGAAGTATCATTTATTCCACTCGAATGAAATATCAAAAATACTTTGAATCCTTCATCTTTCTTATGTTTTTAGGGACACAATTTTATTTAGAGAGTACTAATGTATCCTAAGAGCACTATTTAAGACATCATAATTAATGATTTTTGATTCTACTATATTTATATTAAAATATAGAATAATTAACTTCACTCATTTAAATAATATAAATATATAAATATTATACAACTAATGATTTTTATAAATGATTTCGAACATCAATAATCAGTTTTACAATATTTAAAAGACAATATTTATATTTATAAGAATGAAGTCAATGATTTACATTAGTTGGTTTGATCGAAGATCTAAATGATCCAATTTAAACAAAAAGTTGAATTGAATCAACATAGTTCAAAGGTCAAATTAAATATTTTTAAAATAAAATTTTGTCTTAAAAGATAAATTAATTTACTTTATTAAAATAAAAAAATTGAAATTCAAAATATTTTAATTATTTCATTTAAACAAACTATTTAATAAAAAAATCAAATTTTATGTAATTCAAAATACGATGGATTTCAGTTTTTCAAAATTGTTAAATGTTTTTATCTAAACACAATGCTACAATAATGACAAAATCTCTAACAATTGCAGGATTTAGAAGCAAATAGGATTTGTTGATGACAAATATTTGAGAAATCAAACAAATTTTTGCATAGTACGGGGAAAAGAAAAAGAGAATTAGAGAATGAATAAATAACACATTAGTTTATCACTAAACTATTGTTTAATGTCATATATTTATATCAAATTATCATCTTCTAAATAATGTTAACGTGAATATAATAAAAAAAAATATGGCATCGGCTTCTTTTAACGAATATGAAAATTATATTGAGATATATATTTTTTTTAAAGTTCACATTAAATAACTACTAAAAAAATTAGGATCAAAACTAATGAGTAATATTTTTCTTCGATCTAAGCTAAATTGCCAATAAAGGTTTTTAATGTGTACATTTCTTATCCGTATTCCATGTTCAGTATCTTTTTTTTCTTTTTTAACCAACGTAATGTTTCAATTATATTATTATAATTTTTTACATCTGAACTATATTTATATTCAAAATTCATTAGTTATCTATCATTATATAAATTTTTAAATTTTTATTAAAATTTAAAAAAATATAAATCATGAAAGGTCACACCAAATCCATTACATTTTATAAACCATATATATATCTTTCGTATGATAAGTAATTTATTATAAACTATGAATGAGATTAAGGTTAGAAAAATAAGTTAAACAATACTTTATAAATATATAATAATACCTTTAGTTATATATAAAAGACACATTAAAATGAATAAATATCGAAAATCAGGTTTTCGGCTAACTTAGTCCCACCTTGAGTAAATTTATTTTCTTTTTTCTTTTCATTGGATGATATATATGAAAAAAACATTCTTACGCAGTATATGGACAAAAAAAATATATATTGCTATTTCCCAAATTAAGAAGGTTTGTTTTTTCAAATTTGACATTTTCATATTTTCATGATAAGTTTTCTTTTGGTTTAATTGTTTTTCTTGTTTCTTTTTACCTAATTTATATTTGTATTAGACAACACTTATTGCAATACTGATCAGGAAACAGGTGGTAGATAGCATGAAGATGTTTCCTCTCACCAGGTATTTATTATTTGCTTTTTCTTCTTTTATTGATTAATGTTTGATTTTTTGTGTTAATAATTTGTTTTTCCGGACATAGAAATTTTGTTTTTTTTTTAATTATTTAAATACATATAAAAATATAATATCTTATCAGCTGTTTACCGTTACTTGAAAATAGCATGTTAATAATCGTATAATAAAAAAATTAAATATATAATGTTTATAATAAATAATAAACATTAATTTTATATATGATAAAATAATGCCATTTTAAAGTACTTTTCACTAAAGATTTAATTTAACGAGCTTTTGCACATGCATTGATATTAAATATAAATACTCCATTCAAATGATAAAAATCTTATTTTATGATAATAAAAGAGTAATTGGTATTTTTTTTATAGTAGTAACTTATCATATTTTCCTATAATAATTACTTTGAAATTTTATCTCTTCATGTATTTTTTATGGTTTTTATCTTTTAATAGTATAAAATGTATCTAGAAGTTAATTTTTTAAAATAAAACGAGTCTTATTTTTATTTTTTATTTTATCACAAGAGGGAATAATTCAGTACTAATGGGAGCACTAACCTTCTTAATATATTTTTAGCATAATCATTTTAAAAGTCACAACAATTATTAAAGAATTAATTTCCTTAATTAATGAAGGAAGTAAATATACTGATTATTAGTATTATACAAGTAAAATCCGTATGAAGACTACAGTGAGGAGGAGGCCATGACGGACTTTAACGTTTTGTCTTGACCGCAGTAGCCGCCGTCAATAACAACCGACCACTTTCCGGCGGCGCCACTAATGTCTGGCGGAGAAGAAGACTCCGCCAATCCATTGCGGTGGCCGTTTCAGTTCTTCGTCCGTACGGTGTCAATGGGGCGTAGCATGGTGATGACTGGTTACCCGGAAGAGACCGTGAAATCTGTCCTTGTGAAGATCGCGTGGATGACGGGAATGCCGCTGAGAGAACTGAGAGTGATATACAAGGGAAAACAACTTCAATTGGAGAAGACTCTGGTGGAGTCCGGCATCGAGAACGATTCCAATCTCAACGTCGTTGGTCACTTGCGCAGCGGATTGTACCCGGCGGCGTCACGCCCTATCGACTACGTGCTATCCCTGCTAGCGCATGTGTTTACCAGCAACAACGGGAGCGCGTGTGCAGCCTTGAAGACCGTGAAGGCTCTCACCACGCGCCATTTCAGTCTCCCTGGTTTCGTGGAGCTTTACGCAGCCTCTAATGCCCCCACGATGCTGGCCTCGATCTACCACTCGTCATCTGGCGCTGATACTGGGAAAATAGCCGCGTCTTGCATAATGAATTTCATGAGTTGCGTGAGCGCGAAGAATTGGCAGGGGGGTTCCGTTGGTGCGGTGATGGAGTTTTGCAAGCAGCTTAGAAAGTTTGGGCGTGGAGACCATGATTATTTGTATCTTTCGTGTAGAAACACTTTGGGGCATTTGTTGAATACAATTGGGGTTTCCTATGGTTCTGGGAGTGTGAAAAAGAGGGTTTCCCTTCGCGATGTTTTTTCCTTTGTTCCCGAGCTTGTGGATTCGTTGTTAGTGAGTTTGGATTATAGTAAACGGGGTGGTAACACCATCCTCTCCATCACGGGGCCTTCGCCGGCAGAAGTTTCTGATTTGATAATATTCTTGACCCCTTTGAGGAATGCAATTATTCTGCAGAAGCAATTGTTGGGAGGTTTTGCGAGTGGGGATGATGAAAAATGTAGTGTGGAGAAGGATGGTGATCAGTTGCTTGAGGAAGAAATTGATTATCTTCGGCTTGTGTTTGTTAGGTTGTTGAGCAAAATGGATGAGTGTTTTCGCTTCATGGCGGAATACTTGGCGGGCAAGGAATCTGGTGGGAGGGGTTTTGTTCTCAATCACTCATGGTGTGAGTATCTTCGTATCTTGAAGGATTTGTATGATACTTCTAAAGTCTTTGATGGTGCTGAGGAAATGTTTTGGACAGTTTTGAGGTTTCATAAGAATATGCTGTCTGCGCTTGTTGTTGGGTTTGTGAAGAGAGGTGGTGATCATCGGTGGGTTCTTGATGACAAGAGTGTGACCAATTTTGAGTGTAGAAGGCACTTGGCGATGATTTTGTTCCCTGCTGTCGACGAAGGCTTTGACATGTTTCATGAGATGCTTATTGACAGGTCTCAGGTACTGGCGGAGTCCTTTGAGTACATAGGACGAGCGAATCCTGAGTCTCTGCGTTCTGGTCTGTTTATGGAATTCAAAAACGAGAAAGCTACAGGACCTGGTGTCTTACGGGAGTGGTTTGTTCTGGTGTGTCGAGAAATATTTGATTCACGACATGCTCTTTTTGTGTCTTGCCCGAATGACTGCAGGAGATTTTATCCGAATCCTGGTAAGTTTTATCTGGAAACCAAATTTATGTTATTTTCTCATGCTTACTGACTATTTTCAAATAGTGACAACCTTTCTTAAATATGTTGAGCTAGTGTTTAGGGGTTAAAACCTTTTTGTGCATTTAAGGGAAGTTGAGAGCTGAAACAAATCCTAGTTATTTATAAATGGCTTCTAACTTAAATGCAATAAAACAAATTGTGAAAACGAAGTGCTAGCTGTTGACTGCAGCTGAAGGGTGGCAAACATGGAGGTACGACCACATGGTTTAGTTGAGAATAGGTCTTATTTGTCTATTATCAGCAATAGTTCCTCTGGCATGTAAACGTGATCCTCTAATCTTCATCTTTAAGGGGCTCCATTATGTAGTAAATTTCCTTTTTCTTTCTGAACAGTACTTCTCTCGTCATTGCCTGGGGCAATGCGACACAGCCAAAACAGCTATGCAGTTCAGATTGGATCAATTGTAGGTTTTAGGCATCAAGTGATTGTAATCACTTGTAATGTATTTTTCCATTTACAGGCTCTGCTTTGTGATATCTGCTATTGAGCATCACTATTATGGGCCAGTTATTATATAATCGTAACCTTTTTTATCTTTCCCAGTGGCTTGCTATGCCAAAGTGTCATTTTCATCGGGAAAGTGCCATTTTCTTTTCCACATTGATGCCATCTTCAAACTATTTTTTTGTTGATTTTGGCTGATCTAAAGCGAGGAGATGTGTAAGTGAGGTCAACAATTTTAACCAAAACATTTTGTGAACGTGATCCACTTTAGATCAGTGGTAGCAGTAGATAGACCATAGTTTTATAATTTTACACGTCTCTTAATGTTAGACAAGCTAAACTATGCTTTTTCACTCTAGGCAAACGTATCAAACCATCAAGCAATCGAAAATGGGATAAATGTTCTCATGGGTAGTAATGTTGTTCTCCCCTGTTCCCTTCAGATTGTAGTAACGATGTGTTATTCATTCCTTTTATTTTTTTCAAAATAATTTGTTTGGAGTTTTGAAGTATATACATTCATCTTTTGTGATTATTATTTTTTCATTACAATAAGTTTATAAAATGTTGACACCTTGTCTTTTGGGGGGTGATCACTGGTCCAATTTAACCAACGAAGCCCTTTTTTCCAAAAGAAAAATATTTGGATATTCAGGTTATGTCAGATTCGAAGGGGTGTTGCCTAATGAACCATACCTTAGTTACTCCGGTTCCCCGGCTCCTTATTATTTCTACTATGTGAAGTCTAGAAGTTATCCATATTAAATCAAAATAAGTTTCAGTTATTTTAGAAAAGTCAAATGTATATGTTTCTGTATCCCATGAATTGTTATACTTATGTATGGCTGTAGTTTTTAGAAAAGTAAAATGTTGACCTTCATCAGTACCAATATTCTGCATTGTGTAACATGTCTAATAATTAGCATTTTGTTTCTAAACTTGAGTTCCCATTAGTTAATACTAGGTACCATGGTTGCATAGTGTTGAGTACTGATGTGTTTTGCTATATATCTTTATCAGTAGATATTATTAGAGATCTTTTTCTCAATCATGATTAGTTTCTTCTTTGTCTACTTAACTGCAGCATCTAAGGTACATCCTCGGCACCTTGAGTACTTTAGGTTCGCTGGTCGGGTTATTGCATTGGCTTTGTTGGAAAGGGTGCAAGTTGGTATTGTTTTTGATCGTGTATTTTTCATACAATTGGCTGGAATTCGTGTTACCTTAGAAGATATACGGGATGCAGATCCTTGCTTGTATAGAAGCTGCAAGCAAATATTGGAGATGGATGCTGAGTTCATTGATTCGGATGCATTAGGACTGACATTTGTTAGAGAGTTGGAGGAATTAGGATGCAGGGAAGTTGTCGAGCTTTGTCCTGGTGGGAAAAACATTATATTGAATAGTCAGAACAGGGAGCACTATGTTGATCTTCTCATACAGCATTGTTTTGTAACATCCATATCTGAGCAGGTAGCAAACTTTGCTCAGGGTTTAGCTGATATTCTTTCCAGCTCAAAGCTTCAACAGTTCTTCCAATGTTTAGAGCTTGAAGATCTTGATTGGATGCTGCATGGGAGTGAAGATACAATCTCTATTGAAGATTGGAAGGCACATACCGTGTACAAGGGCTATAAAGAGTCTGATTGTCAGATATCCTGGTTTTGGGAGGTGTGTAGGTTATACTGGTCTTACCTTTTTTCTTTTCTTTTCATTACATATTTTTTCTCCTGTTCTTTTTGAAGATTTCTTTACTAATATAATTTCACTGCACTCATTTTAACATTCAAGAACATATTAAATCAATTTTCCCTAATATGATTTTATTTTAGAAGCAGGAGTGGCTTTATTGGGCCGCAGTTATTTACTGCATGTGTCCCATATATCAGTCTCCGTTTCCATTTTGTCTAGTGTAGCAAAACGAGTTTTATTGCGTTATTGCTTCTTGGAACACAATCACTGTCTTGGCTATTTATAAAGTTTTTCAGCTTTCCACCAAGGCATTGTTTGCTTTGTTAAACCTCAAAACCACTATTTTCTTCCAGATCACCAATCATGTTCTCATCCGTGTTTATTTAAATGATTTCTCGCATCTAGCCTTCCATGATAGTTTCAGCATTTGATGTGCTATGGTATGTACAAATGTCTCCCATACGTACTGTCATGTCTCCAAATATATATATTTTTGTTATGAATCATAACATAATTTTGATACTCTAGCTTGCAACATATTTTTCCTGTGCCGAAACCTGACTAATAAAATTATGTTGCCGATTATCATCAGTTTGAGCACTCATTCAGATAGCAAGTAGTTTCCCAACATTATGAATCAACTGTTTTGAAGTTGAATTGCAGAATCTTGTTAAAATTTTGTTATACAATGGTGAATTCATCCAAAATACCTGAAAGTAGTAGTTTCATTGTTATTGAGATACAATAAATCTTACTGACAAGTTCTTCTGTCTTGTTTTACGTGGAAGTATTTCAAATTACTCATTATTTCGAGGTTTGATTGGAGTGCTATATTGTTAATTTCTAACATGATATTTTTGTGGAAAAAAACTTGGCAGATTGTTGGGAGAATGTCAGCAGAACAAAGGAGGGTTCTGCTTTTCTTTTGGACATCTGTGAAATATTTACCAGTTGAAGGATTCCGTGGTTTGTCTTCCCCTCTATCCATTTGCAGGACTGCAGAACCTGGCAATCGCCTGCCCTCATCTCACACATGTTTTCACCGTCTGTTTTTACCCAAGTATTCGTCTAGTGCTGTTATGCAAGATCACTTTGGAGTCATCACTCAAGAACACATTGCTAGTAGTTTTGGTATTAGTTAAATACATCAAATGTAGGTTCTCAATATTGTACATATTTTAAAGGGTAGGATAGGATTATTCGTCTCAAAATGATAAATTGAAAAGTCTCTTCATTTATGTTTCTCACATCAGTTCTGGATGCATTGCAATGGCAAGTGTTTATATCATTGATAATAATAAGTGAGAATTTCTTAAAAAGTGAATTTTAAATATAAACTTATAAGTTTTTGTATTTGACAATGTTTCTAGTTGATGATTTTACTTTATAGACTGTGGCCTTTAATACTTAATGATAATATTCACAATTAATAATTGTTTTCTGATTAAAAAAGCATCTTTTATTTTTTTTTTTTTTTTACAGAGCATAGTAATATAGTGTTAAAAGTTCTAATCCATTGCCATGGAATATTTATTAGTTAAAATTTGCATAAGTTTTTCATAGCTTTACCATCTAGTTTCGAATTAAATATGTTAATACATGATCTCGGATACAATTACTTTTCAATATTAAGAGTTTAATGTGGATGGCAACAAGTTTGGAAAGGAAAACATTATTTCGTAAAAACAACAATATAACTTATAAAGTAAATATTATTTATTCAAACCTAAAGAAACACAATAACACACCATCACAAACTCATTTAACCCAGCCAATAAACATCACTCCTAAGCTCCCGCACCAGCAGCTTAGCTAAATTCAACACACGAGTCGTAAAATTTTCCATGTCATCCCTTGCCAAGCATGCTGATGTGGAGCCAAGTGTCGTGCTTACACGTAGGTATACCCTCCATACAACCATCATAATATAATAATAATATAAAACTAAAGAAATATAATAGGAGAAAGCTTTTCAACTTGGCATGCAAAATGGTAGAACCGATCCCCACAAGTAGGACCATTTAAACTTCTTTTCTTACTCACAGTGTCCATAGGTCTAAGCTTCAGTCTTCTCAACAACAGGAACCTCTTCCACTGCCTCACCGGCTTTGTTTTCTTCATTTGTGGTTGCTGCTTCTGTTTCAGTACTTGCTTTCGTCTCCTCTGCTGTTGCCTCTTCTTTCACTTCGTCACTTTTCTCTTCTGCTGACTTCTCTTCTTCTGCCACCGCTTCCTCTGTCTCCTTTGTCTCTCTCTCCTCACTCACAACTTCATCTGGAACTTGGTTTTCTGTTTCGTCTGGGGTTTCTTCTGTAGTTGTTGTTTCTGCTGCTGCTTCGGTGGTTTCCTTCTTTGCTTCTTCGGTGGTTGATTCTGGGGCAGGAACCTCATCGGCTGGTTGTTCTGGGGCAGCAACCTCAGCAGCTGGTGGTTCTGTGGCAGGAACCTCACTGACTACTTCTTCCGGGGTTGTTTCCACGGTCTTGCTCACCTCGGTTGTTTCAGTATCTTGCACTGTTGCTGGTGCTTGCTGTGCAACCTGTAACATTTCTAATTATATTTAACAAAGTCTTGTTCCAACCTTAACAAAGATGGATTGGAAACAAGAAAAACCAATAAAGTTGATAGAAGAGACGATAGTGAAAGATCACATAGTCACCACTTTGACGTGTTATAAGATAAATGTAAATCGTTTAATAGAACTTAGCTTATACAGTGAAGTGTCAACTTGGTGATAGAATTAATTGTTTTCCTTTTATTTTGAAGTAGATGCTCAACTTGGTTTCGAGCGTGTTAACTAGCTTCAACAATTAGTTGGGTTACGTTGGATTGAACTTTAAAGAAATTAATAACAATCTACTTATAGGAAAAAAAAAAAAAGTTACGTAATAAATCGATCTATGATGTTGTTTCGATGATACATACAACTGTGATCTTTATACCAGAAAATGAAAACGAGGTCCACATAGAACTGTTGATCGCAATCCAATTTCACACATCAATGAATATTGCAAAGATATTGGTCAACTGGAAAAGATTCGTGATTCATACAAAAACAAATCAATGATGAAAAAAAAAAAACTATGGAACACGTTGATTCCTACAAATCTCGTGCAGTTGAAGTAGCCGATCGCAGTTATAATTTATGGATTTTATATATTGAGGTTATCAAATATCGCAGCAACAAAAACAAAGATAGATCGGGAAAAACAAAAGTGAAATAACATGATCAAGGTGCTTTATAATAAGACTAGCTATTAATTACCATCGCAAATGCAACGTATATATGTATAACTAGGTAGATCGCACCTCAGCACGTAATAGAAAACCAAACTGATTCTTTGATCGATATATAGTGAATAACACAAGAACAAAGAAAGTGAAGAAAGGGTTACTATGTTAAAGTTTTTATTTTCATCGTGTGCATGTAGGAACCATATAAACTACTGCTACAGACGTGGACCAGTAAAGGAATGTACAAAACCAGAGGCAATAAACAACGAAACTGTGTCTTTGAATTACCTCAACACTGGCCATTTGGAAAGGAGAGGGTGATTAAAAAAAGCTGAAAGTTGAAGGTTGGAGGGTGTGTAAACGAGCGAGGAACACAGAGAGAAAGAGTGATGGTAATTGTGAGTGAGGTGATCAAAATGAAAGAGGTTTATATAGAGCTGCAGTGTGATGAACAGTAGATGGAACTCCAAAGAGAGAGTGTGTGAAGTGTGTTTGTGTGCGGTGTGATCAGTTGGAAGAATCTTTTTCAAAAGAGATTGCTGATATCACTGACAGAAAATAAAAGACACTGGTAGCATGCCCAGTTGTCAATGTTTCTCCTTTTCATTGTTTATCTATTATCTCTGCAAAACAACATAAAAAAATATGTACACATAGATCACACTTACCGCTACAATTATTTGAGTTACGCGTATAAGATATATAGCAATTCAGTGAAACTGTGAGAGCATTCCTTTTAATGGTTCATTTTATCAAATACAGTATAATTCCTAATTGTCATTTTAGAATCAGCTTTCTCTTTTAAATTACTTCACCGTAAAAAGTGTTAGACTAAAAACGTTATTATCAGATTTTAAACCAAGTAGCATTTTGACCCTGTTTCAGAGGTGGGGTTGTATATGTTTTGAAGTTCTATTACTTCAAACCTATTCTTTTTTACAATTTTTTTCTTGTTATTATTATTATTATGATACCACGTATTTGATTTTATATTTTCTTTCTTGGTATACCTTACAATATGTGCTCTACGCCTCTACTCTTGAGAATGGACCCAGCTTTTCCCTAGATGAGAAAGCTAGCCAGCTAGGCACCCAAAATGGAGCAATCATAAATAATGGAAAACAAATAAAGAAAAGATATAATAATTTTGAAAGACAACAACAACACATGAAAGCCCTTTAATTGAAACCGTACCCAATTACTTCTCTTCTGTAGATAATTAGCATGGCTACACACCAACAAAATCGGGGCTCGGTTAATGGGTGTTGTACTGATTGAAGTAATGGTGTTTCCTAATTGTAGAGCTAATTAAATGTAATTAAATTAGTGGGTGCTTGGGAACTGTGGCATGTAGTGTTATGACGTTAAAGAGAAGGAGTGTGTGTGTGTGTGTTTGTTTTGGTTACCCTGTTATGGTGAAGAGAAGCTGTTTAACCAAAAATTTAAGGTTAGAGAGTTTCGGTAAGGATGAAGCAAAATTTGAAAAGGACGTTTGGAAAAATGGCCAATGAAAAGGAACCAAAGGGAAATAGGGCGGTGGTCGATGTGGGACCCGTGATGAATGGGCATCATTAACCTCCAAAATCCAAATGGAAAATGGTGGAGCCAGGTGGGAAAAAATAGGAAAGAAAAAACAACAACAGAAAGAAGAAGTTAATTGCGTGGACAACTTTTGGTTCCCTGAATCGGTCCATTTCCACTCTTCATAGCCTTGGGAATCCCACTTTTCAAAAGATTAAAACTTCACATGGACCCACATGCCTATGCTTTCATCTCCCACGTCACAGAATAAATTACTTCACCTCATTTCACCATACAAATTTAGCTTCTCTCCTTTCAAACCCTCACAGGTCTCATCATGCTGCTCTTCAAATTACAAAAAATTAAAACACCATCGTCCATGGATCTTCACAATAATTACTGTTCATATATAGTATCACAGATAATAACACCAACTCCAATTCTGAACGTAAGCTCAAGTATTTCCTTTCTCCGATCGCTCCTCACTGTTTTAATGATGACTCAAACATGAATCATCATTCCGACATTCTACCGTTTTTTATAGTATTAAAAAGAGACACTAATGTCGAAACGAAGTGATGGGAATCCGAATTAGGCTTCGAAAGTAGCACAAGTTGATGTAGTAAACTATGGAGGAGAGTGTTTTTGTTTGTGATATTTACCACAAGAAAAAAAAGTTAGAAGGAATTGGCTGTAAAGCGACAAAATTTAGCTGAAAAAGTTTAGGGGCGGTGGAGAGTCCCCACTCTAAAATGGACGCCACACATTAAGCTGATCTACTTCGTATCATTTCATACCCTTAAACCAATACAAGCCCGCCACGTGGATGCTAACTAGGATTACACCTTTGAATGTGTTCACGTTTGGCTGTCTCGGCTATTATGCTCCTCCCTCTCTCTCTCTCTCTCTCTCACATAGTAACGTGCAATGCTCGGTTTTCCAACCAGGTGACTGAATCATTCCAACGTTGATGACGTGGACCAATAATCGCACACCTCATGTGGGCCTTTCTTCTCTCGTGGTGGCCCACTCCGTCGCAGATTCCCTTCCTGCGTCATCATGCTCGTATATTCTACTCTTGTAGGCTCAACTCTTCCTCACCTTTCTCTTAATTTATTCTTTGATTTTTGATATTATTAAACTCGTCTATTATCACACATTTATTTTTTATTTTATCTTTTATGAATTCGTAGTATATTTTATATATATTTTCGATCTGAAAAACCGTGGCAGTCACGCCTGTATTAACAAAGAATGAGATTATAGGTGTATTTGTTTGATAATAATAATTATAATTTGATTAGGAATGCATAATGATGATTAGGATGGGAAGTGGAATCAGAAATGGGTGCTGTTGCTGATGGTGCTGAGGTCAATCTTAGTTTGGTTTGAGACAGAGACCTGTGAATTCCCAGTTTCAAATGCTTTGCCCCTTTGTAACCACGGAACAAGAAAGTTGGCGAAATGCACATTCATACACAATCACTCCCTCTCTTTTATTTTTCCTATAAAGCAATAAATAAATCTCATCATGCATTATTAGGATAAAACAACACACTCATCCATATCATCAACTTCTACTATACTGTTTTAATTCAAAAACAGATATTCATATTTACTCAAATATAAAACAATAGTCAATCCTGGGTTGCTTGTTTTATTTTATTTTAACGATTTATAAATTTTTAAGAGCAATAAACAATAAAAGAGTACGTATTATATTAAATAATATAGGATTGAAGAACTTCACCTAATTCAAATAACAATTGAAAAATATAAATGAGTAGACTTCAAGATATTAAACATTTTGTTCTTAGTGGTGAGCCTAAGTGAGCAAGAGTTTTTCATTAGTTTTCTACATATTTTACTTTTACGTGCTTAAGGTTGGTTTAGTAAGTTTAGAAGAAGGAGGGAGAGAGGTTATGAGTTCAACTCTCCATTAAAAAAAACTTAAATATATATTTGGTTCTAATTTTGTTGTTTTTATTTAATTTGGTTTTCATTTTTGTTTTGTTTTCAATTAAGTTCTCATTTTCGTCAAATTTTGGTCAATTTAGTCTTTCTTACTAACGGTGTTTAAATAGTTAATTTTTTTAACAGTATATGCCACATGTCAGCTTCTAGTTTTTTTTAATTCTTTTAATTTTAAAAAAATTGTCCAGTGTCAAGTCACAATCGTGCCACATGTAAGATTGTGGTTGTATTATTTAGTTTTGGATATTCATTATTTTTGTTCAATTCAGTGTTTATATTTGTTATTTTTATTTAATTTAATATTAGTTTTTGTTAAAATAAAACAACTTTTTCCCTAGTTGAGACCAAATTTAATTTTTTATAAATATTATATATATTTTTAAAATTGAAATTATTATTAGTTATTTTTGAAATTCAATTATAAATTATTATATTTAATTATAAATTGAATATAATTCTTAGATTCAATGGTTAAATAGAATATAATTATTTAAAATATAATTAAAATATAATTATTAATTGTAATATATATTAACATCTGTAAAATTGACATTTAAATCTAAAATATTTAATATTTGTATTGTATTTTATATATTAAATTAAAATCTAAAATGTTTTACATTTAAATGTTAATTTTATAAATATTAGTTTACTTTTCTAAAATATTTATAATATTTGAAATATTTTTAAATATTAATTTTAAATGTATCAATATTTTAGAATATAAATATTAGAAAAATAACATTTAACATTTATATTTTAATAATATTTTAAATAATTATATTTTATTTAACAATTATATATAAGAATTTTATTCAATTTATAATTAAATTTAATAATTTATAATTGAATTTAAAAATAATTAATAAAAGTGTCAATTTTAGAAAAAAAAATATTAGTATAACTTTTATAAAAGATATTAAATTTGGTGTCAATTTGAAATGGACAAAATTGATTCATTTTAACCAAAATTGGGATGAAAGTGAACAAAAATAACAAATACTAGGATTAAATTAAACAAAAATAACGAATATAGGGAGTAAATTGAACAAAAAAAACAACACAACCAAAAACTGACATGTGACACTGACATTGACATGTGGTACAATTATGACTTGACGCATGGACAATTTTTTTAAACTAAAAGAAATTAAAAAAAAATTAAAAAAAAAGGATCGGACACATGACATGTACTATTCAAAAATATTAACTACTTAAACACGGTTAATAAAAAGGATCAAATTGACCCAAATTTGACGAAAATGGGAACCAAGTTAAATAAAAATAACAAAAATAGGGATCAAATGTTTATTTAAGCCTAAAAAAATTAACAACTAACATTTGTTGGTAAAAAAAAAACCTAAAAGCTTATATTCAATTCTTATTTACATATTAAAAATGATTATTGTTTATAACATCTTGCAAAATCATCTTTTGTTTAAGGTTGACTTGTATCACATTATTACAAGTAAATACATAATATTTGTGTTAAAGTTCCAATTGAACAATATGAATAAATATATAAAAAATTTCTAATAAAAATAATATTCAACCTAACCTAGCCGATACAACTTAGTTTAATATTTTAAAGGGTTAAATATGTTTTTAATCCCTTAACTTTAAGTAAATTTGGAAATTAGTCATTTTGAAACTTTGAATTAATTTAGTCATTCATCTTTCAAAATACGTAGATTTAGTCATTTTAATCAAATTTTGTTAGGTTTATTTGATGTTTCGTATGCATTTCAGAATTATATTTGAATTATTTATACTGTTTGACACATTTTTGCTTTAATGTTAAGTCAAATACTATTATAAAACAAGCTTGAAATGTCAAATAAACTTAACAAAATTTGTTTAAATTGATTAAATTCACGTATTTCGAAAGATGAAGGACTAAATTGATCTAAAATTTTAAAATAGACTAATTCCAAAATTCACTATAAGTTAAGGGATTAAAAACATATTTAACCATATTTTAAAATACATATAAGGCAATTCAATGGTGGATTGAAGGGACTGGGAGCCGTGCCCCCAATTTTTTTGAAATTTTTTTATTTATATGTATTCTGAAAATTGATTTAATTTTTAGTTTTTGAAATTAATGATAGGAAATTTGATTTTTTGGAAATTTTTAAATAATGAGAGTATATATTGAGAATTGATGAAAACTAAATTAAGTATCTTTTTATTTATTTTATAAAATATAACATTTAATGCTAATAAATAATAAAGTATAAAATTTAATTTAATGAAAAATAAACAAATTTATTAAGATATTTTTTATTTTCTCTCTCACTGTTTATGAGTTTCTCACATATTATAACTATTTTAAATTTTTACTTGTTTTATTTTCTTTTGTTTAGGAAAAAAAAAGAAAATTGAACACAAAATCATTTTTTTTGCTCTATTTTTTGTATACTTTCTTTTATTATTGAAAAAATAATAATTTTTTTTCTCAATTAATAATAAAATATTAGTTTAATAATTAATATTATTTTTTATCTTATATTTAATTTTATAAATATATAAGAAAAAGAAATGCATAAGGATTATAATGATCAATATATGATTCAGTGAATGTGTAGCTAGAAGAATGACCCGTATAATTTTTATTAGTTATATATTATAATGAACTATATATGATTTTATACAACTTACTATTAAATTTTAATAAAATAGTATCATATTAAAAAAAATTAAAATATAATTATAAATTTATTAAAATATAATGTAGGGTTGACTTACTTGTCGATATAATTTTCAACTGGCTGTTTAAACTCACTGCAACTACTATATTGTCACTTATTACCTAGTCGCTCTTCACGAGGGTCTTTATCATTGTGCAAATAAGATCTCAAACAACTAAATACCAAAATTGAATTTGCATGAAGTAAATTGTTAGATTTATATAATAGTATTAATAATAATGTATTAATAGGCTAAATTACAGTGTGTGCTTTTAATTTTTATTCACAATTCTGGTTTTACTATTATTTTTCACATGTTAGCCTTTGTATTTTAAAAAAATCACAAATTATTCAAATAATCAATTTTGAGTACATTAATATATATTGTATTCGTTTAAGATATAAAAGATATTTTATGTAAGTGTAAAATATAAAAAATAAGATTAAATATGTTGTTGCCTATTAACTTTTAGTTAAATTTGAAGTTAATCTATCTTCTGTCTAATTTATGCCTCAAACTTTAGAACTGCGTGGATTCAGTTCTTAAAATCAAATTTGATTAAAACTTATTTAACGTTACTTTATATTTGAAACATTACATAAACTTAATAAAATTTAGTTTTAAAGAGAAACTAATTTTTATTTTTATTTTAAAGTTAAGACCAAAAATATATTTAACCTTAAAAAATTAAAGGTAACGAAAATTAAATATCAGTTAAAATTGCATATGCTTTTAAATATGAAGGATAAAACTACAAGAAAAATGTGTGTGTACATCATGAATAAAAAATTAAAAAGGAGACATACTTAAAAGATTAAAATTAAATAAATTTTGGTTTAAAATTTGGGGTTTTAAAATATTCCAATAATCCATAAAATTTAGGGTTTTAACTCATGAATTTTCTTGCATTAAGGAGGTATCAATTATTCGAATATTTGATCGGGGGCCATGCCCCCTATGTCACAATGGCTGGTGTCTTTTTTTTCACTCTACAAGAAATGTTCCTTTGGAATGTCGAAATAATACACTATACTTTAGTTGCTTAGTATTAGTCCTACCAAAATATAACTTACATTACATGTCTTAAGTTTAGTGTTACTATGTAGTATTTATCAACTATAAGTATACTATTATGTACTATTGGCGTGTTTCAAATCCTTCCATCACAATAAACTTTATCTTTATATCATCAAACAAATAAAATAAAGAAAATAATTTTATTTCTTGATCATTTCGATTTTTTTTTGTCAGGATTGCATCAATTCCATTATTTTCAAAGAAAAATAAAAAATAAAAAATTTGTTAAATGTTAGATTAATGGCCAACATCATCTCCACAAAATCAGTTTTAAGTTGAGATTTGTAGTTCATTTATACAATAGGTTATAATTTAGTTCCTATTCAAAGTTGGATTCCAACAAATATATAGAACACTGTGGCGATATAGTGTTAAGATTTTAATTAATGAAATAAATTGTTAAATGTTGATTGTACAATACCATGAAAATGAAGTTTGAAAGTCAAGTTGAGGATTCATTGTAGAAGCTGCTTTTGGGAGACACGATTCATTTTGGAAAACGACCACTTGGCCACCATCGTCTTCACTCTGATCTTTCTTTTTGGAACTTTCTTTTATTATTTATCGATAATGTATTTCGCTTCATCGTTTTGCGTCCCAAATTAGCAACATACCAGGTCCCTTTGTGAAAGTTGGGACAGGGATAGTGTGATGTTCTAATAACTTTTAACTGTCGTGAATGATTGTAATGGTTTTTCTATCTACATTTGAATGCAATGATTCTGTGACTCTTAACACCCCAACCCTTAACCAGTTAAAGTTGGTTCTAGATCACACGTTCCTTCCCAACCACGTACTATTACGTTCTTTTTCGTTTACCACCATTGCACTGCCAGCTCCTACCCAAATTATTCCAATCTATACAAACAATAAGAAAAAAACAGACAAAAAATATGGATTAGTTTATTAGTACTAAGAGAGTGAAACACCATGGTTTTTAGGGACAACCTAATATATATTAATATGATGAATTAAGGTTCAAAATATTGATGGCCACTTAAGATTCAACATGAGCAATATTATCTTTGAGTACGGTGGATGCTAAAGTTCCAACAGCAACAATTTGAGTATATAATGTTGTTGTCCTTTGTACTGTGCATTGCACGAAGTACTCAACAACGAACTTACCCAAATCCTGCTTCAGCATGCTGCTCAACATTGGGTAACACTCAACATGCTCAATGATTACCGGTGAAAATTTATTAATTTGTTAAAAATTCGTAATTTTGGATTAATCGTATTTTGGAATGTATTTTCTCAACCAGTGTGGTTGTGACATTTAATAGCAATACCTATATGTTTGTGTGAGCTTTTAGAGTTTATCTTATAAGTGTGTTTTTTCAGAAAAAAAATTATAAAAAAAAATTTAAAAACACGTCAACGTGGAGTCGTGGATTAATCATAGTAAAGTGAGTGTGTTTGGACCCATGTCCAGTATGGACATATGATGATAAAATCACACCAAATTTGTACAATTATGCAAATTATAGGTCATTGCTCTGCAAAATACAAGAAGATGGAAACAAACACGCTGGAAGTATAGTTTTATATTGAGAATCCCTATGATCTCAATTCAATAGTTGATGAAGAGAAAGTTAAACTACACACAAGATATGTGAATAAAAAAAATCAAATGAGTTACATACTTTACCAAAAAACTGACCAAGAACACCAAAAAGGAAAAGTTCAATAAAGAATTAAATTATGTTACCAAATTTGAAAGCATGAAGGTATGTTATATAAATCCTTTAAAAGAGAATAAAGTGGATAATGTTGGACTTTGTACTTTTGCAATAGTCACAATATAACACAAACACAAACATGCAAATATTGACATTAGGAACACTGTATATGCTCGTGATTATATATATATATATATATATATATATATATATATATATATATATATTGTTAAGAATTAAAGTGTGAGTTTAAATTCTACATTGGATAGAAATGAGAAAGTAAAACACCATATAAAAATAAATACCAATAAATTCACTGTTTTAAGGTTTTTGTTGAGAGTAATATTAATGTCTGGACTCAGGTTTCATTAAGTTTGCATTCAATGAATCCAAACTTTTTCAATTGATTTTCAAACATACACTTAGTGTTTGCTTCTTATCTTATGCTCTAACTTTCAACTTTTTGATTCGCAATATATTTTAACCTCATTGACCTTTCTCTAGTACTAAAATTTCTCACATAAAGTAAACTTTTTTTTGTCATTTTTTCTAAAAATTTTAATAATTCTTTCTTAAATAATTATTTTTACAAAATTATAAAATTTGCAAATATTTCTTATATATTTTTTAAAAAGTGTTTTATAAAAAATATTTTTTAAAATAATTGATAATTATTTTTTGTAAATTTTGTTTTGTAATAAAATTTATAAATATTTTTTATGAAAAAATTTTAAAATAAAATTAACAAAAAAATCTGAGTTTTTTTAATAGTAGTCCCTTCCCTTCTTTCCAATAGTTTGTTCTATGTTTCACACATTATGATATAGGAAGAAGAGAGATAAGTGACAAATACTAATCGAGAGTATGTGATGTTGAGTTGAGGTGTCTATATATAAATAGCTAAAAATGTTTTGTGGATTTTATTGAATTTCATGTTTTGAAATGTGAAGATAAATATTTTATGAAGATGAATTTTAGCCATCCCTTTACACTCTGGTTGGCGTTCGATTACGGAAATAATGATGGGCTTTAACTCGCTCTAGATCCTCAACAACCTAAACTGGGAAATCGATGCCAAATTACCACAACTTACTCAAATTCATGCAAATAGTACCATCTTTCTACTACCTAAAAAGCCTTATTCTAACACGCTAGCCACCCCAAATTGATTTCTCAAGGTTAGTGGGTATCCCTATAATCCAATAAAAAAAAATAAGGGAAGTTCATAAAATTTTAAACAATTTTTTGTATAAACAAGATTTAAGCAAAAGGTCATTTCAACTTTCCTTTTTCATTATTTTTTTTCCTCTTGGAAGTACTTCTAGTTCCTGCAATTTTAATATAATATCAAAAGTTAAAAGTCCAACGTGGCTTAATTTGCTCAACTTCAAATGGTTTATACATTCATCGTATTAGTTAGAAATATGGGTCTTTGGACATTGGACATCGATATATGAGATATCATTTTTTGCGTGTTTCTTAAACTTATACGATATGTGTATTATGGCACCTATTTGGTGTACTTATAAGTTTATTTTAAAAATAATATAATATGATATGTGATATATATATATATATATATATATATATATTATAAAATATACAATAATTTTTTAAAATATAGTAAATATATGATTGTTATTATATAAATTCAAGTTAAAATCATATATTTTAAAGTTATTAACATAAAAAATTATAAACTATTATTATCATAAAAGTATTACTATTATTTTTGGAAAAATAAGATTGATTTAGTGAATTTAGAAGGAATGATGAGAAAAGTTGTGAGTTCAACTCTCTTACTAACAGAAGACTAACAACTAACATTTTTTGATCATAAAAAAAATACTATTACTTTGTTAGATTAAATACTTTATTAATAAATATCTAAAAGTATGATACATCATAATTTTGAACCCATAAGTTTTTTATTTGTGTAATATTTTGTCAATAATATTTCATTTATAAATGAAATCCTAATTTGGAAGTAAAAATAACTGAGGACTTGCGGTTAAGTTAACATTTTTGGACATTTTTTAATATTGAAAAGAGAGAAAACATTGATGTATGTAAGATAAACTTAATAATTACAGTTTATCAATTCCTTATTTTAACCACAAATAACCACTAAAAAACTAGATACTACCCACATTTTTTCTAAACCGGTGGACAAAATTCTATGGTTTTTTTTGTTAACACTGTAGACAAAAAAAAAAATGGTTCACCAAAAGGCATGGAGCTCCATGGATTTTTTTTTTCTGTAACTGAGTTTAAAGTGATGAAACATGGGTCATTGTTTCTAACACCTCCACAATCTCGACTTGTACTTCATAATTTTTTATATTTTAGAATGTGTAATCTAAAATAAAAAAATATATATTTTGGATTTTATATTTTAAAATATAAAATAAAGAAATTTATTTTTTATTGTAATATTTAAAATACAGTTTTGGATATTCTTCTAAATTACGTATTCTAGAGTATAAAAATTGTATTCGGATTAGACATTTTAAAATATAAGATAAAAAATCCATTTTGAATTATAACTTAAAATACAAAATTTAGATTTTGAATTACACAATTAAAAATACAAAATGTTATGGGAGTGAAAAATATATAAGGCGGTGCAGGAAGAAGTTGCCCGAAACATTTCATACAGCTGAATTTGGGTCATTCAGTTTAAGCTTCCACCTATATTCCGTTGGGCCCAATGGTTGAGAAGACCTTAACATCAGTTGCATCTAAAAATTTAGGCTTCATTAGTACTAAGGTTGAGTGGAATCAATTTTAATAATGGTAAAATACATTTTTAATTTCTAAAAATATTTTAATATGATGATTTTGTTTCTTTCTAAAAAATGGACTAAATTTCAATTTTGATCTCCTTTAGTTCCCAGAGTGAGTTTAGACGCTATAAAATATTCAAACAATGATAAAATTTTGAAAGTAAAAACCATAGAATAGAAATACAATACAAGAGTGTGTGGAGATACCTAGCTTTGAGGTGGAAGCATGGATCAATTACGTGACCCCTCTTCGTATCATGAAATGTTCTTAATCTTAAACCTTGCCTTTGCTTTCAAGCATTTTTCCATTCATAAAATATATTTTCTCTCTCTGTTTTGGTGAAAAGATGCGGAATTGAAGCGCTTTATTTTCTTATTTCCCCATGTTGAAAACTTGAGATTGTTCCATCTTCTATGGCATCCTTCTTCATCACTGGCCCCATAAAATTCAAAACAATTACCTCGTTTTCCCAACTGTCCTTTTCTACTTCCTATGCTTCTTCTAATGTTTCCATCTCTAGAAACCTAACAACAAAAGTTCTTGCACATGCCAATTTTCATTCTTCATTTCCATTTCATGGGACATTGTATTCTGAGAAGCAGAGAGGTTTCTCCCTCATTGCCTTTCATTCTGAGAACTCAGAATCAGAAGGGGAAGAAGATAACCACACCCTGGAAACAGTGATGAAGTTGTACTCTGCCTTCAAGAACAAAACAACACACCAATTATCTGCAGATGAACGCCAACGTGTCACCAATTTCCTCTCATTCTTCGAAGCCTTTCAAGGAACAACGGTATGGGCTTAAATTTCCTCTCACGCCATTAATGTTCAGTATAAAATAATGCTTAATCATGTTAAATATGTAATTCGTATTTTCTTGTGGTGACCCTTCTTGTTGTGTTGCAGCAAGTGTTGGAATTTTTTTCTTATCTGACAACTGCGTTTGGAAACAACATTCAAATTATATTGAAACCGACGAATGACGGCATCAATGTTGGTCTCCAATGGAGATTTGGTAAGCATGCTTGGTCTCTGCTCTCCATGAATCATTTGTGTAAGAAACTGTTCTTAAAATTTCTAAATTGCAGACTGGGACAAGATACACCTTCCCCTTTGGAAGGGTTTCAGCTTACACATAAACCACTCTTACCACGGGAAAGCAGTAATAAGGTTTGTTTAATCATGAACTCAGATAGGGAAGAACAAGATACTAAATTTACTAACTAACTAAAACTTTTCACACAGTTGATGACATCGTTTATGTCTAATTCAGGAATATTGAGATGTTTATGGAACCACTGCGCCACTTGAAACCTTTCGGATTGGTAAGGAAGATGAAGTTTTTTGACTGCATATTGGTGCAAATAGTCTTACCCTTTTAGTTTCCCTTATGCAGAAAACGAAAGTAGGTGTTGGAGAATTGTTGGAGAAGATGGGGTCATTTATGGTGTCAGGATCAAGGAATAAGGCTAAACGAATTTTGTTCCTGGTGCTGGCTGTGTTGTCCCTAGTTGCTTTCTTATTCTTCATGAAACTGGCTTCATAGAAAACCGTGTCTTAAATCATGTCATGCTCAACTTTAGTCACAAAAAGTAACACTTTGGCTTTAGCAAGGAAACCTTATGGGCAAGATTAGGATCTCTTAGATTCCTTCTTCCATTATTATTTTTAACCATTCATACTTTTTTTTTTTCAAAGAAAATTGATATTTAATTCAGAGATTTTATAAAAGGGAACTGAAAATGGTTGTGGTTGTCTGAATTTGGAGTCAAATATGAGAGTTAGTAGAATAAACATCACCGTCACAAAATTACTTTCCCCGTCTCCATATTATCTTTCACATCTTTATCGCATTAGAATAACCAGTAAACATTAGTTATTAAAATTTTATTAAACACCAAGAGAATCAGTCAATTTACTATTTTTTTAAGATTAAAATTATAGTTCTGTCAAAAAAATATTAAAATTATAGTTGTTTTGTAACAACCAGAATAGAAAAGAAGAACTGAAGTCGAGTTGCTAATTAACATATTAAGTTACTATAGCGAAAAAATCATACTGGGAAAATAACGCATGAACAATTTTTAAAAAAATTTAAACGTATATCGACGTAAAAATTAAGTTTTTTTTTTTTTTAATTTGATGTGCATAAACATAGAATTAGTTTTAAAGAAAACGTAAAATTCGACAGTTATTTAAGAAAAATCCCCTTGCGACATAATCATACTTGTTAATATTTTCTTATATTACTTTATTTTTGTTGCATCTTATTTATTAATATGACGTACAACGTAATTGGTTTTGATTTGATGTATGTATAAAAAATTATAGTTAATTTTAAGAAAAAAATTAAATTAATATGTAACACTCCAATTTGAGATATCACGAAAAATTATAAAATATTATGTTTGACAAAAAATGATAATTGTAGCAAACATACTAATAAAAAAAACTTATAATTTAATTTAAATCGTGTATTTCAAACTTTAATTCTCTTAAAAATTTTAAATAACAATTATGAATAAAAGAAAATTACATAGTTTTCAGTATTTAATTTAAAACAATTAAATAAATTATAAGAAACTTTTTAGTTCATTCTGGCCTCTCGTAATTCTACTTTATGTCAAAAGCATATGAATTATCATCTGTTTTTGTACAATATATATGCATTATCATTTCTCTCGTACAAACACACAAACAAACAACTAAGTAAGTTAACCGTAAACAATGATATATAAAATAAATTCAGCAAAATAAAATATGACAATTAATATCGCATGTCATAAAGTGAATTAATTTATTTTTAGCTTTACTTGTGATGGGATAAAAATTAATTTAACTTACTTTTAACCCACTTTGTAACTAAATATTATAAACCAAGTACACTAAAAATTTTACATCCTTTACATCTCTTTCTACATCCTTTAATAGTTTAAATATTTAAATAAGAGTTAAATATATTTTTATTCCAAAAATTTGTATATGAAATTAATTTTTTTTTCTAAAATTTTAATACATTTTTATTCTTAATTTTAAAAAATAAGTAAATATAGTCATTTTAACTTAACTGTGTTGACTATAGAAAATTATCTTATCCCGATGAAATACTAATGACTTTAATACTTTGTTAGTCTCTTTTGTTTAATTAGATCCTTATTTTGGTTATGTTTAAATAAGTTTTAATTTGTGTCATTTTTTTTTCAATTTGATCATTTTTGTTAACGGTGTTAAAATAATTTACGTTGGTCACGTGTCGTTTTAATTTTTTTTTATGTTTAACAATTGTCTGCGTGTTAAGTTAACATCATGATTGTGCAACTTGTCAATTCGTATTTATGTCAATTTTTTTTATTCAATTTTGTTTTTATATTTATTATTTTTATTCAATTTAGTTACAAATTTTATTAAAGTGGAGCAATTTCGTTTCTTACACATTAAGATCAAATTTAATTTTGACTTAAATATTATATAAAAATATTAGTATAACATTTATATAAAAATTAAATTCGATATTAATTTAGAAGGAATAAAATTGTTTTATTTGAACAAAATTAATAAATGTAAGAATTGAATTAAACAAGAATTGAATTAAATAAGAGACAATGACGATATTATGAACTATGAACTGACACGACGTTAACTTTACACGTGGACAATTTTTTTAAAATTAAAGAAAAATAGATGATTAAAAAATATAAAATAAAAAAAAAATATTTGTAACTCACATGTAGCGTTAACTCTTTATACACTGTAAGATGTATAAATTAAAAAAATCTAATTGAACATAAATTAAAACAAAGACAAAATTAAATAAAAGCGAACAAAATAGAAAATAAAAGAGTATTTAACCCAATTTTAATTAAGCATTATAAAATAATAGGTTTAAATACCTTTTTGGTCATCATTTTGACAAAATGTTTAAAATGGTCCTCATCTTTATCGAATGTTTAAAATGATCCTCATTTTCACAATTCGTGTTTTATTTAGTCCTTTTCTGTAACGCCGTTTAAATCATTAACGGAGCATTGTACAGGTGACACGATTTGTATTAGGGTGTGTTACGTATATTGTATAGGTGTTGTAATTACATATTTGGGGATAACTAAGTGAGCTAGGGTTTTGGTAAGGAATGTTTGGGCAGTTGGTGAGTTTTGGCAATCTTGTTCCTCCATTCCCAATTGGTGTTGCTGCAATCTTATTCTTCCTGCAATCCCATTATATAGGTATGTTACGGTCTCAATCTTCTTCCTTTACCTTTGGTTGTAAACGTGGGAGACAACCGTGTTGTATCATTTCGTGCACTGTTAGTGGTTCAACGAGAAATGGATTAACCCCGATTTGTAGCTGCAGAGAGATGTCAGCTTTGAGGATGACAAGAACTCCAAAGAATATTGGTAGAAAATTTTTGGTACAATCTGTTTTTTATTTTTGTGTTAATAATAAATTGGTTTTAATTTTTGGTTTATTGATTTACAGAGTGGTGGTTCCAATAATGTGGGTTGCAACTTTTTCAAATGGTGGTGTTGATGAAAAGGATGTCATCATCATGACACAAATGAGGCAGATTAATGATTTAGAGAAGTCATTGAAGGTTGCTGAGAAGAGGCTGCAATTAGTAATAGGGTTCACTTGTGCTGTTATTGTATTATTCGTACTGTTATTATGTGTAATCTTTTAAAGTCCAATCTGTTTTGTACTATTTTTAAATGAAGAAATGAATTAGTTTGATTATGCTGATATTAGTCTCAACATGTTCGACATGACATCTTAATTTGAGAAGTAAGTGATATTGATCTAAGTTTGAGAAAAATTAAATTGATCTAAGTCTGAAAGAAGTTAAATTCATAACGTTAATTCATCCTCATCAAAATGCACTATAGCAAAAGTGAAATAGAACGAAGTTTAAGGAAATTCAAAATGCAGTACATCAATAATGAATTCTACATCAGCAATTCCAAAAAATAACTAAGACGTTTGTAGCTGCTATCATGGAATCTGTAATTTCATCCTAAACTGCTGAGATGGTTCTTCTGGTGTTGTTAGTGGTGCTGCTTGACTCTCCACTTCATTCCTTGGTGGTTGAGTTGTTTGAGTTTCAACAGTTGGTGCATTCTCAACAGTTTCAGCAGTTGGTGCATTCTCAACAGTTTGGACATTTGGTACAGTCTTAGCAGGTGTTGCAGTCTGCTCGTCCACTACAAAGTGATACAACACGGTTGCCTCCAATGATTACAACCAGAGGTAGAGGAAGAAGATTGGAACCGTAACATACCTATATAATGGGATTGCAGGAAGAAGAAGATTGTAGCAACACCAATTGGGAATGGAGGAACAAGATTGTCAAAACTCACCAACTGTCCAAACATTCCTTACCAAAACCCTACCTCACTTATTTATCTCCAAATATCTAATTACCACACCTATATAATACACGTGACACAGCTTACAAACTGTGCCACATGTACAATGCTCCGTTAATGATTTAAACGACGTTATAGAAAAAAACCAAATAAAACACGAATTGCGAAAATGAGGACCATTTTAAATATTCGGTCAAAATGATGATCATTTTAAACATTCTGTCAAGATGAAGACTATCCGCAACAAACACTACGAAAATGAGTACCAAAAAGATATATAAACCTAAAATAATAGAAAAAATGTCGTAACTCGATAGTACTAAAAAGGAAAAAACGAATTATTTAATAAGAATACATAAAAAAAATCATTCATACAATACCATTTATTTTAAACGTAACAAGTATATATTTAGAATTGAAAAGAAAATAAATGTTTTATATTTTTATTTTTAAATTTAAATTTGTGTTTCTAAGGTAAATATCAAACACCATAAAAGCTAAATTGTGAGTCTACTATAGAGAAGCTTGATGGAGTCAAACAGAAAAAGGTCAAAGAAACCAAGTTTAATATGGATTTAAATTGCTCACTATTTTGACATATACGATATGCGTATCGTAATTAGCGTTTTTATTTTTATAATTTCCTAGCCCTGCAAATTGTAGTCTACGTTACATTGTTGTAACACGGTCAAGACAAAGCGAAGGTTTCCTTGAATAATGGTGGTCGTGGAAGCAAGTGCTACTCCCAACCCTTTCACTTTCTTTCATACCATATTTTCTCGTTGAAAGTTCCTCTCTTTCGGATCACCACATGACCGTTTCCTTCTCTGTTATTTTACCAAATTAAAAAATTTTAAAAAAACGCTCTCTTTCTCTCTCATTTGCCTTCTTGGCGTCTTTTCTCGCTACCAGAGCGTTTCTACCTTTGTTGGCATTCTTTTGACCCACTTCTTTCTTTCCTCCCACACTCTTTTTCTCTTTCGTTTTCTGAGCCCAAGGTTGCCTTTTTCTTTCGCCATTCTCGTTGTGTGGAAGATTCCACCAAGTGGGTGTTTTCAGGCCATTCTATTTGCGTGTGCGTGTGTCTTTGTCTTTTTCTCTGCGTTGATGGGTTGTTGATGTCTCTGGCCACTGCGAAAGACATGGGTATTGATGACAAAGTGAAAGACAATGAGGTTGCAGGCGATGATGATGCCTCTCGGGTGCACGAGGGAAAAGCCGGTACTGATCACGAAGAAAGTGCGGATGAAGGGGGAGGGACCCTCGGCAGATACAAGAGTGAGAGTTCCGTTGCTGCTACCGAGGATGAAGATGATGACGAGGAGAGGAAGATTGAATTGGGTCCTCAGTGCACTTTGAAGGAACAACTCGAGAAGGATAAGGTTGTCTTTGCTTTCTTTCTCTTCTTTTATTTATTTGCTCTTCGGAAAAATCTATAAATTTCTCAACCAAACTCTCATTTGTGTGTTGGTTTCCGATTGAGATGGATTAGGATGACGAGAGCTTGAGGAGGTGGAAGGAACAGCTTCTTGGAAGTGTGGACATAAATTCTGTTGGAGGTAATTGCGTGTAGAATTCGCTTTCATTTTTTTTCGATTTTTTCTCTGTTCATGATTCTTATTGTACACATATTGAATCATAGTCGTAAAATCTAAGTGTCATTCTTCCCGATTTGAGAGAAGAAAAAGCAATAAAAAAAATCCATGTCCTCTCTGGGACTTAGATATCTCATTTCTTCATTTCAGTTGTTACCGTTGATTTTAAAATGAAGGATCATGAGTATCATTGCTCTGTAATTATTTGGTAATGCAAATGTGTTATTTTAATGGGTTATATACAAAACATGATTTCATTTCATGAAATCCAACAAACAATTGAATCGGTATATGGTTGAATTCTTCCCTCCATTCTCAACGCCTAACTTGTTAAATGTACTGTGAATAATTCAGAATCTCTGGAGCCAAGTGTGAAGATCCTTAGCCTTGCAATTAAGGCTGCTGATAGACCTGACATTGTTCTTGCAATACCAGAAGGAGGAAATCCGAAGGGTATGTGGTTTACTTTGAAAGAGGGTAGTCGTTACAGCCTGATGTTCACTTTCCTGGTCGAGAATAACATCGTTTCAGGTCTCAAATACACCAACACTGTGTGGAAAACTGGTATGAAAGGTAAGTGCTATGCGACACTAACTCCCTGTCAAATTTTGTCCTTAAGCTCATCTCATTGTTAAGCCTTGTGCAGTTGACAGCACTAAAGAAATGATTGGAACCTTCAGCCCTCAAGCAGAGCCTTACACACATGAGATGCCCGAAGAGACAACACCATCTGGGATGTTTGCTAGAGGAGCATATACAGCAAGAAGTAAGGTAATGTTACATTTTCTCACACCCTTTTCATATATTTTCTACTCACACATTTCTACTGCTATTACCTTGGCTTGTTTTTATGGTGGTTAATCAATTTTAAGTGTCTTCAAATGAGTATGATTAACAATCCTCATTTTACAATGACCCAAGGCAAAGGTAAAAACACCGGTAGCTTTTGTGCATTTACTATTTCCATGCATATTTCAAGCAACTTTATCCATGAATGGTGAAGCTACTTTCAAAGTTTTCTCTACAAGTTACTGCACTACTGTATATGGGTTAAAAAGAACAGTAACTCTACTCCTTCCTTATTTATATTATGACATTGTTTTGGACATGAAGGGTAGCTGAAATAATGCTTAGTTTGGATATATCAGCCCACCAATTAATGTTCTAATAAATTTGATGCCAGACTTCATGTGCTTACTTTCAACCACTGACTTAATTTCAAATTTGAGAGCCGCTCATTTAATTCTTGCAGAAACTTGTGTTGTTGTGATGAAGTCTAACGTGAACTAATTGATTTCATACTTTGTTTATCGTTTTTTCAGTTTGTTGATGATGACAACAAGTGCTACTTAGAGATTAACTACACTTTTGATATCCGAAAGGATTGGCAGTAGGAGTCAAACATGTTGAATCCTAAATCATTGTTATTTGTGCTGAAATCTCTTTCGGTGTTACCTGCTTCTTATTCATAGTTTAATTATTTCTAATTCTGTCTGAGGCTGGTAATTTGAACAATGATGAGAGGATTTGGGAGATGAAATTGGTATTCATTTGATAGATAGTTTTGTCAATAAAATTAGTAAGCAACTATGCTCCTTGTTTCTTCCCAGGGTTGCAATGTAAGTAATAAATACATACATATGCTTTTGAATTCTAATTTGATATCCATTCTGAACTTGTGGGAATTTCAAAAGTAAATATTCTTATGATATGCTTCTTTAACAAGAATAAATCACAATATATTTTATGTGATATGACAGTTTATTAAGTATTTTTTAAATAAATCAATTTTTGATCATTTTTAACTTTTCTTACCCTTGTGAAAAATATTTTGCTGTTGTCTTGTTTCAGATGCTTGCATTTATCTTTCCTCTTTCCATAAACTGTTGACAATTTTTATGTAATGTTTCTAGTCTAAAGCTCATTTAAAAAATAGATTAGGAATGTCACTTTTAATATGGAAATTTTTTTCTTTGTCAGGGTAACATTTTGACTTTATATAGTCTCTGTGTACGTTATGTGCAGATAACCCCTGAAATATAAGGTTGGTTTGGAGAGATAACGTTATTTTTAAATGATATCATGACTGTTTTAGTGTGGATTAATGATTCTTTTAAAGAAAAAAATAATAGTATATTAATTAATGGTTCATAATAAATTATATCAAAAAATAAAAAATAAAATTTAAAATATTGAAGATTATAGTGTCACTTTTCTTTTTTATTTTAGAAGGGAGGGTGGGAACCCACAACTAATAACTAACATTTTTTGATAGGAAAATAAAAACGTGCACACAATCATAATATCTTTTGTTGGTGAAAATTAAATCTTATGATAAATTCATTTTGACATAAATCTAAATATATTCCGTGTAATGCCCAACTTTTGACGATCTGAAACACTACTTGTAATTATTTTTAGAAAATTTCGTAAATACTTTTATTAAAAAAAAATAGTTTCTACACAAAAAAATTATTTATCTGTAGGCCGAAAACAATATTTTAAAGAAAAAAAAGTCTTAAAAAAAACTTTTATCCATCAACGTAAACCTAAACTAAGTTAATATTGTGAAAAGGTTGATTATTTTTTTTAATGAATAAGTATTTTGAAATATTCTTGAAAGTTTATTGCATAATCAGTAGAATAATATTTTCAATTTTAGTAATTATTTAAATAAAAAGTTCAACAAAAGTTGTTTAGATATAGATATAAGTTAATGATACTCTAAGAGAAAATTTGTTGAAAAAGGGACAAATTAAAATAGTTAAGTTTAATTTGTAGGATGTAATTTTGCTTAAGGAGATACCTTAACATCTAATATTGAGCTTGAGCGTTCTTGATCGTTATTTGTAAACACTATTTTCTTATAACAAAGAATAAGAAATAACTATTTTCGTATACGTTATTGTTTGAGGACAAATGATTTTAGTACATAAAAATAAACTCATCAACACGTTCTCAAAAAATGTGAAAGAAAATAAAAAAGAAAATTGAAGAGCATGACCTAGTTAAATTTTATATCATTATTATTAAAATATATTAACTCTAATTTCTCTTGTAATTCACAGTCCGTTTTTTTATCATGTTAATTAGTATTAACTTAAATGTGTTTTTAATCTATGTAGAATTAATAACCTTTTTAATTTCAATTCCTGTATTTTTTAGTTTTCATTCCTATAAAATTTAAAATTAAATTTTGTCTTTTTATTGAATATTTGAATTTGAATTTTATATTTTATTCTTTTAAAATTTTAATCGTTGTTTTTAGTTCTTGAGAATTACATCAAGAAATGTAAATAATATTTATTATACAATCTTAATTTTCTTATAATAATACATGTAAATATTATATTACGTATTTGGCATTCGAAATAGTCATTTAATTTTTTAACCCATTAAATAATTATTCAGATTATGTAATTCAATAAAATAAATATTATATTTCATTTTGATAAAAGTTTTTAATATATAAGTGGATTTTAAAACCGATTTAACCTTAAATTGGCTATAAAATAAGTGTAAGGTTAAATATTAATTGCGATCTATAAGTAAATTTTAAATTTAATTTAATTTTACAAAATTTGTTTTTAAAGTTAGGTCGTATTTACTTATATATAAAAAATTCTTCTTATTCATAATCGTTTGAGATTTCCAACCGTACATATTTAATATTTATTTATTTGAAATATTTACACTCTTTTTTTGTTCATATATTCAAAAACTAAATGTAAATCCGATATTTGTTTCTTAATTTTTTAAAATGAAAATTCGCAGAACAAGCATTCAATTTGATCTGAGTTAAAAAAATTAAAATTTAAACAATTTAAAATCCATTTGACATCAAATGAGGTAGAAAGAATAGATAACAATAATAATAAAAATTAATTAAGTATTTTTAAAAGTATAGATGAGAAAATATTGATCTTATAATTACTATTAGAATTTTATTATATTTTAGATCTTTAGGATCTTAATATTATTATTTACTTATTTTCTTTTATATTTGTATTTATTTGTAATGATTTTATAACTTTAACATTCATTTTAGTTTCCTCAAGTTGATATTTCAGGATGACTTTATGTTAAATACTTTTAGTTTTTTTTTTTATGACATTAACTCTTTTTCTAGTTTTTCATTGTTTTACTTTTATTAATACCACTTTTTATAATCGGTCATTTGATAGTTCAATATTATATTTTGTTTCTTCAATTTCAGTGGCACTCGCTTTGTCTTAACGAACAACTTAACTTTTTGAGACAATTAAAGGGAATGACATTATTCAACAACTCATTAAGAATTTATGGATAGAAAATAGATTATCATAATGAATATCATTAATAAACACTCAAATAATCTCAGAATAACATTTTAATTGATAAAATTACATCAGTTTGATAGTAATAGGGTACAAATTACTGACATGGAGCCTTTAGAAAAACTCAATTATTTTGATAAAATTGACTTGGAGCAACGTTAAAAAGCAATGAACATTTGACACAAACTTAAGAAAATCAATTTCTTTCTTTTATTCAATTTAATTTTATTGCAGAAATAAAATTCATTACCTAGAGTTGAGATATTATTCTTTTAAAATTATAATTAAGATCATGAAAAAGTTAGTTAAAACGTGTGGTCGAGGTTAGACAAGCAATCTAATCGCGTAATAAAAGAGAATAAATAATGTAACTTTTTCAAAAGATTTAGTCGGTAGGAAAGAAATAAACAAGTTGAAAATAAGTATGAATTAAAATGAAAGTAAAGTGTTTATTTTAATAAAATGTAAAGAAATAATAAGAAATAAATAATCGAATAGCTTCTCTCTCTTTCTTTTCTTTTTGTGGTTGTTTTTTTTATTAAACACACTCATTTTTTGTTCACTTTTCAGATATTTATTTACTGTATCGTATTTCCCATTCACCAAAGGAAAGATAATAGAATAAGAAAGATGATAGGTGAAGAGAAGCATGGTAATAGAATATTCATCCTCCGCGTGATACGCGAGATCTAAATTTTCCACTTATTTAATTCTTCAATTTTGGTATCTATTATTTTAATGCGAAATATATATTTACTTTAGAGGTAATTATCTTGCTTCAACCTATTCCTGATTTCTAGCAATCACACATTCTTACTTTTGCATTTGCTTCCCTCACTCCCATTCCAACAACTCTCACGCTCTTTTGTTTCTTTCCCAATTGTCTTTAGTCAGCCACGCAGGGGTTAGATTCAACGTAACATTTCAAAACTCCCCACACTAACACATATTTTCTGATTCTTATATTCTATAAAAGTCTTTCTATTTCCAAAATACAATAATATTAATTTAAAAATATTTATTCCAAAATAAAAACGAAAGATTCAAAATCGATGGCTGGACTAACCACTCCAGGTTATAAAAATCGAGACTCGGGCTCTCTTTTACTTTAGAAGATGAATTTAGAAAAGAGTATGAAGAAGAATTTGTATAAATTTGTATAGATGAATATGTATGCTTTTTTTAGTAAATTTAAAGAATAAAAAAAATAAATTTGAAAATAAATTCTATGAAAATTAATGAGTGATTTGAGTGATGTGAAAGATAAAATAAAAAATTATAATAAATAAAATTAAAAATTATTAAAATACCTTGATGATAAAAATATATGAAATAATGGATTAGTTAAAAATATTAAATTTTAAAAACTATTATTAAATAAATTTTTAAAAAATTATATTATATTAAATTATTATTATTATTTTTATAATAATTACTATTATTTAAAATTATTATTAATTATTTTATATATATATATATATATATATATATATATTAAGAATCATATTTGGTTTTTAACATGTTAGGATATGAGAGTAAATTTCTCCGTCATTCTCCAAATCTTCGTCTATCCAAGCCTTAGTATTACGATCTTTTAATACGATCAGAGCCTTAGTATTATTAGTTTTCGTTGTTCCAAGGTGGTACTGTTTTGGGTTGGCAATGAAATTACATGCTGTCACTGAATTGTGTATATATAGATACACATTCGTGCTTGTGCGTGTGTGAGAGAGATAGAGAGAGAGAGGAATTGAAGAAGAGAGATGGAGGGAGAGCTTAAGAATTTGATGATGGTATGGAGCATAGCCGCAGCAACAATGTGTTACTGCCACAGAATTGGGAGGCTTATCCCAGAAGGTGCATCAAGACTTGTAGCCATTATCCCAGCCATAGTGCTTCTTCTTCTGCTACCTCTCAGACTCATCTCCATTCACTTTGGAGGACCCTCTTCCTTCTTCCTCGGTTGGCTTTCAACCTTCAAGCTCCTTCTTTTTGCCTTTGGCAAGGGCCCCTTGTCCTCCAACCCTCCCCTCTCTCTCCCTCACTTCGTCTCCATCGCATGCCTCCCCATCAACTTCCAACAAACCACCACCACCCCTTCAAAAACCCAAATCCCCAAATCGCCCTTCAACTACGCTTCATCATCCATGCTCCTCCTATTCGCCCTCCTAATTTCTCTCTACGCCAAAAAAGACTATCTTCATCCCAACTTCCTTCTCTTCTTGTACGGCCTCCACATGTACATCGGCTTGGAGTTCATTTTCACCACCATCTCCACCGCCACTCGGAAACTCCTCGGCGTTCACCTCGAACCGCAGTTCGACAAGCCCTACCTCTGCACCTCTCTGCAAGACTTCTGGGGAAACCGCTGGAACATCATGGTCAACCGTGTCCTGCACCCTACCGTATACCATCCCCTCGTCACCCTCGCCACCCCTCTCATCGGCAGGAGATGGGCCCCACTCCCCGCCATTGTCGCTACTTTCGCCGTCTCCGGTCTCATGCACGAGCTCGTCTTTTACTACATCAAGCGCGAGACGCGCACGTGGGAGCCCTGGGAGCCCTCGTGGGACGCCACCTGCTTCTTTCTCCTTCATGGACTGTGTGTGGCTGCCGAGGTTGCACTCAAAAAGGGCCTCAAAGGGAAGAAGTGGCAGTTCCCGAGGGTGGCGTCGTGGCTGCTGTCGTTGCTGTTTGTGCTTTACACAGCCATTCTGCTGTTTCTACCCGCGCTGGTGCGGTGTCATGTTTACGAGAAAACAACCAGAGAGTTGACCGCGTTGACCCAGTTTCTCAAGGATGTGTACAGTGTTTCTAGACTCTACCGTTACGCTAACGTCACCAACACATGAAACTTCACACAGAATAAAATAACCTCATTCATGCGGTGCATATCAATGTCCCGATTCGAATATTTTGCATCATTCATCCCCATGTTCATACTCCAAGTTTACTTGTATAAAACGATTAAAAATCTCTGTAATTGTTTCTAGATTCTCGCATGGTTACGTAAGCCACTGCTATTAATTTTAATTTTAATCCTTTAGAGGAAAAAAAAAAGAAAAGGTAAACTGTCTTTTTCTGTTGGTTTTACATAGTTGCTTTATTTCACATGTTTGGAACTTTTTTCAATTAAAACTAGATTTCAATTCCTACACTCTTCCTCTTTGTTATAGGATAAAACACATTAATGTTGAATGGAATGTTCAAAATTCAGAATCTGCTGTTAGCGACTATGCGATTTAGTTTGTTCATTCAACTCATAGGCAGGTGCGGTCTACCCATATGCCCAACGTATACGACCACGTGCAATAAGACCACCTAATACATGAAAAGCGTAACAATTTTTCAGAATTAAATTTATTACACTATTCATTTATTTTTTGTGGAAAATAATGATCTTAGTCTCTAAAAGGACGAGTGTGTGACTTATGGTTGCTTCATCAAAACTTTAATGTAGATAAGGGGTTGAAAATTCTGTACGCTTGCATAAGTCTTTTTTTATGATATGAGAAAATTAATTGAAAAATTAGTACAAAAATGACAAAATTAAATAAGAAAATCACAAGGTCATATGCAGGAAAGAAACGCGAATTTGACGAGTTTGATCACTTATATCGTTCAAAATGATGACTCTGTAAACACTCTATCAATAGTTTGTGAAAAAGAAACTAGTTGTTACTATTTTCGTATTTTGTTTATTTTTTGATAAAAAAAAAACCTAAAGAAATCAAAGTTGTTTTTGTGTAATATAAGGTTGTGTTTATGTCAAACCATATTTATATCGTCTATGTTATATTGCGTTTCCATTTTATGAAGTTATATATTTATATATGTGCGTGTTTTTGTATGTGTATTGATTATCTTACAGAAAAAAAAATCTTACAATTCAAACATGCTGTGATTGGTTAAAAATGGTTAAAACACTTATTTTAGAGAATAATATATGCAAGTAAACATTGTTTAATCCTCGTCTAGCTAATTGTTTAATGATTTAACAGTATTATTTTGATGTCTTTTTCAACCTTTACAACTTAGACATATATGCTTAATTATTATTATGACCATAAATAATATTTAATACTATTTTGTTGTCTTTTTCATATTTATAACAAAAAATTTAATTGCAATATGCTATTAAGGAACATACAAAAGTGTGTTCTAAGTATACAAATTTTGAGAAAAAATTGTCTCCTAGTAACACTCCAATTCGTTATGCGAGCCAAAAGTAAGCCATTAATTAAATATAGTATTATATTATTCCCTTTTAAGTGATTTCTTGATAAATTTTAGCTTAATCATTCATCTTTGTTTGTAATATCCTTTTCATTCAATCTAGGAGGCTGTAAAAGTCTGAGAAGGCTAGTCCTGTACTTTGGAAAGTTAGTAAAAGTAATATTTGAGTATTTTGTTGGAAATGATTGCGAAAAATATTTGTTTTAAGGTTAATATTAGTAAAACTTGGTGGAGATCCCCCTTTCCTTACAATCTTTCGGTGAAAAAGTTTTTCTTTTCACCTTTTATTGAAAAGAGAATCCTTAAGTAATAATTCCATTCTTTTGTTGTGCTTTTTTGTATGTATTCTATATTATTATTGTGTTAGAAACTAAACTGTAAATATAAATCACACATGGAATAAAAATGAAAATTTTCAATAATATATAAAAAAATATTCATAAACTTATTGTATTACTATTTTGTGTTGAAAATAATTTCAATTCCTTGTATAGGTTTAATTCATGTTTAATTGGTACGATGGTATTTATAAATACAATTTTGTAAATTCTTTTTAAAAAATTATGAGAAAAATATGTTTTTAATCGTTAAGTTTGACACTCGTAAAAAATTTTATATTATTTGGTCTACGTGGTTTTTAAAAGCATTGATTTTAGTCCTTATTTTCTAACTGCATTGAAATTTATCTTTCTCCACAAACGAAGTTTCAATTTTTTATAATTTGTTTTAAAATTAAAATTATTGCGTTGGCACGTTTTTCAGAATTCATTAAAGAAATAAAAATTCATTACTCTCATGTAACCATTTGAATGTCCCCATTCTCTTTCTCTCCTAGAGCACCTTGAGAGAGAAGAAAGAGGAGCCACGAGCCTCTACTAAGTGCATGGCACTGTCACAACGCCGGTCACCACCCACAAAGGATGTCGGTGTCCTTGTTGTTGCACTACTCATGGAGCTCTTGCTCCTCTTCTCCGTCATCCACAAAGAGCTTCACGAGAGGAGATTGAACCAGAAGCATAACAACATCTTCAACCCGAGCTACCGCATCTCCACCGTTGCTAAAGGTTGATGCAAACGCAACCCTCCTCTGCACGAAAACGCAACCACCATGAAAGAGATGGTGACCATAAATTGACATACTTAGTTCACAATTGTTTCTCCTAGTTTATTTTGTAGGTTGCTAAGAGTTATCTTTATGCCAGCTGAAAATGCCTACTTAAAAAACAAGAAAATAGATAAAGGAGGGCACCTTTTGGTGTTTAAATTATTCTCTCTTATCATGAAATTAAAAAAAAAAAAAATTGTGGATTGACCCTTGAGCCTATGGGTCACAACTTATGCAGGACGGAATAAACCATTGAACCCACATTTTAAAGCGCAACAGACTAGTCCGATTTGCATTTTACGAGCCAAATTTGCAACAAGTCTATTGTACCTTTCATAATAAGATTGTTTTCTTCATTTATTATACCAAATCCCTTTTTATCGATCATAAATACGAGTATTTTTGTTAGAAAAATGTGATTGATCAACTTATTATGAGATATGGACTATTCATGTCATAATAAATTGTCATTAATTCACCTTTTTCCACCACAGGTGATTATTCAAAGAAACTTTAAGAAATATTGAATTCAATGTTTAAATCATTCAACTTTTAGTTAAAGGTTTTAATTTTTATATTTTAAAACTTCTTTTTATTTTTTGTAATGCTACTTAAAAAGTAAGAAAATAGTATCATTTCATTAAAAAAATAAGAAAAATTAATTTCATGCATTAAAAATAAAATAAAACTTAAATGTTTATACAAAAACTAAAAGGAATGTGTCACTTTAATAAAAAAGATATTTAGAAGTGCAGATGTCATTGTAGGAAATATAAGGATATGTAGTTTAAATCTAAATTATATACTATAGACTTGTCTTGTTATCTCTCTAGTCAATAGTGTGAGATCTCTCTTAGAGAAGATAAGTGAAATTTACTCTTTTCCATTTGCTGTATCGTTTTTTACAGGAAAAAGTTCTATACATAAATAGATCTTAAACAGGCATAAACAAAAAAAATAATAGCATAACTGAAATATTTATTTTCAGCGTTGATTTCTGTTGTTTACTTAATAGAGGATAGTGATGAAAAGTATGGTTGTGCAAATCGAGAGAAGCATTAGCTGCCAGACTCCTATGAATAAATGCTGTGTTTAATTGCAAGGTCAGCCATGCAATTTAATGCTTCCACACTACCGATGCCTTCTGCGCATCTTAAAATTCTGCATTTCCCACCTACGTCTGTCCAGTTTTTATATAAGGTGGAAGCGGCATAGCTAGCTACCATATACACTACTCAGAACACATATTGTGACTGTAAAAACCTCTGGTTCAGGTTCACATGGAGAAGAAGAAGCTGAGAGTAACAGTCCAGGTCCAAGTGCTGTTGCTGATCATGGCGATGGTGGCTTCACCTATCATGAGTTGCCCACCCACAGATGGAAAGAGTTGCAAAGACTGCCTTGTAAACCAGATGAAAAATGTCTGTCCATCCTGCACGCCAATCCTACACTGCATGGCTCGCTGCTTGTGGGATGGCACTTCAAGGCCCAACTGCATCACCAAATGCAACACCAACAACGCTTACCCAACACTCTCAGACTGCAAGAGATGCATGTCCAAGTGCAAGTGCACCTGTGCCAACTAGCACACTATCTATCATCTCAGTTACTGCTTTTGGCTCCTTTACTCTGTTTTCTCATGTGTAAGTTAGTCTAATAATCCATGTATCCTGCACTTGTTCTGAATTTGTCATCATCAGTTCATTCTAGTGAGTTGAAACTCAACTTCTTTAATTACCTTAAAAGGTCTGGAGATAAAATAGGGTCTTGATTCTCATGAGAGCTCACTAGAATACCAAACTTTATTGCTGTTCCTATAGAAATATTATTATCTATTTACAAGATCCTCATCAAACCAGTAAAATTAGTGCATGTTTGGAGATAAGTTCCTGACATCCAAAAATATTTTTACCTTTGGATTCCTTCTACCAATATTCTTTGGTAACTCCATCACAAAGATTCCCAGACACACGTTTAATTATCTTAGTTCGTTTTGTTTTTTAAATTCAGAAAGAGTTCAAGTAAATTGAATCTAAACTCACTGGAATCAACAAATAATTACAACCCAGAGAGTGCATGTAAAGAAACTCACAAGTGGTCTCAAATCAGCATTTTAGAATTTGATTTCTCATGAGATATGAAAGAGACTGTTACCATTTACACCAAGCAACTTACTTGGCATTATATTAATTCCTTCAGACCATATTAATTTCAGCCCCTGTATTTCCTATATTCTATAGCCACCAAAAGTACAAAGTTTTTGAGGTAGGTATTGGGTAAACATGGAGATTATGCTACATTATGCTATAAAAAAAAATACAATTATATTATACAATCACAACACATAAGAGAATGCGTATGTGAGCATGCATAGATAACTAAAAGGTGTGAATCAAGGTTCACGAAGAAACCTCTGTAGGCAACGAAAGCCGAGATTTTGAGCGCAAAACCGTTCCATTTCATCGCCGCCTCTTTCGCGACAAATACTTTCTTCCATGTCGGCCAAGACTTCGTCCCAATTCTTCATGGACCACCAGCCGGACTCATCAATCTGGCTCTCCGATACAGAGTCCAGTATCTCCTGGAGGCCCACGATCCGACGGGTGACTTTCCTCCGCGCATCCCTGATCGTCGGATCAATTCCGGGAACAGAGTCCAGCTTCAGCAGCAGGGCCATTAGCGCCTCGTTCATTCTGAGCTTCTCTAGGTGGTCGGTCCGCACGGCGTCCACCGTGTCCTGCCGCTGGATCAGGCGCTGCAGCCGGTCGGCTTCAGAGTCGACCGCAGCTATTTTCCGGTAGAGCGCGCGGATGCGGTGGGCGCGATAGGCGGATTGGATGGTGGCTGCGGCGGCGGAGGGGGAGGGGGAGGGGAAGGGGGATGGTTGAGGAGTGGAATTGACGCGTGGCGGTGGAGTGTGGTCATAGTGGTAGGTGTAGGTGAGCGTGGTGGAAGTAGAGTAGGAGAGGGAACCTGATTTGGAAGAGGGTTTCATGGGGAAAGGTGGATTTCAGAGTGGCGCATTGGGCACTGTGAGTAAGAAAAGGAATGGAAAATAAGGAAAAATTAAATGAAGTTTAATGGTGTTGGCGCGTACCTGTTGTGTGAAATGAAATGGATGATAACCTTTTGTTGATGCATGACCCCACTTGCTTTTCTCCCACCTTCTCCTCTTTCTTCAGATTCCGGTTTAAATTCAAACCCTGTCAGCATAAACCTAGACTTAAATTTTATCATTAAATTCAATAACCATAGTTCCTGGCACCGAGATCAATCTCTGATGTTGTTAGCTGAAATTACTAGGATATTAAATTCATTACTTTTAGAGTTAGTTCTCTTTATAGAGATGTAGGTGCATTGTTTCAGATGAATAAATAGGAATTTTTTTTTCTTTGATATGGATTCTTTCAAGGTGATATCATAGTTCAAAATAATACTTGTTCATTTACATGCATAAGAGAAAGTGTTGTTAGTAAAATATTAAATACTAAAAATTGGTAAAATATTATATGTATTATTAAAAGTTATTAAAAAATTATAGTTGTAATTATTATTTCAGAGTTAGGGTTCTACATATATAAAAATTGATATAATATTTTAAATATATCAATTTAAATAAAAATACTACTTCTTTCATGAGAAAATTGAAGGGAAAATTTTATCATGCAAATTTATGTCATAGAATATAATAAGGAACCACAAATCTTTATATTGTGATGTTTTTACATTTTAATAATTAAGTTTTCAAATTTTCAATTTATTAATCTATGGTTTAGTCTGTTTAGTATTTTAATTAAAAGGGACAAAAACCATTCCAAGATTACAATATATATATATATATTATCATTACTTAAAAAGAATCAAAATAAACTTTTTGCAAACAAAAAAAAAAAAAAGAACATCATATCAAGACTTTTGTGAACTGCACCGACGGTTTTGCATGACGAGCTAGCATTATAAAGCAATAGTCACTAATGTAGTTGATACATGTCATTGTCTTATTGCATGTTTTTATTCTTAAAAGAAATAACGAAAACTTCAAAAGTAACTCATTATAATTTTTAAAATACTAAACACTAATGGAATATGGAACAAATCATAATAATCAGTTATTCCATTATTATAATTGTCGCATTTTTATCATTTTTTTTAATTTCTAATTAACTATAGTTTTCAAATTTCAAATCAATGTTAATTTTTTCCCTATTTAACTGTAATTTTCAATACGCAAAACAATATTAATTATTATTTATCATTTGCACCCTTCCTCTTCACTTGATCTCTAATTTAAAAAATGAAAACGAAAAAAGAAAGTTGTAAATACTTTTATTAAATTAAAACAAAATTATTACATTTCTTAATTTCTCTAACAAAACTGACATTATTGCCATTCTTATTTTTCATTATTTATTCTCATTGTTCATTTTTAGGAATGTGTGCAAATATGAGGTGTTTAGTTTGGTACGCATATAAAAAAGATTCAGGTAAACATACTCTCATTATGTGCCGAGTACATTACAAACATAAAGAAAAATAACATGGGTGGAAAGTAAAACTGTTGCAGATTGATTGTACAACAACTTCCACAACTGGAAAAGATTAGACTGTGGAATGATAATGCCCTCAGGGAGCTGCGGGAACAACCTTGCCTGAGCAGGTACCAAACCCAATAGTGTAATCACTTCCCTGCAGAGAAAGAATTTTAGATCTTCACATAAATATTCAAGTTTTACTGCTGATAAATATGATATCTTACTATAAATGCTTAAAATAAAAATGATCAAGAACTGCTTCATGAATATAAAACTTTCATTGTGGTCATCATAAAAGTGACTAACATTACTCAGTGATAAACAAAACAAGTACGGCACGCCGTTTTAAACCATCTCAGCAGTCTAATTTAGAGGTATGGTGCACTCCCTTTGTCAACAATTCAAAAAGAAATAAAATCCCCTACACTCCACAGGATTTGACTTCAAAAACAGTCGTTCAACCCTGCAGAGCCCGATTCACTTTTTCATGGATCCATATTTCTGACTTGCAATCCTAGTATGTGTATTTTTTGGTGCTGCATTTGCAACACCTAACCACCCATTTGGAAAGCTCAAACAAACAAGATTAGAAGCAATTTTCAACATACGAAGAAAAATGTTCGGGAAATATTGCAAATGGGAAAAACACCCAAATTTGGTTCTAGTAGAAGCAATTATGTAATTGGATAGAGCATTGTTTAAAAGTTTCCGCCCGTCATTTTCTTTCCAAGTTGTAAAAGAAAATACAACTATTCAAGATTGTGCAAACCGGAACATGCATTTCCAAATGAGACCAAAACCTTTATATACACTTAAGCGCACCTCTTTGCTACCCACTTATGTGTAAGGAGTGTCTTACTGTGTAAAGTTCTTAAGAGTGTATGATCTAGGCAATGTAGGACTCTTTTTTGCTTTCGTATACTAAATTTCACAATATATGCCAAACAACTAATTAAATTCACAGGACTGCTGCAGTAATTCAGGTCTAGCAGCGCAAGTTATCAGATAGTTGCGGAAGTAAATTTGCAGTGATTTTCTTGTAACTTTTCCTTATTGTCCCACCCCACATCTTATTAATAAAGTAGGGCAATTCTACCCCGACTATAGCACAGCAGAACTCTCTCTCTCCCTCCTTCCCTCCCTCCCTATAAAAGAATTTACTTCCCCGAACTATAAAAGAAAATTCTTCCCCGACTATGCCTTAATTCTTCTCTATCTCAGATCAATAAACTAACAGATATTGGCATGATATCAGAGCACGGCTGGTTTGGAAGACAGATGTGGAGGGAAGTGTTAGGAAGTCTCACTTTGTCTGTCTCAATGTCTCAAGTGTTGGAGTGCAGCTAATTGGGAGAGTATTAGGAAGTCCCACATAGTCTTTCTCAAGTCTCGGAGCACAACTTTGCTTATGACAATTGGTTTTAACATAAAATCTGGCATAAACAACTAACTCTCACTAGATAATATAACAAGCAACAGATATTAGTCTCGCCTATTCCTAGAAGAGTCTCACCAAGGTTCCAGCTTCTTGCAACAAAACAATCGAGCAACTCAACTTTTGGTCAGACACAAACAGGGGAATGCCTACATTTTTCTCTAATGCCCTGTTTCGTAGGGCATTTCTTTACCTTGAAACCTCTGTAATTCTACTAATCCGTTACAGCTTAATAGTCTGCATGCTTGGGATACAAAACTAAATCACAACTAAGGGCCCATCTGCCTCCTTGGGAGAAATTGCCTTGGGTGGTTTCAGCAGTACTGGTGGTGGCTTGTCGATCTGACTTCCCCTAACCTTCTCAGTTTTGTGTTCTTACCCTATCTGCTCCACCATTGTTCCACCCAATGGGATGGTATTTTCTCAATTCTCACACCATTTTCTTACCAGGATAAATCTCCATTTGCTTCTCCATCTTGCGACCCAAAACAACTGTTGTTGTCACAACCCATATTCTGTCTTCCACAAATCAAAATCCAGTCCTGCCATTATAAAAGAGTTAGAAGTTCTCTGTTCTTTTGCTTCATCACCATTGCTTCTTTCTCCGTCAACTTGATTCTAGTTCATCTCTGAAGTTTTTTCTGGTTCTGGTACGAAGGCTTACTTCTTCTACCCCATGATGCATCTTTTTTTCCCACAGTATCTTCATCTTCATGTCTATTTCTGGCTCCCATAGTTCTAGTTCCTTTTTCCGTGCCAAAACTAGTTGATCAAAATCATAATCATTCTAATCGTTTGAGCAGAGCCTTCAAAAAGGTTCACCATGCAGCATTTGGGTGGGCGTCATTCCTAGTGACCCACCAATTAAAGCATCACTTCTCAGATTTCAATGCGAATAACTTCTCCTGGAACAAAATCTTACTAGCTTATTCGGGAACAGGTTCGATGGCTTTAAAATATTGCTCAACCTGGATTGACCATCAAATACAATACGCTAGCTCTCCACCTAATTCTGGAACCATAAAGATTGGATACCCACAACTCTAACATACCAGTTCATAAAAATCTGGTGAAAGGAAAACCTTTAATAACTACAGCACTGCAGAACTTCTTAAAGGGACTGCACCTCCCAATGCCTAAAGGTCCCAATCTTCCTACAAATGACAACATGACCGATATTTGAACCTACCCTCAAATTTATATGCAATAACACCCTCACTAATATTAACAACTAACAAATACTGACAGAAACTAACAAAACCAGCATAGACCTAGGTTTGAAATTCTTTTTATTTTTTGCTTAAGGTCTTTCCACAGCTAGAAGTCATGAGACTTGTCCCCCAAGTGCAGAGATCACTAAAGTGTCTTTTACCTCACAAAGTCTTCTCCACACACAAAGTCAGGAAGGCGAGCCAATGTTACCATGCTTAAAGAATTCAAACTATCAACCAACTGTATTAAACCTTATTTCTATCTAATTTGAACAGTTAAGGAATTGAAAACTAAGAAATTTTGTGATTAAAAATTGAAAAGATAATAGCACTTCCGCAAAACAGGTGTTGAAAATCATGATTGATTTTAACCTTGCAATATCCAGTTAAGATGACTTCATCTCCATCTTCAAGAAATTTCCGCTCTAACCCATTTACAGACAGTGCATTTTGTCCATTCCATGTTAACTCTAGCAAGCATCCACCGGACTCTCGCTCCTACAGTGAAAAAAACACATATTTTAACTGAATTAGTTGATCAGTTGAAAAGGAACAATTCTCTCAAAGAGAAAGAAAAAACTGGAACAAAAAAGTTGGACTGTGTGAAGTATAGAATCTTACAGGACCACTAACTGTCCCAGTTCCAAGGAGATCGCCTGGCCTAAGGTTGCAACCATTGATTGTATGGTGAGCAAGTTGCTGGGTCAATGTCCAATATCTACAAAGAGATACAATATGTGAATATATGTATTGTGTATAACAGTTTCAAAAAGTATAACTTTTTCTAATACGCAAGAGACAAGCAACTTTTAGATGGAATGAAAAGATGTGAGAGATTACTTGTGCAGTGTACCAAAAAGAAATATCACTAAACATACGTAAAGTTATGCACAAAATAGTACTAATATATTCCATGTAATTCACCACCTTTTAAATCAACAATGCTATTGCAATTCCCTTCCTAGCTATGGGGTGTGTGTGTGAGTAATTAGAGAGAGAAAGAGAGAGAGAAATAATTAAATAATTGAATATCAATATTAGTTGAAGAGAAATTTCTCACAAGTGATTTAGATTAGTTCGAGTCACCACACCTGAATCTTCATGTCCAGCAGGTTTTATGTGAGCCTTGAAGCAAGAAACAAATGTATGATTAACATAATAATCCAAAAAAATCAACTGAATGTTGTTAGATTCAACTGCACGGTGAGATTTGAGTCCCACATTGCAAGTATGGATTCTACTCTGGGGTTGATAAGGTTTTGGACTCTCCAACTACAGCTGCTAGCTTTTTTGCTAGTTTGTGAAATAGTTGTCCTAAAGTTCTTATCGGGTATGATCTTAGAAAAAAAATCATAAAGACAAATAATTCCTACTTCAACTACAGTACAACACAAGGACCATGAAGAAATACAATTAATCAGAGAACAAGAGGATGTACTACTAAGTACACGGATGCATATAATATCGGAGCTTTGAAATACCTCTAGGGAAATATCATAGCTTTTGGACACTTTTTCTGTCAAATATGGAAGTGGAGGAGGATCCTGCGTTTAATGGATAGATTAAATTAGCATGTCATGGTCAATTTGAACATCCGACATGAACAACCAAATTATAAAGTTCCTACATCTCAATCTTAAAAGAAAGAAACTAGTTACCTGTTTTGGGGCTTGGGAAGCAAAAGGTTCTAATGCTTCCAGGGTCACAATCCAAGGAGATATTGTTGTACCTGAATAATTTTAGTTAGAACCATAAAGGAAGGTTATCCAAAAAATAACAACTACAAGGTGGTGGTTTCTATCTAGAGCAAATGGTACATGGAATCATCCGCATCGAATATAGTGCACAAGTCCAAATGCCAAGCTTTTTTCAAATAGGACTTAAGGATATCAAGTAATTAGTTGTCATCTTACCAAAACTCTTTCCAAGAAAAGGACCAAGAGGAATATATTCCCATGCCTGAATATCTCGAGCTGCCAAATATAATTCATTAAAGCATCAATAATTGGGCAGGGCATGGTAACACAAAAAAAAATATTGAATTGGAAAACTACCACTCCAGTCATTCATTAGAACAAGTCCAAAGATGTGATCTTCGGCGTTGTTAATATCCACTGGTTTTCCCAATTCATTTCCAGGTCCAACAATAGTAGCCTGAAAAAAAAAAATCTATAATGTAAAATAATGCAGTACCATGGTAACCCATTTAGAAAAAACTATATACAAAGAAGAAAATGGCACTATGTTTTCATCTTGAGTTGTATAGTTTTAAAATAGAACTTTAAATATGCATTTTAGTTGGTAAATAGCCACAAAAATATGTGTAAACAATAAGCTAACCATTTCCAACTCAAAGTCTAGCTTTAATGTAGGGCCAAAGTAGGGTGTAGAGCCGCCAGATGGATGAGCTTGACCTCTGGAAAGCACAAAGCAGCATGATATTGTCAGATAGAATGCAGAGCTAAATACATAATATATACAAAAGGAGCTAAAGCCCAGTGCTGTGATAAAATACTTCTGTTTTCATGAATACACAACACATGAAGCTTGACAATAGAAACCATATCCCTTCCACAGTTGACTGTATATGCTAGAGCCATAGCTATGTATTACAAAGGCTCCCGTGTTAAGCAATAAACATTGATGTCATATTTCTTCTTATTTTCATAACCACAAGACTTGCAAAAACCAAAAGATTCAAAAAGCTACTTAACCAAGCACGCAAACTCATAAAAAATGTGTAATTAGTGTCAAAACTTATCACCTTGGTCGAACAATATCTGTTCCAGAAATAACAATAGAAGATGCCCGTCCATGGTATGCAATAGGCAGGCGGTACCTGTGAAACGTGTTTAACCTTTTATTTACAGGGAAAAAAAAAATACTCAAGTTCATTTGTAAAGCCTTTTAAATCAACACACCAATTATCTAGAACAGGAGTCTGCGGTCCACGAAATATGAGCCCACAGTTTTTAGTGTGATGCAGAGATGTAAAGAAATCAGTATAGTCCCCAACAACAACAGGGAGAAGCAACTCCACGCTACTCTGAAAATCCAGACACCACAAGCGTTAAAGAAGTGACAAACTCAAACACAACCATTTAAAAATAAATCAGGAATGCCAATGAACAATACCACAGGCACAAGTGCCTTCTGCCTCAACTCCTTGTTGTCCCTCAAGGTTGGCTCAGTTGCTGCATTAAAAAACAACCCAATTCGCATAAGAACCAACCTTTGCAGCTCATACAAACTTTAGCATGCATGTACACCTTAATATGCAGTGCAGTGTAAAGAAAAAGAAGAAGCAAAGAACAGTGAACAATTAGGCCTTGTTTGTCTACAGCTTTTAACAATGTTTTCTATAATTTTTTTGTCCTTCAAGACATTTGAAAGTGTTCGTCTCATGAACACATTTATAATTTCTTCTGTTTTTCAGCCTTTCAGTTTTTAAAATCCTTGGTTTGGAAACAGTTTTCAAAACAAAAGAGCAAGAAGTGTAAAAAAAGCCCTTAAACAATTAGACAGAAACAAGTGGGGTTGCATATACCTGATAAAAGCTTTTGAAGAGTGGCACGGGCTTCCTTCCAGGCCGGCCTTCCAAGGGATACAAACTTATTTAGATTAGGCTGTCACACAAATAATCAGTTAGACCAAAGGTTCTCATTTCCCAAACAATTCTCATAAATCATACCCACGACACGATATCATAAAATATTATATTAAAATAAATAGATGCAATGTTGCATGTTTCACAAAAAGATGTAAGAGAGAGAGAGACAAGTCTAATAAAATAAAAACGTTCATCCAAATATTAAGGTACATTTTTCCCGTTCTTTCAGTTCCACCGGGAAACAAAAAGATTGTGACAAGTCTATAAACTACGACATCTTAGGCTAAAATTAAGGTACACTCTTCCTTCTTTATGAAAATAAAAGTTTGAAGTTACCCAGATCGGTTATTGCATGTTTAGTTACCAGTCAGAGCAATTCCAAAGCAACTTTACTACTAAAACAGCAATTTTTTCTTTCGTGTGTTCTTGGAGAGACCACACTGGCCAAACTCCACTATATAAATTCAGAAATATGCATCCGAAAATGGGTTCCCAACTTGCATACGCCATCACTTCATGTTTGGATTATAGTTCATGGAAGCAACACTCTTCCTTTTATTTTATCCGGCATACCATAATTCACAGAAAAACACTTCCAAAACTTTAATCCAAACATGGCCTTAGTCGGTGGAACAAGTGAAAGGCAGATTGTAGTTAAGAAAGCTACCTGGAGGAAGGAATCGGAGTTTCGGAGGAGAGGACCGTCGAAGAGGCCGGCGGAAGCGATTTCAGAGAGGTCGAGGACGTAGTCGCCGATGGCGACGCCGGGGCGAGGAGACGAAGAGGGTTGGGGCTTGAAGACTCCGTAAGGAAGGTTCTGAATTGGGAAGTGAGAATCTGGATGAACCTCAACGAAAGATTTCAGCACAGCCATTGTACGGAAGTGATGATGATGATGATGCTATGCCACTGCACTGTTCAAGCTTATGTCAATATTGACAACACCTTGAAATAGACGCTCCACGCTCCACGGGGATCAAGAGCATGTTTTGTTTTATAGGTAAAGAGATGAAGATGCCACAATTATAATTATTAATTTACAAGAACACCTACTTCCATTTGTAATCGTAAAAATATTTTTTATTTATTTTGCTTCATGTTTTATAAATTCATTTAGGATTTTTTTTTTTATGAAGTTTTAGGATTGAATTAGATTATATATAAATTATGCGCTATTAATTATGTAGTTAAAAAAATATAAAAAGATCAGGGATTTAATATTTATAGTGGATTATCTAGTAATTTTCCTTTTAAAATTTTGATTTAGTTTAATAACTGTTTGAAACAATTATCTATTTTTGTCCAGTTAGTTTTGGAGATTCAATTATTTGGTTCACTTAACAATTTGACCTAATGGACTTGTTTATGGGACGATGATTTGGGGTGGTTGTTGGGAAAGAAGGGTTAGATACGTGCACAGTCCTGCAACTACCTCCAGCTCCAAGAATCCGCACCTACATTATATTTCTAATTTCTAAAACAAGAGTATTTTAACATGGTTAGAATTTTTATTTATTTATTGTTATAACTTTTAAAATTAAAATTTATTTATTTTATTTTAGTATTACGTGATATTTTTTATGGTATTAAATGAAAAATTACTTTTTTTAATGGTGACTATTATGTAATATAATATTAACAAATTATGCTATTATAAAAGTTTCAGACATCCGAAACATGTGCTTTTAAAGTGATTATTAGATTTGAAAGTATAGAAAATAAATAAACTTATTTTATAGAAACTAAAATAAAAAATCATAATTTTATAAATATTAAAAGTAATAACTTTTAACTTCAAAGAAATGGAAATTAAAAAATATAAATATTAAAAGTAATCACTTTTAACTTCAAAGAAATGAAAATTAAAAAAAATTGAAATTGAAATGAAACGTATTTATGGAGGAGAAAACACTTACAATTTTTTGCTTCGAATTTTTGTTTATTTACAAATTTAATAACAATATTAAATTACTGTATTACTACCAACATTGATCATACATTCTTTTTCTGAAATTTAATCTCATTTGTTTTTTTATTTATTGGAAGGAAATATTTTTTAATCTGTTTGCATGAGAGAGTGTATCTCACGTAATTGAATACAAATCGACTGAAATCTTGATTCTTCCTAATCCTTTACCCCTATCCAAACATTGCAAATTTCTTTTTCTTTTATGGCGATTCATTGTTTTTTCTTAATTAACTCTAACTTTCTTTTATTTCATGATCAAATGAGAGCAGTTAGATATTAGTAAGATAAGAAACACGTCAATTAGATTGAGTTCTAAAATAAATTAATTTTATTTTTTGTATAACCTCTCTTATCTTTAACTCTCTTTTTTCTCACTCTCTTTCTTTTTATCCTTCTATATGTATATAATTGTTTCACTATTTTTTCCAATTGAGAATTTTGGTTCTATCAGCATGCAAATATTAAGTAATCCTTTTAATTGTGTTTTAGTTTTTCGTGGTCTTACAAACTTTAAGACGACTGAGTGTTTTAGAGTTGTAACCAGATGATATTTTATTGGATTTCAATTAATTTTAAGTCCAAATATGTTTTAAATTGTGTTATAAAGATAAGGAGTTGATATTTTAATGAATTTTAATTAATTTCAAGTCTAAATATGTTTTAAATTGTGTTATAAAGATAAGAACTTATGACTTAGGTATGCTAATACAATAATTAAGTGTATCCGTATTATTAAATAAATTTATAGGTCTTAAGAAAGATATTTAAGTATTGAATAGCGTGAGAATTCAATAAATATTATGATAACTTTTGGGCTATAAAAGAATAGTCTTTTAAGGAATGAAAAATGAAAAGATTTTGGAGTTTGCCTTTTAAAAGGAAAACAAAACACTAAAGAAGAAATATTGTTATTTCCTTTTTCATCCGTATTTCCTTTTCTCTTCTATGCTTTTTCTAGAAATTTATTCTTTCATCATCTTTTGAAGATTAAGACAATAAAAATTTCTACGATAAATCTTATCATCTCTTTACGACATTCTGTTTCTAGATAAGTGTAATCTATTATTTTTTGTAATTACCATAATTTTCTTATGCATGCAAAATTTATGAGTTGTGTGTGATTTTTTAATATTTTAAGCAAACTCTCACATCATGATGGTCATGAAATCACAATCTAATTGTTATTAGAGTCTTGTTTTGAATGCACTTCGAACTTGAGTTGTGTGGTGGTAATACTCAAGGAAGAACGTCGGTAAGCTTCTCAAGGAGATAACCATTTCAATTAATTATCCTTACTTTTTAGATTTAAATATAGATAAATTTGAAATTTTTGGGAGTTAGGATTGAGTTTAAAAGTTGGGTTTCATGTTTTGTGTGATGTTGAATGTGAAGTGTTTACAGTATTTGCATAATTGTAAGAGGGTACGATAATTATATATTGAATGTGAAGTGTTTATGATTGTAAGGTAATTAAGATGTGAGTTGTAGAAATTGTAGTAAAATGAATAAAAATTGTGCATTTCTATTTTAAGAAGAGGGTACGATAATTATATATTGAATGTGAAGTGTTTATGATTGTAAGGTAATTAAGATGTGAGTTGTAGAAATTGTAGTAAAATGAATAAAAATTGTGCATTTCTATTTTAAGAAGCATGACAGTTTATTATTTTGAAAAGTGTGGAATTTTAGGGTTAAAGCTAAAAGATAAACAGATTGAAAATTTGTAATTTCTAATAAGATAGGAATAGTAAGAGGTTTGGACTATGAAAATTGAAATGATGAAGGAAAATATTTGGTATGTTATCCTGCTGTGTATCTTTATGTGTTTCTCTCGATGTATTACAATGCATAAACGGTTTATGTTTGATGGAAGGAGTTGATCATTTATATGTTGTTAATTTTCTTTAAATATTGAGTCTTTGTGTTGATATTGCATTTGGAAATTTCGTATTTTCAAGTGTATTTTGATGCTTGTGATGTGTTTAGTTTGTTAATAAAAAGAAGAAATGAAAATTATACATAATAAGGACACGAAAAGGTTGTGAACGAGTTATATACTGACTTATAAGGTTTGTAACTGTGAACCAACATAATTGGTGTATTATTAATATGTTTGTTGTGGTCTTGAGTTGACAAAACTTAGAAATAAGGGCATTAAATTATTAAGTTATAGTTTTACTATGGGGTAGTGATATGTAGTTGAGTTCCAGTAATTATTTTCATGGGAAAATACTATTAGGGTGTCAAAGTGTATTGACATGAGATTTCGATAGTGAGATTATCCTGACTCTACTAATATCTAATATCGAGTATGATATATAAGTGGTGAGAGTCGAATGAAACTTTACAAACAGACAATATGACATGAAAGAGTTAAAGAAATTAGTGAAGTTAACTCTATCATAATTGGTTAAGTTATATGTTGTTCCATCTTAATCATTCTCTAATGATGGCAGAAGAGTTGGTGAGTATGAGTCCATTCAATATACAAATCTTCTAAAAAATAATATGTGAGTATGATTGTAATAGGATTTAGATGTGTCAGTGCTTTCTAATTATAAACGAAACTTTAATAATAATTTATGTAAAAGCTTAAAAATAAATAATTGTGTTTGTTACTATAAAATATTTATTATATATAATATATTACATATTATATGTTCTTCAAATTTTAATATATTTTAATTTTCAAAATTTAAAAATAAATAAATATAATATAATATTTTAAATTAAATTATGTTTTAGATGTAATATTTGAATCGGAATTTGTCAAATACTGTAAGACGTCATCATTAAAGATAGGGCTGGGCAAAAATAACTTAACCATACTGTACTATAGTTAATTGAACTATATTAAACTAAAACTAACTGAACTATTAATAGGAAAACTGAATTATACTATTTATTAGTTTAAGTTTTGAAAGACTGAACTTATAATAGTTAACTACTCACATAACTGCACTGAACTCTTTTTTTAATTTTCTAGTGCTGTAAGTGGAACCTATTCTTATTGTTGTCACTTGATTCTTATGGAAACTCAATTACCCACATGAGCCCAGCAGCTTGTAAACTATAGCATAAACTGAATATTTTTCTTTTTTCAATATTATCCAAATTTATTTTTTATATACCTAACTAAACCACAATCTCAATTAC
>Ga0214543_1000109_pt1 | contig 107655 bp, 44 predicted proteins | sample CNSS2metaG_FD_160094 | JGI IMG/M metagenome (GOLD analysis project Ga0214543, IMG submission 160094) | Root nodule microbial communities from cowpea collected in UCLA plant growth center, Los Angeles, California, USA - CNSS2 | ecosystem: Host-associated > Plants > Roots > Nodule | place: USA...
ACCTATTTTTGCAAAAAAAAAAAAAAATCATTTATACAAATTTGACTTCCAATATGTCCAAAATAAAAAAAGCCTCTAAATTATCACTCAATTTGAATAGTTCTGTAATCTTTCGGTTTCAAATATAATTGTCATTCCCAATTCTTTTCCTCTCAAAGCTCACTTTAAGTTTCGAATGTTTTAATAAGTTGTTAGTAAAAGTAATTTTAAGCAAACTTTCAAATGTTTGATTCGGAAGGAATTAATTTTGAAGTGAAAACAATTTAATAAATTTTAACTTTTACTCAGGAAATTAGGGATGCAGATGAATCGATTAAATAAACTTTCTTTTTCTATCAAGTTTGTTAGCTCATAATCTCACCCTGGAAATTTTAAAATTAATTTTAACTAATTCAGAATTTCAACTCTTCGAAATCGTAGCAAACAAATATATGTATATATTTTGTTAAAATGTTAATTAATTTTCTGAAAGTCCAGGTAATTTTTTTAAAATTTGTACTTACTCAATTCATATAGCATTCCTTTTTATCTTTTTACCTGGAAATTTAAAATTAGTTTTAATTTCTTCAAAATTTCTAATCTACATAATCAAATTAATATACCTGGTCGTATTTAATTAAAATGTTGATAACGTTAATTATGTTTCTAAAAAAAACTGGTAAATGTATTCAAGCCTATATTATATTAGACTCAATTTATATCACATTACTTAACATTTTTTTTACTATATAAGGTTTATAAATTATTTTACATTTATTCAATTTTTATACTCTTAAAAAATGGGAGTTTTTTATTAAATTGGAATAAAATTAATTATCTTTTTCAAAGTCGGTGTAAATTCATTTAAGCCAATATTAATTATATTCCTTATTTCTCTTCTTTCATTCCTTTTCAATCTCTCTTTCTTAGAATCAAACATAACAAAATAAAGAATATCTCACAAAATAAATTATATTTAAGCGTGAATCAAATAAAAAAAAATACTTTAAAGAATATATCTTTTCTTTGAAAGAAAAAAACATAACATAGAAAGAACATTCTCGCATAAAGAAAACATCCTTCAACAAAAAACTTACAATAGTAATAGCTCGTTTTTTCTTTTTTATATGTGATTTTGATCAGATTTTATTTTTCGATTTAATCCTCATTTTTAATTAATTTTCAGATGGATCTTCGATTATACTTATATTTAATTTATTATATTTTATTTTGATCCAATTAACCTCTAGGTCTAACATTTGGAAATTAAAAAAATAAAAATATGCTACAATTGTGGATTTTTTATAATATAAAATCTTAAATTAAAGAAAAATATATTAATAATCTTCAATTTATCTCGAAAAGAAGAAAAAAATAAAAAAATGAAGACATAACAATGAACTGAGAGTAGAGTGATGACAAATAAAACGGTCAGAACCCTTAACGGAAACAGGTCAAATCATACACTAAAACTAGCCGTTACCATGAAACTCTCTCTTTCTCTATTCGTCTCTGCACTCATAGTTTTAACTTCGTTTTTTTCACCATTTTTCCTCTTCATCACTCTCTGATTCTCACACCCAATTCTGATTCCAAATGGAGCCACCAATCACCAACACCACCCACCAATCAAAAACCGCCAACACACCTTCAAAGAAACCCTCAAGAAACGCAGAGAATGCGAACCCTAATGTTTCTCACCTTCGAAGCCCTTCTTCAAAGTCCCCTGCTTTGAGATCCTCCAAGTCAAACGCCATCAACCCAGTTGTGCAATCGCCGCAGAACAGGATCCGGCAGAGGAAGTTCGTGGTGGCCAAGAAGAAGAATCAAAAGGGTCTTCGAAACGACAACGTGTCGTGCAAGTGCAAACACAACGGTGGCTCCAAGTGCGTTTGCGTGGCGTATCAGACCCTTAGGGCTTCTCAAGAAGAGTTTTTCCTCAAAGAGAATAAGGGTTGTGATGATAATGGTGAAGATGTTGAAGAAGAAGCAAAAGCTGAGTGTGAGAGTGTGAGTGTTATTGAAATTGAGGGAACGAAACGTGAAGCAGTGGAAGATGAAGAAAAAGAAGATGAGGGTTTCAATATGAAACGAAGGAGGGAGAGGGGTCGGTTATTGGAAGAAACGGGGAAAAGTGTTGCTAAGGATGGGTTTGGGAAGGTTATGCATTTGGTTAAGGCCTTTGAGAAGCTTCTCACTGAACCCAAAAGTTCGGAGGAAAAAAATCACAAGGAGGATGATCATCATGGAGAGAAAGATTATAAGGGCAAAATGATGAATTGTGCTTTGCCTCGGTTGCAATTTGAAGAACATCATAAGGAAGTTGCAGCTGCTGATGCTTCTGTTTCTGATTCTTCTTCGTTTCATTGTACTTCTGATTTGGTTTTGACGCCCGAGAACCTTGGCTTGGATCAAGGGATTTCAGTTTCTTCCTCTTGGGATAGTAGCGGTGTAAGGTTTGACTTTTGGCTCCACTTGATTAGATTAAGGGTAAAAATTAGATGTAGTTTCTGAGGTGCTTCTGGTGCACAGTGTTGTGGTTAGCTTAGGGACAAAAGTTCTCCTTTCAACATTAGAGTTTCACTTTGGTAATCATCATTATAAAAGTTTGCTTTAATGGTCAACATAGATTTTTTAGTAAAACATCAATTCTGATTGTAGAAATGCCATAAACACACATTAGGATCTATACCTTAGTTTTGTCCTTAGATTAGATCTCAACTAACTTTTCTTCATTTGTGTGTCATTTGCTAGTGTTGTTTTTTGTTGATTTGTGTATTGTGTCTTTGGTGGTGTTGCAGTGTGTCTACTAGGACTTCTGGGGGTAGAAGGAGCCGGAGAAATGTAAGACTTCAGATGCTGTTTTTATCATGTGATCAAGTAATAGAATGTTTTTAGTGGCTCACTAATTCAATTTTGAATTTTAATGATTGGGTTTCTTTAGAGTTTGGAGTCATCTGGCACATTTGGAGGGAGTAAGTGGAAGAGGAAGGAAAAGCAAAAAGTCACTAGGCAAAAACCATTTAAGCTAAGAACAGAGGTAACATTTTTGTGTTGATTGGTTTATTATAATGTTTTTTTTTTAACTTTTCAATAACTCTGGAGTTTGGAGAGTAACATTTGTGATGCAATGATACTGTAGCAAAGGGGAAAGGTGAAAGAGGAAGAATTGATGAAGAAAGAACAAGAGATGATGGCTGAAGAAGAAAAGATGAGGATACCAATTGCACAAGGTCTTCCATGGACAACAGATGAACCTGAGGTGAAGTCATCTTTTCATTCAAGTCCCTTGTTTGGGGTGTGAGTGATTCTTATTTTGATGTTATTCATGTGTACTTGCTAATTGTAATGAATCAATGAGCTTAGTATCACTCTTATCATGCTCACTTGTGTACAGAGCTTGTCATGTTTACCTGTTAATTGGTAGTGGATTATATAGCTTAATGTCATTGTTCCAGTGTCACCGTGATAGTCATGTCTTCTTGGTAGTTGTAATGAATTAATTGGCTTAACGTGTCACTATTTTGGTGTCACTTGTTACAGTACAAGTAATATTTACTTGCTAGTTGTAATGAATTACTTAGCTTTAATATCATACTTTCGATGTCTCTTATTACAGTGCTTGTCATATTAATGGATTTCTTAGCTTAATGTCACTCTGTTGGTGTCACTTTTTCGCAGTGCTTGTTAAAACCTATAGTCAAAGAGAGAACAAGACCTATTGACTTAAAGCTCCATAGTGATATTCGGGCAATTGATCGTGCTGAATTTGACCAACAGGTGCCTCTTTCATCCATTTTTTTCTTTTAGTTTTTGTTATTACCAAGTAGTTTTTTTAGGTTTGTGTGTAATTTTTCTCTGGGTGTACATGCCACTACTTGGTGCATGCATGATTTAACTGTCAAGTTCAGTTTGAGCCACTCATATGTTTCATTTGAGGAAAAATTGACACAACCAAATGTGAATCATTTGTTTAATTGCGTAGGTGGCAGAAAAATTGAACTTCATAGAACAACTGAAGTTGGAAAGGGAAAGACAACAGAAGGTAAACATAGTTTCTAAAACATGTTTTCATGACAAAAGACATGCAGCAAGTTACCATGTTTTCTACCATTATCTAAAATACTAATATCTCTGTACTTCACTCACTCCCTTGTATAGATGGCAGAAGAAGAAGAAGTAAAGAGGTTGAGGAAGGAACTCGTTCCAAAGGCTCAACCAATGCCTTATTTTGATAGGCCCTTTGTTCCAAGGAGGTATGACATTGACAGTTAGAACATGTTTTCTGCAAATTGTGTCACTTCATTTTTTTTTTCTCATTATGATGATGATTCTTTATAATGAAAGGTCAGTGAAGCATCCAACAATACCTAGAGAACCCAAGATTCACATACCCCAACAACATCAACCTAAGAAGATCAAGAGCTTGCTGTCATGGAATGACATGAATCCCTGTGCCTCCTATCTAAACTAAGCTTCCAATGGCTGGCCATTTTCTGATATGAAGTGAATAATGCTTTTATATTCCATAATTCTTTCTCTCCACAATATTCAATTTTGTACATTGGCAACTCAATATATAGTTGCAAATTCTTTTTTGCATAGTCATGATCTTTCTATTGTGTAATGAAATGAAATGTCACTTCTTTTTTGTTGTGATTTTGTTATTAATTCATTTTTAGAGAACAAGAAATTTGAAAGATGGTTATAATAAATTTTTGGCTTAAATACTTTTTTGTCCTTATTTTCGTATTGTTTGTTGGGGATGATCCTCATTTTCGTAGTGTTTGTTGTGGATGGTCCTCATTTTTACCAAATGTTTAAAATGGTCATCATTTTCAAAAAATTTGTGTTTTAGTCCTTTTTTGTGACGTCGTTTAAATCGGTAACGGAGCACTGGCACTGTTTGTTTTGTATTACATTGTACAGGGGTGTATTACATGTACTGTACAGGTGGATTATTAACATTAACTTTCCAATTTGGGGCGAAAATTTTCCAATTAGGTCGCGCTGCAATTAGGGATTGACGAGTACATGCAATTTCTTCATCTCCGAGTTTCTTCATCTCTGAGTCTCTTCATCTCCGATTTGCAGAGGAAACAGCCATTGAACGTGGCGATTTGTTCTTTTGATTTCAATTTTTTAGTTAATCATCATTGACGAGGTAAGTGCTTTGCTCGTGGGTTTAGGGTTTTCGGGGTTGTGATAAATTTTGCACATTTGAATCAGTTGGGGTTAGAGTTTTCGTAATTATGTTTTGGGGTTTGTTTGTGGTTGGAATGTTGTGATGTTAAGTCCGAAAACCCTAAACCCACGAGCAAAACACTTACCTCGTCGATGGTGATTAACTGAAAATTGAAATCAAACGAACAAATCGTCACGTCCAATTGTTGATTCCTCTGCAAATCGGAGATGAAGAAATCACATGTACTCATCAATCCCTAATTGCAGCGCAACCTAATTGGAAAATTTTTGTCCCAAATTGAAAAGTTAACGTTAATAATTCACTTGTACAATACACGTAATACACCCTAGTACAATGTAATACAAATAGTGTGCCACCTGTATAGTCCTTCATTACGGCGTCAAAGAAAAGGACTAAATTAAACACTAATTGCAAAAATGAGGACCATTTAAAACATTTGATAAAATATGAGGACCATTCATAATAAATACTACGAAAATGAAGACGAGAAAGGTATTTAAGCCTAAATTTTTCATTTTTCCACAATTCTCGCCACAAAATGCGAATTCTTTTTGCTTGTTATTATTTCACTAATAAAAATGTTAATTAATTAACAACAATATAATATTATGATATATTATTAGAGATGTTAACAGGTCAGATAGGATACGGGTACCCTACTCGCATTATTAACATGTATCCGTTATTCGCGGATATCTATTTACGGTATCCATTATTTATCTTATGCGAGTTCGAGTTTTATCTATGAATATTCCCAGATACGAATTTTTTGCTATTCGTATGTATTATTATAAAACAATTACAAATTAATGTGTTTTAAACAAATCAATAATATTTAAGTTTATTATATTATTTTTGTATTTTTGTATTGATATTTATTCTTAATATTATTTTGTAGTTTTTAATCTTTATCCTCGAAGTTAGATTATATGTAGCAGTAATATCGTTTAAGGCTATCAATTATAATTTTTGATTTGATCAATTCTTTAATAACTCTTCTATGAAGCAAAATCGCAACTTCCCAAATTTTTAATGACTCTTAACAGAATAATAATAATGTATAATCCCTCCTAGAAACTTAAATTTTTCATTTTTTTTTCTTCCAAATACAACCTCAATGCTTAATTCATTTGTGACTTTGAAAGGTATTTCCAATGCATTTCCCTTCAATTTTAAGACAGAAATGTTCCAAACGTAAAAACAATGGTAATTAATTTAATTCATTGTAGTATCAACCAATATTTTACAATTGGATTTGACAAAATGTTAAATGTTTTGAATTTACTTTTGCATAATTTTCAAAACATTTTTTTTTCATTTAACAAATAATAAAATAATCTGATACGTTATAGAACCTTATAATAGGATTAACCTGTTAGATTCACTCATAATTAATCAACAATCAATATTAACTTGTAACTTTTGTGCGTAACCAGAAATATCTGAAACATAATTATAGATTACCATTGTCAAAACTTGAATTTTGTTTTTTTTTTTTTATCAGCACTGAATTGTGATTTATACTAAAATAATGATTTTTTATTGAGCAAATAGAAGAAAAAAACACAAATATATGTAAGTTGATTTAACTCCTCAAAACTATTTTTTTAGGGCTTAAAAATAATTTAATAAAGATAAATATAAAACCCTAAAACTTAATCGTAGAGAAATTCATTTTAGTTTCAGAAATTTAATGTCGGTTAAAAATAACATTGTTTAAATTGAAGGAAAAAAAAATAAAACTTGAGGTAGTAAAACTAAAATTATTCTGAACTTTAGAGAATAAAAATATTATTAAATAAAGAATCACCAAATTACTCTAATTAAATTTTAATATTTTAGAAATAAACAAAAGAACTTGTATATAAATAATTTCTGCATAAAAAAACCCATGACAATATAACGGTCCAAACCCTAAGTGGAAACAGAATTTCAGATTACATCACATGTATAAAAAACCTCACCCACACCAAAACTAGCCGTTAGAACAAAGAGCGTCTTTCTCTTCTTCTTACGCTCTCTGCACACACAAAATTTCATTCATTTTCTCTTCGCCATTTTCAATCCAATTCAATCAAATTCATTTTCTTCTCTCTCTCTCTCTCTCTGATTCTCAGAATCCATTTCGATTGCAAATGGAACTAGCAAGCAATAACAGTAATCAATCAACGACCGCCACTCCTTCAAAGAAAAAAAGTTCAGAAAACACAGAGAATTTGAACCCTAATGTGCCTCATCGAGGCCTTTCTTCAAAATCCCCTGCTTTGAAACCTTTCAAGCCAAGCAACACGAACCCAGTTGTGCAATCGCCGCAGAACAGGATCAGGCAGAGGAAGTTCGTGGTGGCCAAGAAGAATAATCGAAAGGGTTCTCGAAACGATGCCGTTTCGTGCAAATGCAAGCACAACGGTGGCGCCAAGTGTGTTTGCGTGGCGTACCAGACCCTGAGGGCTTCCCAGGAAGAGTTTTTCCTCAAAGAGAGGAAGGACTTCGGTGAGGAAGAAGAAGAAGAAGAAGAGGCAAAAGATGAAAAGGGTTATGATTTTGAAACGGAGGGAACAAAAAGTGAGACTGTGGAAGATGAAGAAAAAGAAGACGGAGGTTCCACTGTGAAACGGAGGAGGGAGAGGGACAGGTTGTTGGAAGAGGCAAGGAACAGTGTCCCTGAAAATGGGTTTGGAAAGGTTATGCATTTGGTTAAGGCCTTTGAGAGGCTTCTCACTATACCAAAAAACTCAAAGGAAAAAGATCACACGGAGGATCAAGATCAGGATCACGATCTTGGAGAGAAAAGGGATAAGAACAAGGTGATGAAATGGGCATTGCCAGGGTTGCAATTTGAACAACAGGCACTTGAAGCTACTTCTGGTTCCGGTTCTTCTTCGTTTTGTTATAATTCTGATTTGGTTTTGACGTCTGAGAACCTTGGTTTGGATCAGGGAATATCAGTTTCTTCGTCTTGGGACAGTAGCCGTGCAAGGTTTGACTTTAGGTTCTATTTGATTAGATCAAGGGCAAAACTTAGAAGCAATTTTTTTAACTGTTTTTGGTATTGTTCTCCAAACGCAATTTGTGTTATTGACTTTGGTAATAGTTACAGTATAAGTTTACATCTAGGTCAGCATATGTCCCCCAAGGTTAAACTTCAATTTTGATTAGAAAACAGTGCCAAAAGTTCCTCTGGGATGGTATCTAAGTATTTTGCTTAGATTAATGATGTCTTTTGGTTTGTATGTCATTTGTTATTATGTTGGCTTTTGTTTATTTGTGTATTGTTTTTTGTCTTTGTTGGTGCTGCTGCAGTGTGTCGAGTAGGACTTCTGGGGGTAGAAGGAGCAGGAGAAATGTAAGACTTTAGTTGCTTTTTCTCATTATATGATTGAGTAATGGTTAATGAATTCACAAATGGGATTTTGAATCTTAACTGTTGGTTTTCTTCAGAGCTCAGAGTCATCTGGAACTTTTGGAGGGAAGAGGTGGAAGAGGAAAGAGAGGGTAAGAGTCACTAGGCAACAACCATTTAAGTTAAGGACAGAGGTAATTTACGATGATTGGCTGAGTTTTTATGATCTCTTTTGCTTTTATTTTTTCAATGACTTTGGAGTCTGGAGAGTAACATTTGTAATGCAATGACTGTAGCAAAGGGGAAAGTTGAAAGAGGAAGAATTTATGAAAAAAATACAAGAGATGACGGCAGAAGAAGAAAGGATGAGAGTACCAATTGCTCAAGGTCTTCCATGGACAACGGATGAACCTGAGGTGAGACCATTTGTTCAATCAAGTCCTTAGTTTGGAATCATAAGACACATTTGGCCTGAAGATTACTTGTTTACCATTTGCACAGCTTAATTTCTTTTGGTGTCACTTGTTAGAGAACTTGTCATTTTTAATTACTTAGAACGGATTACTTAGCTTAATGTCTTTCAGTGTCACTTTTTACAGTTCTTGTCATGCTTAATTGCTAAATATTATAGATTACTTAGTTTGATATCTCTCTTTTGGTGCCACTTGTTACAGTGCCTGTTGAAACCTGCAGTTAAAGAAAGTACAAAGCCTGTTGATCCAAAGCTTCATAGTGATATTCGGGCAATTGATCGTGCCGAATTTGATCAGCAGGTGCCTCTTTTATCCATTTCTTCCCCTCTTTCTATTTGATTACCTGGTATTTTCTTTAGTTTTACTTTAGTTAGTGCAATATTTTGTGGGTGTATTTATACATACTACTAAACTAAGTGTTCATATTTTTAACTGCTAAATTCAGTTGAGCCACTGATATATCTTTCATTGGGTACAAAATACATGATTGTAGAGAACACAACCAATATGTATCATTTGATGGATTTTTAATTGTATAGGTTGCAGAGAAAATGAGCTTCATTGAACAACTCAAGTTGGAGAGGGAAAGACTACAGAAGGTACAATATCTAACTAGCATCTTTCTGTCTTTAATCAGTGAGACATGCACTGAGTTACCATGTTTTCTTTAATCCAAAATGCTGATTTCTCTTGTACTTCACTTTTCTATAGTTGGCAGAAGAGGAAGAGATCAAAAGATTGAGGAAAGAACTCATTCCAAAAGCTCAACCAATGCCATACTTTGATAGACCTTTTGTCCCAAGGAGGTAATGGCTGCAAAAACATAGAACATGTTTTTGCAAACTCCGTCTCTCATTTGTTTTTTTCTTCTGAATAGGTCAATGAAGCATCCAACAATACCAAGAGAACCCAAGCTTCATCTACCCCTAGTTCAACACAAGAAGATCAAGTGCTTGTTGTCATGGAATGACATGAACCCCTACTCCTCATATCTCAACTAAGCATCCAATGGACACTTGCTGATATGATGAAGTGAATGAATGTTCATTTTTCCATAATGCTTTTTTGTACATGGCCAACTCAATATATATGGTTGCAAATTCTTTTTTGCCAAGTATATCAATGTTACTCCATGGACAATCACAGTTTGAGATCTTCATTGAAATGCAAATTAGTTCACTTTGTACTACATACAATTTACCTTTTTCTTGTTGTGAATTTGCTGTTAGGTCAATCATTGTAAAATGCATGTTACTTGTAGTATATTATGATATTTAGAAAATGGGTTCCAAACAAGTTCAAATTAATAATAATATTAAGTTTGTTAAATCATTTTGTAGTTTGTTTTTCACACTCCTTTAAAGTTAGAGAGTGATATGTATTTTTAAGAGGGTGGTGTGTGGGTCAAATGTTGAAGAAGAGGAAGAGAGAAATAACAGAACAATTATTTACTTTATTGATTTTATAGATTGTTTTGGTACATTTTTTAAAAAATTTCACACTAAAATTTTTAACTATTAATTGTTAAATTACATCGGCCAACACATGCTCGTCGCTATTTAAGATTTATATTTTAATAAAAATTAAACAATATATTTATTGGGAAATAATATACTTAATGAATGAAACACAATAATATATTTATTGGGAAATAATATAGTTATTGATCTAAATGTTGCTTCAATTTTCAACGTATAAAGTAAAATAATCCAAACACATTAATGTAAAGTTCAACTGAAACAAAACAAAATGGATAAAAATTAAACGTTATGTTATCAGATAAAACTCAATAATACTATGAAATATTAATAATTATTACTTGAGCCGTGATTAACATGAAAAATGGGAATTAATATAATTATGAAGATTTCTATGTAAATTCATATATGTATTAACTACACAACAAACCTCCCAAAAAATTTATATCATTCCTAATCAATCGCCCTGTATCTAGACTTGTAATACCTACCTTAAAAAACATGCTACATATAGCGACATCTTAGAATTACCATACAAATAAATAAACTAAGTGGTGACTTATGATAGGTATTAATTTTTTAACATTCATATAAATGTTAATTATCTCGGTCTTATTACTTAAAAAAGACCAAAAACATAGCTTTGCTTGATCACTTTAAGATCCCTCACTGTTTACCTAGGTTTTATATCGCGCTTTGGTTTGATTTTCAGCAAGTCCTTTTTTTCTTATTATTTTGTTTTTTTTCACGTTTTCTTATAGGGCAATGTGCAATAGAGAAATAACAGAGCTGAACAGGGAGGTTTAATATAATTATGAGATTGGAGAATATAACACAATGAGAACTTGAATCAAAACCTTAAGACCAAAACTCCAAATCCAAACTAGAAAAAAACTTCAACATTTAACAAAACAAATCATAAAATTCTCAGCAAACAATACTTAATTTTTCCTTGATTCCAATTCTACTAATAAGCAAACATACATCCTAGAGTATGCATTATCGATTCTCAATAACATGTTCAAGCAGCAACCACAATTCGCCCAGCAACTTGGTCAAGATCCCTTCGACCACTAGAAGTGATTTTCCTACCTCTGCAATGAAAATACAAGGCACAAAAAACTTTGAATACCAGAACAGAATTAAGATACAAAAGACAAATAAATGCTTAAAGAACCAACGAGAAGAAAGGATGTCTCAATGTTAACAATGGCAGATGGCTGTATATGGCACAAGGCAAACTAGCATCATATAGACACACCATTGCATTTACGACACCATCAAAACCATATAAAAACACCTTTGAACTTACGGCACCACCTTAGTGGGCCTGCATATTCAGAAATTGTGTATGGTGAATGACAAAAAGCCAATATGCCAGTCTGCCATGGCACAACCATTGAATGACAACATACTTAAGTTAAAAAACTTGGTATTTACTCCATTAGAACTTTTGGCATGTATTTAAGAATTGAAGCATGAATTACCCTTTAGTATCAATCTCAACAATGTTCATGATCTCCAACTGTTGCAGAATGTGTCTGGCGATAGCACCACTGCTCTTGCAGAAATGTGGGGGGCGACTTCCATTCCTCTTGCTTCCACCATAGATCCTCTGGAAAGCACCAACACCAAGACCACCTCTCAAATAGATCTTTCTTGCCATTGAGGCTGCAATCAAGGTTGAATTCAATTAGTCCAGCAGAATAGAATGACCAAAGTGAATATTATATAACTTTTGTTACCATAAACTCACCAGCTCTAACGTAATACCAGTCAGGATCATATGGGGCCAATTCCTTAAATTTGGCTGTTTTTACAATATCAGTCCACTCAGGAAGCTCCATCTGTTGAATGAACTAAACTTTTAGAAACTAGAACAAAAAATCATTCAAGGTTCAAATGTCAAACACTTAGTTACTACTCAAGTAAACTCTAGGAATCAGCGGATACAACATTGATAGACATTTGCAGTACAACAGAAACAGGATTCAACCTCAAATTAAGATGTCAATGAAATAAATTGTAACTACCATTCAAGACTATGGAATGAAAAACCAAAGCAAAACCAAAGCAAACAAATATCTTCCGTACACCATTATACAACACTTCTAACTCATCACATCCAAATGTAAAATAACTCTACCCGGTTTTCCACCCACATAACCACTTTTGAGATCTCCACTGCCACAATTAAGGCCACGCTTGTCCGCAAAAACAAATATTGTTACACAAACACAGTCTCCATCAAAAATTATATCCAGAGGTATAGTTAATAACATACTTACACAAATTAAGAACATTAGGTCACCAGTACAACAATGGATCCCCTTAATACAAGACACGACATTTAATGTAAAGGTTTACCCCAGAATAAACATAATGCAACCAAAAAGATATTACTATCATAATAGTTAAAGAAACATCAGACTACACAAACAACCCAGACAAGTAAAAGAATTCGATGATGAGAAAAAGAGGAATTTCGAAAGACCGAGAAAGGAAAAACGATGAGAGACGTGGAAAATCTAAACCTTGCCAGAACGTTTCAAGTGGGAAGCGTAAGCCTTCACAAAATCGTGTGGCGACACATCCTTAACGGTCCTCGCTGTTGCCATTGATGAATCACAGAAAAAAGAAAAAAATAGGTCTCTCAGAACTCAATCTCACTCTGGTCACTCTGGTAGGGTGAAAGAGGCATTATGTGTTGTTCACAGTTGTTATAAATCAATCTCAGATTAGGGTTTTCGCTTCTTCTTGGGTCATGACCGACCCGATTCTATTGGGCTTAAATCTGTTTCATTTTAACTTGTTTTTTCCAAAGCCGAGTCCATTGGTATGCTAAATTTTCTTTTTACTTCTCTGTGAATATTTTTACAGATAAAACTATTCTGAATATAAAATCTTCTTTCATATATTCGAATATAAATAAGTAAAAAATATTTGTAATTACTTTGCAAATAAATTACTCCAACAATCATTTAGATTTTAAAAAAATATTTTTTTTGTACGATAATAATATGAACTAGTTTTACTGATATTATATAAAATATTAGACCGACACTTTTTTTATATTAAAATATTTTACATACAATTTTATTTTATATTTATAAGGAGATTATCATAAATATTAAGAAAATTAAGAATGATCGAAGCATGCATGAAAGGAAATTCCTTCCAGTGTTAGACTGCAAAATTTATAATTTTTTAAATAAATTTAAGTTATTCGATTTAAATTCCTTTATAAATTATAACAAAAATAAAAAAATGACTTGTCACTATTTACTTTGGATATATACTAATATTTATATCCGTGCAATGCACGGAATTTTTAAAAGAAAATAATAAATATTTTATTTTATTGAATTTTTTTATTATAACTAATAAACTGTCTGTAAAGAAATAATTAAATTCTTTTATTCGTATAACAATTATAAACAACTACGTGAGTGTAAACATATATAGTCCAATAAAATGACTTTATCATAGAAATGATAATTATCTAATATGTATTTCAATATTTTAAAATTGAGATAAAATAAAGATAAAAGAAGATTTTATCATATGTATATATATATTAAAACAAAATATATATTATCTTCATTCATATGTAGTTTTATTAAAATTAATAATTTTAATTATATAATAAATTTTAATAAAAAATAGCATATTATGATATATTTTAAATTTAATATATAAAAAATATAAGATTATTGTAAGATATATTTTAAATATAATAACTTAAGTTAAATAGAAATTTAATAAATTAAATGACAAATTTATACATTAATTTAGTTATTAATATTATTATATTGACATGTTATATTAATAAATGTTATTTTTACGGAATAGGTAAATTATTGTCCTTATATACTATAAAAGACAATTATTCATTCTTTCTTGTATTGTTGTCACTTATTTATCAATTTTAATGTTTTCAAGGATAACATTATCTTTGTTTCTAAAATGTCATGTAATATTACGTAGGTTAGTCTTGTTTCTAAAATTTCTTGTAAAAATTTCTAGATTATTTTTGTTTTCAAATTTTTATTTGGGTTAAATTTTCTTAAATTTAAACGTAAAATCTATATTTTAAACTTTGATATACTTTTTCTTTAAATTTAAAAGATAAATAAATTTAATTGTTTTAACCCGACGTGAAATGTGTTTTTAAGTATTAGATAAACTGATATTTAAACTTTTGAGTTGAAACATATTAAATAATATAAATTACTCATATTATTTAACAAGTAAAATAAAATTTACATCATCATATCTTTATTTTTATTTTAGTTTAAATATTGAAATATATGAAAAGTTACGATGAAAACGGATTTTAATTTTAAATTTAAATTTAAATATTAAAAACATATTTAATAGATTTTATATTATATATATATATATATATATATATATATATATATATATATATATATATATATATATATATCCATCCGTATCATAAGCCATTTAATTCCTCACACCAAATCACAACAGATTATTATCTTTTGCTTCTAAAATTATATGTAATATTATTTATATTTATTATCTTTTATTATTAGTTATCATTTATTATTATTAATAATGCTATTGTTATTTTATTTTATTATTTAAGTAAAATATATATTATTAATAAACTCATATTATATATATAAATATATATATATATATATATATATATATATATATATATATATATATGTATAATATAATATAATTTTATCTAAAATTCATCTTTGTAAAATAAAATTTTGAATAATTTGTAATAAACAGTAAAAAATATGTAATTAGCTTTTTACACTTATTTTTAAACACAAGTTGTAAATAATTAAAATTGATTTGAATATTTTATAAGTAATTAAAAGAGATTAATTAATTAATTAAAAAAATTATCTTTTTCACACAAAATCTTGCTCAGTATTCATGATAAAGTAAATGTTAATATTTTTATTTTATTATATAAAAATAATATTGATATTTGTATGCTATAAATAGAATATATTATTTACCAAATTAAATTTAAATTTCACTTCTAATTTCATAAATTTTATTTATCTATTTTAAAATAACATTGAAATTTTTTATGAGTTAGTTTATAAAAATAAAAATAAATAAAAAAAATATAAAAAATATATATATATATATATATATATATATATATATATATATATATATGAATGTCATTTTAAATCAACTATTCATTCTATTAATTAAATAAAAAATATTATATATATATATATATATTATTTATCTATGATTTTTATTCATATGTAATTTTATTAAGATTAACAATTTTAATTATATAATAAATTTTAATAAAATTAGCATATCTATGAATTAAATCAGATGTATTTTTAAATGTATATGGGGAGAGAAAGAGGAAGTTCATTTTTTTTCATTATAAAAAACTATAAAAATTAAATTAAGATTACTGTAAGATAATATTTTAAATAATTTAATTTAAATATAAATCTTCATAAATTAAATGAATATTTTATACGTTAATATACATATTAATATTATTATTTTAAAATATTATTTATAAATGATTGCAAATTATTATCCTTATAGAATATGTAAATCATTGTCCATGTAATATTCCTAATTTTATTATGTATATTTATTATAATTTATTATGAGTTTCTTAATTATTATTATTATTATTAATTATGTTATTGTTATTTTATTATTTAAGTAAATATGTATAATGACTTGATTTTATTTGTTGTTTGGTCACTTAATAATGCAGCATAATAAGGTCTTTAGGACTCCAAATGGAGAAGTTAGAACTACTACCTGTCATTTTTCTTCATTCTTTCTTTTTGTATATTTTTTTGTGTGGCTATTTTGAATATATTTTTTAATTAATTGTACAAGAAGATGAATGGTGCAACTCTGATGAAAAACTTTAAAAAGAATTAGAACTAAAATTCAGGACATTCATAAACCTTTTCAAGACCTTTAACTTTATTTTTTCATCAATATCATTATTTAATAATTAGGGTTAAATATGATTTTGGTTCTTCGAGTTTCGGTGAATTTTGGAATTAGTTTCTCTTCAAAATTTTATACCAATTTAGTATTTGTCTTTAAAAATGCATGAATTTAGTCATTCTTACCAAATTTTATCAAGTTTATTTGACATTTTAAACGCATTTATGATAATATTTGATTTTACATTGAAGCGAAGATGTGCCAAACGGTGTAAACAATTCATATACTATCATGAAATGAGCTTCAAACGTCATATAAACTTAATAAAATTGGGTTAAAATGACTAAATTCATGTATTTTTAAAAATGAATAACTAAATTGGTCAAAAATTTTGAAAAAGGGACTAATTTCAAATTTGACTGAAATTTGAGGGACCAAAAACATATTTAACCCTAAGAATTATAATATTTTGTTAAATTAAGAATTAAAATAAATTATTAATCAGATTAAATAATTTTTTTTAATTCAAATTAAACTATTCTGATGAGTTGATTTGTTGACCAAGTTTAGATAGTATCAAGATAAAATCATTTAACTAAAATTCTTTATAAAAAATACTATTACGTATTATCTTATTATCCATCTAGAATTTTGTTTTCTATTAGTTGAAATGTATTTCAAAAGTTGTTATTAAATAGCATTTGATCTGTTTTTCAATAATTTTATGATTCTTAGCCATCATAATCTATCTACTGCTTCACTCAAAGAAATCAACAGTAATTATGGAATAAATCAACATAACACTTGGAAAATCAATGTTAAGAAATATTATTTTCTTTGAAAGTGGAAAAAGAAATAAAGACCATTGTTCTTTTACCTAAAGTGGTTAAATTTTACCTCTCGTTCTTTTACCTAAAACATTCATAAGCTAAATTAATGAAATTAATTATTACTGCTCCATGCTTCAGTTTAAAATAAGCAATGTTTACCATTCCTACTTTTCAAAAAATTAAACATAAAAACAAAATACAATATTTATACTCATTTACAAAATACAATATTCTATCAACAATTCTGTAGTTAAGCACGTGATTACCAAATCTGATAACATTCTTTGTCTATCGGGAATAATAATTTGTATTAAGCTCTCAAAACTTGCAGTATATAACATAAAAATCTCATGAGAGAAGAATTATGTACAGACAAAAAAAAAGTCACTTAGTATATTTTGGTAAGAAAATGTTTTAGCACCTAAACAAAATACATTATCTAGAGTTCACAATAATCATACTTTATGTTCCTTAAAACCTTGTTGATATGTTATAAAGATATTATGTCATAGAATTCATAGGTTTCACATATTTCATTTCATTCATTAATGTTTTGTCATTTACATAAAAGCAAAGGTTATATATATCAAGATGAACGAATCATCTGTACGTATCAAACCTTACACGTAGACAAATGATAAGACAAAACTATAACAAATTCTAACAATAAAAGATATTTATTTGGTAATATCCCCTCTCAAGCGGGACAATGAACATCTAACAGTCCTAGCTTGGAGACATAGTGTGTGAATGTTTTGGGATGAAGAGCCTTAGTAAACATATCAGCTAGCTGTGCAGAAGAAGGAATTGGTAGCAGATGAATAATACCACTTTGGATCTTCTCACGAGTGACATGACAATCAATTTCTATGTGCTTTGTTCATTCATGAAAGGTTGGATTGTGAGCCAAACATATAGCAGATTGGTTGTCACAAAAAACTGAAATAGGAGCAGCACTAGAAACTTTTAAATTAGTGAGTAAATAATGAAGCCATTGTAACTCACAACTCAGAGTTGCAAGAGCTCTATATTCAGCTTCAAAGGAAGACCGAGATACTGTGGTTTGCTTCTTGGTTTTCCAAGAAATTAATGAAGAGCCAAGAAAAACACAATATCTGGTAATGGATTTCCGAGTTTCCATACAATAACCCCGATCAGAATCTGCAAAACTTGAAGGAATAAGAGATGAGTTGGCAGCAAAATGAAGACCTTTAGCAGGAGATCCTTTGAGATAACGTAGCACTCTCATGACAGCATGATAATGAGTATCCAAGGGTTGAGAAACATATTGGCTCAGCTGTTGAGTGACAAAAACTAGGTTTGGTCTGGTGATTGTAAGATACATCAGCTGGCCAATCAACCTGCAATAAATTTGAGGGTTAGATAAAGGATTTCCGGAGGAGCTATTTAGTTTGGTGGAAGGCTCCATAGGAGTGGAAGGATTTCCTCCAATATTTCTAGTGCATATTTCCTCTGATTGACCACAATACCAGATGAAGAACGTGATATTTCAAGCCCTAAAATATAACAAAGTTGTCCTAGATTTTTAATGTTGAATTCATTGTCCAGATGTGTCTTGACATATTCAATTTCATTAAGATCATTTCCTGCAAGAACTATGTCATCAACATAGATTAATAAAGCAGTGAAAGATACCCTTGTATTCTTTATGAAGAGAGAATGATCAACCGACAATTGGGTGAATTTAAGAGCTAATAAGGTTGTGGTGAGCTTGGCATACCACTATCTACTAGCTTGTTTCAGCCCATACAAGAACTTTTGCAATTTACAGACCTTATTTGGATGGGAAGGTGCTATGCCAGGGGGTAAATTCATGTAGACTTCTTCATGTAGTTCACCATGCAAAAAAGCATTATTAACATCTAACTATTCAAGGAACCAGTTTTTGGCAGCAGCTATGGCAAGGATGACTCTTACTGTTGTGAGTTTTGCAACAGGAGAAAAAGGATCAAAATAATCCACCCCTTCAAGTTGTGTATATCCCTTGGCGACCAATCGAGCCTTGTGCCTTTCTATACTACCATCAGCATAAAATTTGATCTTATAAACCTACTTACAATCAGTAAGCCTTTTATTAGGGGGAAGATCAACTATTTCCCAAGTGTGGTTTTGCTCCAGAGCTGCAATCTCATAATTCATAGCTTGCACCCAATAGTCCAATTTAGAATCTTGAGTATATGTTTTTGGCTCAATTAAAAAAGATACAGAATAACAAAAATTTCTATAATTGGGAGAGCATTTTTTATAAGATAAAAAGGAAGATAAAAGATAAGGAAGGGAAGAAGAATTGCTACCGGATGACATATCAGTATTGCAAGCAGCAGACATGTAGCAGTGATAATCTCTCAAGTAGTGTGGTCGTCGTTTTTGTCGCATGGAGTGTCGAGGCGTTTGTGGAGCAGGGAGGTGTGATGTTGGATTAGTAGTATGATTTGAGTCATCTACTTCTTCTTCTGGATTTGGAAAAATGATGGGTTCATTTTTATCAAAGAAGACAGTATTATCACAAATTGGTTTTGGCATACTTTGACTAATCATATTAGATTCAACTTCTGATTTAAAAGGAAAAGAAGTTTCATAAAAAAACACATTTCTTGAGACAAAAATTTGTGTACACTGAATATCATAGAACAAGTATCCTTTAGTCCCATCTTTATATCCAATAAAAACAGTTTTTTCTAGCCCTTGGAGATAATTTAGTTCGACCATGTTCCAAAGTGGTTGAGTAAGCCAAACAACCAAAAACTTTTAAGTGATTTAAGTCAGGTTGTTGTTTATAAAGAACAATATAAGGACATTTATTTTACAGCAAAGGTGTAGGCAATCTATTAATGAGATGAACTTAATGAATGATAGCATAAGACCAAAGAGATTTTGGTAAATTAGCTTAAAACATCAAAGCCCTTGCAACATTCATGATATGTTGATGCTTTCGCTCAACAATACCATTTTGTTGTGGTGTTTCAACACATGTTGTTTGATGATAAATTCCTTTGGCAAGATGAAAGTCTATCATCAAAAATTCTGGTCCATTATCACTTCGGATTGCCTTAAGCTTTGCATCAAATTGGGTTTCAATGTAATTAACAAAATTCTTCAAGTGATCTCTGGTTTGACTTTTATGTTTCATTAATTTAATCCATGTAAACCGTGAAAAATCATCAATGATGGTTAAAAAATATTTATAACCCGTAATGGAGGTGGTGGAACATGGTCCCCAAATATTAACATATAAAAGTTCAAAGATTTGCATTGATTTAGTTGTACTAGAAACAAAAGGGAGCTTCCTTTGTCTAGCAAATTAGCATACATCACAAGCATATGAATTTTGGAAGGTTACTAAAGCAAACTGTGTAGACAATAACTTTAATTTTGAATCTGAAACATGACCAAGTCGTAGATGCCAAAGCCTAGAACTAATAATAGTATTGTAGGCACAAAGGGAATTGGTTGAGTTGGTAAGAAGAAGATTAACTACTTGAGACATTAGCACATACAGTCCTTGGAGCTGCTTAGTTGTACCAATCGTCTTCCAATTGAAGGTCTGTTTGATAAAACAAAAAGTAGAGTTAAAAATAAGATAACAGTTGGAGTCAGAAATAAGTTTTGTAGCATATATTAAATTGACCTTGAAGTCAAGAATGTACAGGACATATCTTTTATTGTTAGAATTTGTTACAGTTTTGTCTTATCATTTGTCTACGTGTAAGGTTTGTTACGTACAGACGATTCCTTCATCTTGATATATATGACCTTTGCCATTTCCAATGTATTGGTTTGGGTTCACAAGAAGACCCCTTCCAGAACCAATGTGTTGATAAGTGTTGACAACAAAGATTTTCGTATCAGATGGAGGTTCAATCATTCATGTATAAGACATCTACCTTTCTTGTTGAGCAACCATAGAGAAAGCTTTGTTTATTGGAGGAAGAGGATCTAGGAACATGATTTGGGACCTAACATGTGAAAATTGTTCGTTTAACCCTTTGAGGAAACGAATGACATAGTCTTGATCTCTGTATTTCTTATACGCTTGGGTTGCTTCGCATGTGCAGGGTATTGAACACTTGCAAATGAAAATTGGTCTATAATTGTCAAACTCATCCCATAGACTTTTCAGTTGAGTGAAATATTGACAAACATTGAATGTGCCTTACTGCAATCGAAAAATTTCTTCTTGAAGGTCAGAAACACTAAATATATCAGCTTGAGAAAAGCGATCATGAAGATCCTGCCAAACCTCCGAAGCTCGATCGATCCAAAGAATGGACTGTAGAATGGAGTCATCAATGGATCTATGAATCCAGCCGAGAACCATATTGTTGCATCGCTCCCATGCTTCATAGGACGTATTTGTTGGTGACAAAGGTTGAAGGCTGTTGTACTACACCTAGGCGGCCTAACAAAAAACACCTACACTTCTCATCCTTTGCCGCTATAGATACACCGACACAGGCTGAAGGACTGGTGTACTACACCTAGGCGGCCTAACCTGACTACAACCATGAAATTCGCATATATAACCCCTCAAGGACGTAAACAATCACCATATATGTCGAACAAGCAAGAGTAAGCGGCCTAAGCCGCTAACTTAAGAAAATCAAACGAGAACTTGATAGACTTAAAACACTAGTAGCCAGGCCCCTAGGGCCCACAATAATCAAATAATGGGGCTTGGGCTTGGTCCAGGCCCATCTGCAGCCCAATCAAGAGCCTAACCCATGACGTGGCCAGACATAATTAATAATATATAAATATGCATGGACTCCACCAATTAAAGGTACGCATTCATTAATCCCTTAATCATGAGATTTGACTTTCTGAAAATTCTTAGCTAACTTGAGCGTCGAAGTTTCCTCCGCAGGTAACCCCTCCCAGGTCTAGATCGGTCCAAGCCGGGGCACCAACAGATAGCATATGCAAGCCAGAAGAAAACTTACTAGAGAGATTGCGGATTGAGGTAAGGTGATATTCGTGTCTGACATCTCTTATTTATTCTCCGCAGGAACAATTGCCATCTACAAGCTTCAACTTGTTTTTGGAGAGAAGAGCGAGCTTCATAGCTCTTGCCCAAGCGTGGTAGTTTCGTCCATTTAGAGGTGGTGAGACTAAAGCTTGTGAGGGTGATTCATTGGCATGAAGATAAAGAGGGTTTGAAGGGTTGGTGAGGTAATCATTGTCAGGAGAGCTCTGGTGAGCCATCGTGATTTAAGAAAAGAAAGGAAAGACAAAGACTTGTCAATATTTTGGCCACCAGAACTCCCTAGGGAGCTCTGATACCATCATAAAATTCATAGGTTTTACAGATTTCACAGAGAAAAGATTTCTCATTCATTAATGTTTTGTCATTTACATAAAGGCAAAGGTCATATATATCAAGATGAAGGAATCATCCGTACATAACAAACCTAACACGTAGACAAAGGATAAGACAAAACTGTAACAAATTCTAACAATAAAAGATATTTATTTGGTAATATTATGTGAAAGTTAATTTACAACGGCTTACTTTATTTAAATAATTTTGAAACAATTTTTTATATTTAATTATAGAAAAAATATATTTAAATTCTTTATTCTAAGAATAAAATTAGCTGAAAAAAAATTGAAAATGCAAACATAATAAAAATTAGAGGAAATTTGATTCGAATCCTCTCTTATTATTTTCAAAATTCTAACATATGATAGAAAAATTTCCATAATATTATGTAACCTATATAGTTTTCACTAGGTATGTCGCATGTAATCATGAAAAAACAGCTACTTTTGCAAAAATAATTTATGATGTTTTTTTCTTCAAAAGGAATTTACTAAACACGCCTATTGTCTCACGTTAAAATTTAGCATTATAATAAGAACCAACAAATGAACAAAACTAAATTGATATCCAAACAAACTTCACAAGGTATTGAGAGTTTTATATAATGACTAGTTATTTATTTTAATATTTTTAAATTATTATTTATCTTTTTGGTAATAAACATTTTTAAGATAATTATCGATTATCCAAATAATGACAAAGTAGTGTATTTGGAAAACAAAATCTTTATTAAATGAATGACTATATATGTCCGGTACCAACATGACTTTTATGTTTGGAAACAAAATAATTGATATTTTCTTCATCTTATATATAAGAAAATTTTAAATTAAAAGTTAAAACACTATAAAAGGTGAATTTGGCAGGTAGAAAGAATAAAGGAGATTTTTTTTTACAAGAGAATTATATTATTATCCATAAGCAACAAGAGTGCACCCAAAAATCGCTTGGCGGCTGTTGCGGCTGTTAGGCGACATGAAGGGTGTTGCCCAATTTCTGGGTTTTTATGGGTTCCTGTGGCACATTGGGTTATTTTGTGATTTCATTCTTTCTCGTTGGAATGCTTAGTGCTATAAATTGATTTGATATGCTATTGTTTGATGATAATTTGGTACCTAATAATTATATGAACATGAGGATTCAATAAGGGTTGAGGTTGATTTGGAAACATGATGTGCATATTTCAATTATGTGGATTTCATGATTGTATGAGTTAATTGTATATTCATGCATGTTGAAAACGTGATTGGATGTGGTTCCTATGCAATTAGAGAACTAGATCGCGTCTTTGGGGGATTTGGGGTTCCTCGCAAGTGCAAAATCTTATTTTGCTTACGAACCTAATGCACCGCCTAGTGGTAAGGATGTACCGCCAGGCGACGCGGGATAACACAACAGAATAAGTGGTCTATGTTGTGTTGGTGCAGATGGGATACTTATCTGAATGATTAATTGTGAATTATGTATGTATTAATGGGATTAAATTGGACCAAGTGTAATGTGGTGGGTTTAATGCACCAATATGATTGGATAGTTATGCTAAAATTTGGTTTTGGGGTGATGTATTAGATTAAAAAGGAATGTTGCAGGTATTGTTTTCGGGGGTAAGTTTAATGTGGCATTAGTTGGAAGTGGGTTCTATTTTGAGTCCTTCTTGAGCATGAATGTTCCTTTGTTGATTCACATGTTGGATAGCCATATTGGCACATGTATGTATAATTGATGTATAAGACATGTGTTTGTGCAAATTGAGTTGAATTGAAGTGTGTGATAGTGTAGTGCTGTATTTGGCTGTATGCATTACATGATTTGATGTCAGAAAACTATTTTGGACCCTTAAAACTAGAGCTGACACGATACTTGTATAACGCTTGGTAGTATAGTATGGACCGTCATGTGATAGGAAGGACCAGGGAGGCCTTGGAGCATGTGGCTCCTGGCGGTGAGTTGGGACCGCCAGGCAATCTACATTGAACTATCACCTAGCGACGCTTAGGCGACGCTTAGGCTACGCCAGGCGACAATGCAGTGGTAGTGTGTGTTTGTGTTGGATTTTTTGTGCTACATGGTGATACTTTTGGTCTGGGATATGCTTGGATAAATTACAAGCGGGAGGTTCATAATGGAGTTTGAACGCGTGGTGATCACGGGTGGGAGGTCTGTGATATCATAAATCTTATGTGAGAATACGAGCGGGAGGTTCGTATTGGCTAGCTTCACTTGATTGTTATGAGTAGGAGGTTCGTAATGAGATGGTTCACACATGTTAGACTACAAGCGGGAGGTTCGTAGAGGTTGGACAACGAGTGGCAGGCTCATGGAATCATATGAAATTTCTATGACCATGGTTGAGTATGTGCGAATCTCATATAGGTAAGGTTGATGATTTTAAGTATTTTGCATGCTTGGAGATGACGACCTTGGGCCAGGATATGCTTGACATTATCACGAGCGGGTAGGTTCGTGATTGGTGATGAAATGTGTGATTAATCAAAGCGGTCCATTTGGTGTGAAATTCACAGGACTTGATCCTGGTCCACGTGGGTTGGAGCCAAAAAAGGCTATAAGGCCAAAAAGCCCCCTATTAAAAAATTTCATAGGGACAAAAATTTCACAAAAGTTTTGCGTGTCAAAGCTAGACCATGAATTTCCCTTTAAAACATGAAAAATAGATTATTAAACTTTCGATTTAGGTCGGTGTTTCGACAATCGGATCGACTCAGCCACTCTCAACCTTTGCCACAAGCTTGGCCGTCTCAACGTTCAGCTCGGACTGGTCTATCCCGACCTTTAACCCAGGCCAACCCTCTCGACCTTCAGCGACTTTTGACCTGGGTTGGCCTGTCTCGACAATGGGCTCGACCTTGTCCGTCTCGACCATAGGCTCGACCTAACTCATCTCAACCGTAGGCACAGGCTGAGCTATTTTGACTGTAGGAATGGATTGGGTCGTCTAGGCCTTGGACACAGGCTGAATTGTCTCGGTCATCAGTCTGAGCCAACCCATCTCATTCGTCGGCCTAGGCCAACCACCTCGAGCTGAATTCGATTGAATTTTGGTTAGGACTAACTAGGCCAAAATTCAGTTGAGGTCGGCTCAACCGAATTCGGCCAAATTTCAATAGGGACCAACTCGAATGAATTAAACTAAATTCTGGGAGGGACTGTCTTGACCGAATTTTGGCTGATGTAGACACGACCAAATTTGATTGTATTCAACCGAGTCAACCCCAACCCAAATTTGACCGCATTGAGCTGAGTCGCCCCCAACGAAATTTGGCCGTATTTGGCCGAGTCAACTGCGACAAAAATTTGGTCGTATTCAGCCTAGTCGCCTCTAGTCAAAATTCGGTCGTATTCAGTCGAGTCAGCCTTGATCGAAATTTGACTGAGTCAGCCTTGACCCAAATTTGGTCGTATTTGGCCGAGTCAACCCCATACAAAATTTAGTAGTACTTGGACGGGTCAGACACAACCGAAATTTGGTCGTATTCAACCACGTCGACTTCGATCGAAATTCAGTCGAGTTGGCCTCAACCGAAATTTGGGTGGTCGGCCCTGGCCTAAATTTAGCCGTATTGGGCCGAGTCAACCCTATACGAAATTTCACCATATTCAATCGAGTCGGCCGGGAACGAAATTTTGTCGTATTCTGTCGAGTCAGCCTAGACTGACACATTCAATCGAGTCAATCTCGACCGAAATTTGGTCGAGTAGGCCCTTACCCAAATTTGGTCATCTTTGGCTAGGTCGGCTTTGGCCGAAATTTGGCCATATTAGACTTAGTCGGCCTCGACCAAAATTCAATGAAATCTAGTCAAGTCGATCCCAACTGATATTTTGGTGAGTCGACGATCCTAGCCAAAATTTGACCGGATTCTGTCACCTCGTCCTGCATATACAAAAATTAAGAAAGATAATAAAATTACTTTAGTAAAATTAGTCTTTTTTTTGTTGCCTTGGAATAATGTATTACTTATTATTTTTGGGTAAAATCTTTAACAACAAAATAAATAAAATGGAGTGAGAATTAAATGTTGATGATTAACTTAAATTTTCGTGATCTTGTGCTGAGTTAAAGCTTTATGAAGAATTAAGCATTATCAGAACCTATGTGGTTAATATCATATCTTCATCTGAAAAAATGGTGAATAACAATATTGTTTGGTTTAATAGAACCATGAAACTTTAACTCAATAAATCAGTCAAAAACCTGTTCACCTGAATTAACAAATAATATTTTTAAGTGTTACTTTGAATTTCTTTTCTTAAAAATTACAATTTTTTTTATAATTTTTCTCAACAAGTTTATTACTTTTAAATAATATTGTTAAGTATTATTGAACCTTAATGCCATAATTCCTTTTTATGTGTATTTTGAGCATTCAAAATTTATTAAAAAAATATATTATTTTTTATTTTAGTAGTATCAAATTACCATATTTCTCTAGTATTATTTAATAAAATATCATATTTGTTTATTACATCATTATTGTGCGTCATGCACAAAATACTTGCTATTGCTGCTGCAAGTTATAGATAAAGTATACTCTTTTGTTATAGTGGTAAAGTCAAAACCTACAAAATCGGCCATAATAATAGCAAAAGCGGTGGCCATTGATCCGTGCACATGGAAGCTGTAACAAGCGTTGATCTTGTAGACGAAAACACCAACGTTGTCCCAACCAACTGCATCAAACATGTAAAAGCAGTGACTACGAGGAGACACTCACTACATACTTCATTGTTTGTTGCTCCAAGTTAGGTAAAACTGTGACACTTCGATGGTTACTGCACTTGCATCGTAATCATCGAACCTGCATTTGTAAAACCTGAACCAAATCGAAGTGTTTCAAATCTCCTTTGTATTCTCCATCCACCTTCTTTACAAGTTTGTACCCTTTTCGTGTCTTCTCAGATTCATCACACGCACACCCTCTTCGGTCTCAACGGCTCTTGGCTTATATTCTCACCGACCCACATACATAACCATTCTCACCATTCTTCGCAGATCACGCACCCCTTTGGGAAGAGAAAAAGGAAAGTCTGGTTTTTGGTTCGTGGGGTGCTTTCAAAATGGCCTCATTCTCGGTCCCATGCCCCAAGTGCCCTTCTACTTCTTCTTCCTCTCTGGGGTTGAAATCCCAACTTGTTCCATCTCAAAGTGGGTTCAGCTTCAAGCCTTTTCTATCCTTCAGTTCTTTGTCTACTGAATCTGCATCATCTAGAGTTCAGGTATCAGTTTTCACATCTATGTATATATCTATATCTGTATCTATTCATAAAAGAACCAGAGAGACAGAGAGAGAATTCTGTTGTCTGTGAATATTTCATTTCTGTTTGTTGAGCAGCTTATGTTTTGAGGATGACACATTATGTAATCGACAGAAGAAAAATAGTATTTCTTCTCTGATTGTGTTAATGTTTTGTTCAATTGATTTTAGTTGTAAATGAAGAAATGGTACCTTTGTCAATGATTTAAGGATGACAAATTATGTAACCACAAGAGAAATATTTATTCTCTGGTTATTTTGCTCAATTGATTTCTTGTAGTGATAGCGATGTAATGGTACCTTCATCAATGATTTTCCTTGAGTTTTCTGAATGTTCATGAAAGAATGAGAATATTGAACCTAGTGTTGAGAGCATAAATGCTCTAAGTTAATACAATAATCAGAAAAATGTAACAACACTTTGTTAGACACAATTTTGTTGTGGGTGATCAATGTTTTGAGAACAGTCGTTTCAGTCATATCCAATTTTTTATATGTTGAAGCATGGTAAATATTAATAGTTTATGATGCCTATTAATTTTTTTATTATTCTCACATTACTCCTCTCATTTGATTTTTCCTACTTGGGAACTACAACTGAAGTTTTTCAGCATGTTATCACTTGTAGAAACATTTTCACTATTACTGATGGCTCTCAATGAAGCAGAACTGCAACTAAAATGCATTCAAGTTGTTGTGCTTGTTATGTTAGCTAATCTGCCATTTGTTTTCAATGTGAATAAAATTGGAGAAATTATAACTTGTCAATTGATAATGTTATTTGTTGTCTCTTGCAGTGTTCTAACAGGAAGCAATTTTCTGTGCTGAAGGTCAGTTTACACTTAGCCTTTTGTTTTCTGTTTTATTAGTTCACATTGAGTTATTCTAGTGAAACTTTATCGCCATGTTCAAACGTGTCCTTGATTAGATTCAGAAAATTTTACCATAACCTACCCTGCTTTGCATATTCTAGGCTGCTAAAGTTGAAAATTCTAATTCTAATTCTGACCCGGTAGCGGTCAAGGAACCTAATGTTGCTTCATCAAAAGAAAAAGAAGTGCCTAATGGAAAACACTCTGGTGGCACTATTGCAGATGAAGCTTCAGTTACTGCATTCATGTCTCAAGTTGCAGACCTTGTAAAGTAAGATTAAGTATCTTCATTTTGAATTTGTATAACACTCATGGACACTGATTTTGATGTTTAAAAATATATTAAAAAGAGTTTTAATATATCAACATGAGTATTTTATTTTTAATACTTAACAGAGGATAGCAAAAAAAACTCAGCAGAGAATCTGAACTATTTCATTTTGCATGCAATCTTCTATTCTTTTGTATTTATCATGTCTAGTGCTAGGGTATGCATTATTTCACTCAATTTCATTTAATACCATTTCCATGGCTAGACTGGTTGATTCAAGAGATATTGTGGAACTTCAACTTAAGCAATCAGACTATGAACTCATGATAAGAAAAAAGGAAGCACTGCAGCCTCCACCAGTTGCGGCGCCAGTATCACTACCTCCTATGTATGCCGCATTTCCACCGCCACCGGCAGCACCAGCCGCCGCTCCTACTAGCTCTCCCCCTCAAAAAGCACTGCCTGCCTTGCCTTCCCCTGCAAAAGCAAGCTCATCTTCTCACCCGCTGCTGAAAAGTCCAATGGCAGGAACTTTCTACAGGAGTCCAGGACCTGGTGAACCTCCATTTGTCAAGGTTTGTAGACACACATAGTTTAAATACCATTCTCTTTTTTCTGTTGAGGTGTCAATTTGCAAAGGAAAATTTATGAACTAAATATTACTTTGTTTGCTAAGTTAATCAATGAAGAGACTAACTATGTCTGCTGTTGCTTCAGGTGGGTGATAAAGTGAAGAAAGGGCAGGTTATTTGCATTATTGAGGCTATGAAATTGATGAATGAAATTGAGGTATGTGTATTTGTTTTCTCTATCTTTACTTCATGTTTTCCTATAGTACTGATACAAAAATCTGGCAGTTAACAAATCTAAAGGCACGGACCTGGTTGAGCTTCTCAAATATGCTTCTGCTTTAGCTCCACTCAGATTTAACTCACTAATCATTTTAAAAATCCTAATTATCCTAACTTAGTGCCACAAAATTTATTTACATCATTTAAAAGTTTTTGTTTAATATCATCAGACCTTTTTATGGTTTCAGATACTCTTCTCTTTTCTTTGAACTGGAGAGGTCCTGTTTAATAAATCACAACCATTCATTACATTTATTACTGAATCTACCATCGAAACAAAAACCGACTAAAACTATGAAAAAGGAATGGAAAACATGCATGTCTGGTTTATTAGGTTTTTAGTTTTATTTTAATCGTATTAATAAGATTTAGTGAAGACTCTTCTTAACAGTAAACAGGAGAGAATTCAAATCTCTTCTTATCAAAAAAGAGTCTTTTAAAACCTTTGAAATCCTAATGCAATACACCCAGCATACATTACACTAGGAGTGCTGTGAAGGAATTTGAATTCTCCATTAAGTTTTCAGTGTTGTTCCTCTGTCGAGCCTTCAAAATACATTAGTTTGCATTAATTTTGATATTTTGAAATACATTAGAAACTCTTTTGACATATCAAAATCAATATATTTTGAAAGCACGACAGAGGAACACAGTAACAAAAACCAAGCAGAGAATCCAGAGTCGGTATGAAGGGACTAGGATATAAGTAAATCATGTGGCGGTGGAAAAAGTAGTAAAGTCATAAAATGGAAAAGAGTCATTCAGAGTGTTTTGTTATGAACATGTTCCCAACATGGTGGAAACATGACCCTCTATGAGCCTATTGGATTCACATTTTGCTACTGTAATATAAGGATTCTCCTTCAGAAACAGTTTCTATTAGCCAGAAACCAAATCCTCTAATTTATTGGTTATCTTCATTACTTGGTGACAGGCTGATCAGTCAGGAACAATAGCTGAGATATTGATTGAGGATAGCAAACCAGTCAGTTTAGAAACGGTATTCCCTCTCTACATTTGTGTGTGTCTCCACACATGCATGTTTCTCTAGAAACTACATGTTTCATTGTTCTAACTGATATACTTTGTTTTCCATGCAGCCCCTATTTGTATTAGTTCCATGAGCACTTGAACCTTGCTTCAAAGATGATGTGAAATCTCCATTGTTGGATATCATAGTATTGGATGAATTAGATTTTCTGTTCAGAATTTTCTTGAGTGAGAATGTTTCTCTATTGAGAAATCTTTAGTACCTTCTTTATACCCCACTCATTATTAAGATATTTTAGGCATAAATGTTCCAACATATCAGTATGAATATTGGACATTCCATTTTTAGTAGTATTTATGTTTTTTTTTTTCTTTCTGATGACACCCTCTTGTTGTATGAACCTGCTGGTTGGATGTTGGGTTATTCAAGTAACTTTGTTATACATTTTCTGTTGGCCCTATATCTGATTTATGTTCAAAGACTCCTTCCTACACCACCCATAAATTATAGTATCTACTAAGTTTTCCTTATGAAACTTTTTCTCTAATTGGATTCCACATATCATTTTAAGAGACCCTTTTACAAGTTTTGCTTCAATAGAATGATTTGTATATCAATTGAATTACATAATTAAATGTTACTAAGTCTTAACACTTAGTTTTATATAATATTTGTGTTTTATATGTCATGTCTTTCTTTAAAAAAAAAACATTCTGTGACAATTTTAACTTCAAAAGGAAGTTTGAACAGTGATATTTGTAATATAGATGTTCAGAACATTTCATGAACCGAAATATCGATATTCTCAAGCTTAATATTTGTAATATGGCAATCTTTTTATAGATTTTGGCCCTTCCTTTCATACTTATAACTTTTATTTGAGAATAATCAATTTATTTCACAAGTGGTTAATTCTTCTAACACCTATTAATCATTGAACAACATAATGTACCTCATTTCTTGGGGCAGTATTAAAAATGGAGCTTTATCTTCTCGAAATTTATTTTCATAAAAGGATAAATAAAGATTGATTGAAATGATAAGCAACAAGTTCATATCTATAACTATGAATTCAGTTTGTATTGTCAACGTGACAACCTTGGTGATAATTTGCAAGTATTTTTGAGTCCTTAAAACTCATCTTGCCGGAACTTTTATATAAATTTTTTGATCGAGTTCAATATTTAGGTTTTGTTCACTTTGAAGGATAAATTTTGAAGTATAATTTTGACAGAGAGCGAATGAATAAATTTGAAGCGATAGAGAGAGGACTATGATATTGTTTATTTTGAGCAACAGAGAGGTGAAAGTGAATAAATTTGAAGAAAATTTTTGTAAAAGATATAATGGATGTGATAGATAAAAAAATATTTTAATAGATAAAAATAAAAGATTACACATTTTTCCTTATGATTAAAAGTAATATAAAAGATTTTCTGAGTTAAAATTAATTTAAAAAAAAAATATTGATGATTAGAACATGCAAACTAACACACACAAAGCACCATAAGAAAGTGGATTTATGGCAAGAAAAATCAATTTTCTTCAAACTGTTGAGAATAATTCAAGTGTGAGTCAAAGTCCTATATTGGATAGAAAAGATAAAGATAAACATCATATAAAAGTAAAGACCCGTAAACATACTGTCTTGATTTTGTGGTAAAAGTGGTGTCAAATGTTTTATATGTGTAATACTAATATCATATATCTATATTCATATAATCACAATCTCTTAATGACTATAACTTATATGATAAAATAATCCCAACACAAACTAGAATCGATCCCAAGGCTTTAGAATCGATTCCACCTGTGCCACAATAATCCCTCACATGTATAATCGATTCTTTCTTGTCACAAACCACCCATAATCGGTTTCCTCACATGTAGAATTAGTTCATTCACATCCAAAGTTGATTCAATATAACGTGTAGGGCATTTATGTAAAAACACCCTCACATCTCCTCCAATAAAAATCCCTTCTCTCACTTGTCCCTCAAATTATCGCACTCAAATGTGGAAATCCACTGAAAGTAACATGCAAACTACTTCCCATTTCATCTACCTATATAATCAATGAGGAAGTGAGTAGGGAATATTTTATTTGATTAGATTGAATTTCACAACTTAATTGATGTTATATGAACCACTAATTTAATTCAGATATTTTTAATTAGTTAAGGTTAACCTGATGGTATCATCTTATTCATGTTTAATCATTAAAGAGTTTTATGTTATATTATTTTTCGTGTTTCTTAATTTTAAAATTCCACGAAGGAAATGAGAAAACTGAAAATGTTGACCATATATATATATATATATATTTTATAAAATAACCCACTAAAATTTTTAAACTAACATCTCTTTGAAGTATCACTCTACTTAGATATTTATATTACAATTTCCTATCATTATTAATTTCAATTTAAACAAATATTTTAACAATAATTTTTGGATTAAATAAATTTAATATTTCTAAAATTATCCTGTACTGAAATTGGAACCATCATTTTTTTAAAATTCAATATTTAATAAATATGTAAATTTTTCGTGATAGTTATTTTATTATTTTTAAATTAGCCGTGTTTGTGTATATGAATATCATATTATGATAATTATATAACAGTATTATTAATTCAAGAGTAATGAAACTATTGATAGGAATAATTGTATATTTATTATTATTTTTTTTGAAAAAAAAAGTATTAATGTTAATATGTATAAGTTTTAATGATCTAAATTTTATTTAACCCATGATTGTTTACATGCTTTATACACATATTAAATTCAACATACATTAAACAATTGTAAATATTTTCTAAAATAAGTGGTTAGGAGTGAACTTTAAACCTAATTTAACTCTAAAATCGGTTTGTAGGGGGAGGTTTGCACCCCACCACCCCACTTATATACTGTGAATTGACCTTATCTCTAGACGATGTGAGACTTCCAACATAAATAGACGTTATAATGAATTCCCTTTACCCAATGTTAGCATGTATATTAGCAAAACTTCTTTTTACACTTTTTCAAAACTTCAGTCAAACTTTTGATGATCTCAATATATCAAGAATAGACTATTTACCCAAATTAAGAATGTAATTAGCTTATCTCCATCGTTACCTTGCTACCTCCTCAAGCAATGATAGTAAATTTGAAGGTTATGAATATTCTTGAAGAAAATAAAGCTTATTTGTGTTGGCTTGTTTTGGATCTTTCTTATAGCCTTATGCTCTCATATAAGAATGTTCAGTGTAAAGGCATTATTATGTGCTTCATGTGTTCTTTATGCAAGTAGTAGAAGAGAGTGCTTTACATATTTTCTAGTGCAATTTTGCTCTTAAAATATGGTCCAGGCTTCAACAAGTTTTTTTAGGGTTTTTTTTTTTCTCCCTCCTAGTGATATTTTGCAGTTTCATAAACTTGCAAGTAGTCTTCTTGTGAAAGAAATTCTTCTTGCAGTTGTTACTTATATTTCTTATATATGTTGTGGAGAATGAGAAACCATGTTAGATTTCAACAAAGTTCTGATTTGGATATGACCATACTCACAATTCAATGCTAGATCAAAGTATCAAGGAATTCTTTAAAAAAAAAAAAATGATTAATGATATCAATAAGTTTACTATTAGAAAGAAATTATGTTTCCACATATCATTTGAAAGATGTATGATGTTGGATGGATTAAAATATAATATCGAGTGATGAATACATTGGCAACTTATCCTCTTATCTTGGTGTTAATAAATACTTTATGCCGAGTTTGAGTGCTATTTTGGTTATAGAGATTTCATAGGCTTGTGAGTTAGAATATGACTCCATCTTGGTCTATCAAGTTTTTCTTCTCTTCGGTCTTTTCCTTAAGCTCTCAAAGGAGAATGGATAAGTACATTAAAAGTTGTGATGATATGTAGGATAAGGTCCTTCAAATTTATCGTGAAGGCAATATTGTGCTAGCAATTTTGCTAATTTTGAAATTAATAATAGAGTGAATTTTAATTGATTTATTATTCTGCATTTTGTTTTTAGTTTGGAATTTTTCCATAATAGGTATCAACTTCCTAATTTTTGTTTTGTTTAGTTCCTTTATAAGAATGTAATTTTTTGTTTTTGAGTAGGAATTTAGTTTGATGTGTAAATTTTTTCCAGTGATGACGAATTATTATTACAGTCTAGAGTATTAATTTAACTAGAATTTCAAAATTGATAGTGATGTCTAACATGTGAATTTTAATAAAAATAAATAAATTTTATTTCATTGATCTCGATTATAAATTGATAATGAAGCATTAAAACTGTTTAAAAAATTTCCTTATAATCACTTACAGAAAAATTAAATAAAGAAATTGGCAAACTAAAATTAGCTTGGTATGGCATGGTGGATCCTTATACATGTGATTAAGAATTCTGATTCTGAGTAAATACAAAACATTTGCTAAAATATTTTGATTCAATAAATCGGTATTAGGTATTAGAATAGTGAAAAATTAGTTTGACAGTCCCTTAACCTAGATTTACTTCTAAAAAGTCACTTATACAAAATGTGATTGAAAAATCTCCACTTAGCATAACAAATATTTTCCACTGGCGTATATTCTTGTCACATTTATTAATTTCACCTTGTAATTAGGTATTAGTATTAATTTCACCTTGTTATTACTTAAATAAAAGATCTTACTTTTTCAAACCACCTTCTAGATTATGTGTTTTGCTTCAATTATGAATTATTCTATCCAAAAAATACACTTCAGATTTGTTGTTTTCGAAAACTTTTTATTATTTTGTATAGTATTTTACAAATTAGTTAATTTAAAATTTGTATAAAACTATATTGTGAATTAAAAGATTTAGAAGAAAATGTATTTTTTTTATACAGTGAATGGTGAACAAAGGTAGCGTGGTGAAAGAAATTGTATCCATTCACAAAGGAAACTCTAAAAAAAGCTGCAACGTCCCCGAACGAACGATTTTCCACTTGTGTCGTTATCAGTTTGTTTGATTAGAGATGGAGCTAAAAATAGAGAAGAGAGATGTTAAGAAAAGCGATATAATAATGGAAATAAGAAAAATGTTAATCAACAAAAGAATGCAGGCACTATATTAAAATGGAAATTACAGAAGGAAACAGAGAAAAATCATTATAATGTCCATACTTAGCCTAAATTCTGTTTCCTTAACAACCCCTATGCTGTAGGCTCTCATCCTATTCTGTACTTTTTTTCTTCCTATTTAATGTACAAGTTAGCCTATCTATCATGTAATTACATCAAATCAATATTGCCTAGAGCTTCTAAGGCTACTCCTGCGGCTGCCGCTAAATGTTATATGCCGCATCGTACTTCCACCGCTATAATCCGCATCGTCATCTTCCTCGTTGTAGTTCCCACTTGACACATATACAGCTTTCCGAGCTTGAACTTTCCTTGGAGTACTTGTAGGTCTCTTACGTTTTATATTTGCAGTGTAGTGTGAATAATCAACGGTGTCTTCTCTCAAAGCATGCTTAAATTCCTGGTGCAACAAATCACAAACAATGGCTAAACAAACCCTCAATGTCACAAGTTTATCAAAGGGAAATACATTCTCAGAAGCTATCGTACCTGATATCTTTGTACCAATTCTTGCGGTGTCGTAGGCAAACTGAATTGGGATTCACCTATACTAAAGCCTATATTCTGTCTGGAGATAACCTCTCCAGGTTTTGGTAGTTCAGTAGGAGAATATGCCTGAACAAGTGGGAGCACATTTCAGATTGAGAAGTTAGTTTTGTACCCATAATATCCGAGTCAAGGATGAACAACATTTAACTCTTGCGTAATTGATGATGAGAGATGCACTGTATAATTTACCTGACAACGGGCATCGTCCAGACTATACATGATTTTTAGGTGTCTCTTAAGCTTTAAAAGAAGCTGCAATGCAATTGCTGATAAACAGTCGGCCTGCACAATCACAGGTAACAAAATGAGCACATATACATATTCTGATGTTTAGGCAGCATTCTGAAAACATTTGACATTCTTAGTTTGGGCAAGGGTTTCCATTAGCAAAACTTTAAAACATTTTTCCTCGAACAAATAATTACCGACCAAATTAATGACCGTGGGTTCCAGTTCCAGAATACCTGAACTTTCTCTAGATCATCTTTTGAGAAGTAAAAATCTGTGTAACCCGTAGAATGCGGCTTTGTATCTGGGCTACCCATATACGAATAATCTAGCTGCTGGTGATTTGATCCATTTAAATCCAGGGATCTCAAGTCATTGGAATTGAGATGAGCATCTATATTTTGTTGTATTGATCCATTCAAATCCACTGACATTACTTGGGTTGTAACAGTAGACTCTTCTGGCGCCTGTTGATGCATTCCATTTCCATAAGGTGTACCGTAATTTGAAATGCTTGAACTCCAGGCTTTAAAATTCGCTTCTAGTGGTCCGGCCCTTACTTGAACTATTCGATTGATAGCATAGATTAAATAAAGGGGCTCATCGGGTGAAATGAATGGCAGCAATGCTAGGACTTCCGTGCAGTATCTGTGGAAAAACCAACTAAAAGGTCATGTAAGAACCTATATAAAGAAACAAAAAATAGCAACAGACAGTACTTACGTTAAGAAAGCAATTACTAATTTATTCCATCTTGGATTATCAAATTTCCTCACAATTGAGGACAAAAATTTGTTCCTTGATACCCGGTTCCCTCGGATGAGCTTGTATATTCGAGAAACCCCAAGTTTTGCTTGAGCAAGCGGCCCAGCCTCAGGCTTCCCTTTTCCAGAAATAGGCATCTTAGATTGGATCTTAGTGTCAACATTTTCAGAACCACCACTGATAGATTGCATAAACATAAATGACATTTGAAGTCCATCACCCAAGCGGCTTTCAAAAAATGCAGGATACCTGAAAGATTCTTTAACTAGCTTAGCTAATACAACCCAAGGTAACATGTATTACATCACCAGAACAATACACAAGAGATATACTTTTCATTCATGTTCATCAGGAGATGATGAGCCAACTTTGAATTTGACTCCAGAGGATCTGTTTCAAGTGCTATTAGATACGGAACACAGGTGATTGGATGAACAAGACCTTGACGCAGCACAATTTCAACAATCTGCATTATTAACAAATCTCTTATTTTATATGTAGTAAAAGAAAACTAGACCATTTTAAAAGAAATGCTTCAGCCCTGATTGTTTTAACATTGCCTACATATTCAAATGAAACTTGGACCACGGCAATAATTTCTTGCTTTCAGAGAAAGTCCATTGGATGTCACATCTCTTCGTTCGCAAAGCTAGACTCTTAATCTTCCAAAGAAAATAAGCTTCAAAAATAATTTAGACCACATTCCAAGAGACTGATAACTAGCACTTGCAAGATTCACCTTTAAACTCCTCTGAAAAGCATCTATCTAATTACTCATATCCTTTACCTCACCCCATCATTCCAAAAGACTTGGAAGAATTTAAACAATAGTAAATACAATACACACACATGCATATGTTTATTAACCGTCTCCAAAGAAGTGATTTAATTGTTCGATTACATTTGGATTAAGAGTATTGAATCTGAACCAATATAGAAACTAGATCTGACCTTCAGGGCTGATTGACGAACTTGTTCATTGAAATCCAAACATCTGCCCAAAATATTATCCCAATATAACTGAACTATACCCCCACATATGTTTGTATCACCGGCACCAGCAGCAACAGGGACAATCTGTCCAGCTCCTACTGTGTAACCAGCAACGTTATCATCACCTTTATCAGTTCCCATTTGGCTTTCAGCATCTAGAAGATACTCGTACATGTTTTGTAATCCTTGAATCTGATTTACAGCAAAAAGTTTAGTATATACCGAAGTATAAGTACACATATATCAGGGAAAATATATTACCTTAAGACGAGTATCAGCAGCAGAGGATAATGTTTCCTCCAGTATTTTTCCAACATAACTTTCCAACATATATTCCGGCCTAGCAATTAAAACAAACCCTAGTGCCTACAAGAGTTACAATAAAACATTAATACACTTCCAGATTAAACTGGGATAAGAGCAAAGTTAAAAAATAAATCATACCTGCAAAGATCTAACTTTGACAACAAAATCCTCCGCAGACAGATGCTTAATAAACAGTCTGACACTGCTTCCAAAATCAACAAGTTTATTACTGGAGTTTGCTAACAATCGATTACCATAACGGATAAGTAACCCAAGACAAAAGAGAGATCGTCCAACTTTCTGTAAATAGCATGGAACAATAAATTTTATTTTAAATCCAATTTTAAAATAAAGCATTCATCAAGTTAAATATAAGTATAAAAACTCCATAACAAAAAAATACATTGCAAGTTTCATGTTCATAACCACAATTCTCTAAACGAGCTATAATCTACAAGAAATAACAGCCTCCCTTGACACTAATTAAGTTGCCACTTGTCAGATGAATGGTCCACATAACAGGAAGAGTTCATTATATATAAACTACATCATGCATCTTTTAGCATGATCCTACAACTTTTTAAAAGACATAATTAAATGCTGAAATCAAATTCATTTTATGTACCATAAGAAAAAGTACCAACCTCACTCACCCCAAAAAAATGCCCCTTCACCAAAAAGGAAATGTTAGAAATGAAGTAGAACAAACTCAAGCCCAGAAGTTAGCTGAAGGTGAGAGGATAGGTCCTTAGGAGTTATGAAGCACCAATACTTCCATTTGTTTCATGTGTACGTGTCTAATACATATCTGATCACAATATCCTAGGATACTTTACCGTTATATTTTTTATGAAGTATCCAAACTTATGAAGCACAAATACTTATATAATGACAATGACTTTTTATATTTTTATTTTGGAAATGTTTAAGAAATGTAATTTCAATTTAGATGCACACAATTGCAATTTATATTTATCATGTTTTAAGAACTTCTATACATTTTTAACTATATATATATATATATATATATATATATATATATATATATATATATCTTATAGCATGCGCTTATATTAAAAGTGTATCACCTAGTAGGATATGCATCGCACAGTATCCCATGCATGTATCATATTCCTGTACTAATGAGTATTTTGACCATACTCTAAGCCTATGTGGAACAATTTAACATCGCTTTCAAGCCCAAAAGTGGACATGTGGAGTCTAAGGTTTCTAAGACCAGACATTGACTAGTGACCCATGCATGTTAAGACTGGGTAGGCTCTTACCATGCACAGACACCTACCCGCCCTCTTAAGTCTTGTCAGGAAAACATTTGCCCTACCTAGCCGTGAAACACGTAAATAAGGAAAAAATGAAAACAATGCTACAGAATGATTTTGAAATACAATTTCATATTTTCTGAAAGTTGAAAAACATTGCTAAGAATTGGAGGTTAGCTCCAATATTAGATACACTATATCAAAAAATAAATTTTAATATGAATCTTTCAATAAACCTGCTTGTTATCAACAGCCTGAGTATCCAAACATTTGAAGAAGAACTGAACAAGTTGTTCAACCACAACAGCCCCCTTTCCAGACATTTTACTCGCAGAGCAGAGGCATCTGATAAAGAAAAAGTAATAAGATCAATATATAGATGAAAAGGCAAGCAAATTCCTTCTGTTAAAGGAAAGAAAAACAAATTTTCTACGATTCCAAAAAGTAACACATACTATAATTGCAAATTAAAACATTACGTGCAGTTCAAAGATTTCAGAAAATTTTCACAAAATAAAGTCAAAAAATGCTGAAAGTCACATGTTTTCGCATTGGTATTTATGTATTACATAAGAAAAAACATTTAGATATTCTAACATCAAGCTTCACAGACTTATTCAGCAACTATAAACTATTATCCATCAAGAAAAATCAGAAAACTCCACATCGCGTGAATCTATCAGCTAGTCAATTGCAGGATAAGGCAGAAAATAAGTAAAATAACAGAGCTAACTGAGGAAAATAATGGTAAGAAACTGTAAGTACTTGATACAGGCATGGACAACAGTCAAGAAAGAATGCCGGACAATCATTTGTTTTAAATCTTGCTCAAGTTCCCCAACAATAATTGGAGGTAACTTCCCAAGCATGGGCAGCACAGCATCAATTATGAATAGTATACTCTCAAGCAGCTGCGCAACCATACGATTGTCAACCTGAAAAAAATATATGGTGCCTTTTTGTCATTTTCAGATTATACTTTCTTGTAGGCTAAAAAATGAAAACTACTAGAGAAATATAATCAAACATCATAGACCAAAAGCTACATGAGTAATAAAAAGATCAAGACCAAATCCAAAACAAGGTGTGGAAGAGAATTTTGCTTAAAAAAGGATAGTCTTTAGATGTAAATCAACCTCACAAAACAACTTTGTAAGGTAAGGTTGGCACCCACTTATATATTATGATTTGGTCATTTCTCTAGTAGATGTAGAATCTCCATCCAACATATTCCAATTCTTTTTCTTGATAACAAGTCACATATATGGGACTAACTGTGGCATTGGTCACACTATAAAAGACATTTTAGATGCACATTAAGGTCCACCCACAGGCTAAGGTCATAAAGTTCTACATGAGATCCCTAAATCGTCATGGCATGCTCAATTATCAACTAACCTAACTATTTTAAGCTCTTTCACCATAGTTGCAGCTCACATACTATTGTATGCCTCCTTGTCCACACCTAGATACTATGATACCCAGCTGCCATGGTTTACTTGGGTGAATTGTTGGATTTCATAGTTGGTGCTGCTGCACAATACAAACATCTATTATCTTCTACCTTCTAATCTACTGGTACAATTTTATCAAATATACATTTTAGCCCCATAGCTCACCCAAAGTTCAAAACAACCACCCCAATATGGATATGACATAGCATGGCTGAAAATGACCTCCAGTACATGAATGATACTAATTAAACCAATAAAAGAGGAACATTGCTCAATTCACAATAACACCAGAGCAGGTCAATATATACCTGAGTCTTCAGATATGGCTGCAATGTAACAACAAATTGGGAAGGGTTTGAGGCTGGTGCACAGAGAGTAGGGTCCACAAGACAAAATGCATGCAGGAGCAACACATATGGAAGTGCACGCACTTCAACTTCATCACTGTTCATTTCCTCAACCTGATAATGAACAAAAACAGTCATGTTAACATCAAAGTAGCCAAACGTAGTGGCACAACCAAAATACTAACATACCTGCAACATCTTCTCCAGCAAGCATTTGCACATTAACTCACACCGCTTACGTACTGTAGCAAGAGACACCGGATTGATCCCTGTGGCTTTTGCAGACTGAGGCAAAAAATCAAGTGCCAAATTGCGCTTTATTACAGTTACAAGAAGTTGATTATTGGGCATTCCTCTTAACATTTGAACAATTTGCTCTGTTTTCTTAACTATCTCAAGTGGAACAGTACTACCATCCCCAAAGCTCTGAGTTTGGGAACCATGAGGCTCCTCAAACCAGAATTCACTGAAAGTTTTGCAAACAAGGTCCTGCACAACAAGGAGAACATCTTAATATAATGCGAGTGAGAGCATTGACAAAAGAATTAACACACAGTTCCCAGGCTTAACATCAAATAAGTACACGCTCATAACCAATGACTAGTATTAAATTAAAGAGTACAAATGAAACGCATAAATATTACATATCATCACCAATGCTATAAAACACGGCCATATGTTGGGAAGAAAGAATTTAAAATACCTGGATGCTAGCTTCATCATCACTAACACGTGTAATTATCTCTGTGCAAGCTCTTGTAAATCCAGAGAAGTTAGCATCTGAAGTGCACATATCTCGAATGATTTTTATAGCTCGTTTTCGAACACTTACACCAGTATCCTTTATTCTCTCAGCAATCTTCTCAAAATACTACGAAACACAATTGATAAAAATGTTTTAACAATTCATCATGGAATGTCTCTTCTCCATACCAGTTATGTTTACAAAAGAAAGGACCAGTTTTCTCATTGACCATAAAGGAAAGATCCGGTGACCCACATACCTTAAAACCCACATCAGGATGTGAAGCAATATGCCTACCAACAAGTTCCAATGCTGCTTCTCTAACAGATATTGCAGAATCACAGAACCTTCCTTCAACAGCTGACTGCACACGCTTATCTCCCAATACCTCTGGATCAGCCTCTACAATGATACTTACCTGCTCATTATATTAATTGTATTAAATGAAAATCAGAAAAGATTACTTTGGTATCAAGAAACTATTAAGCATCCCGTTTTCACTGGAAAGCAGAAAACTTAAAAATAATATTCTAAACTTACTGCTTTTAAAGCCTTAGCCCTAATAACTGGAGAGTTCTCCCTCAAGCTTGCCTGCACACGTCATAAGAAAGATTAGCAAAGAACAATTTTTAAACAAATTGGGGAAAGAAAGGATGAATATCAACAGACCAGAAGCGTGTGAAGAATTTTATCAAACCCTCGGCAAAATGAACTGTTTTGGCCCAAAGCTAAAGTAATCTTCTTGATTGAATCCCTTGTCAGCATAGAAGATACAGCACCAGAATCCCGTACTATGATTTTTGATTTCATTCTTGCAATGTAATAAATAGACTTCTGCTCACAATTGGAATCATCTTTGTACCACAGGCAAAGATAAAACCTGCACATTTACACAAGCATTACCTTTGCATATATATAACAAAAATGTCAATTAGAAGATCTGTCACAAATACTAACCAGCAAATGAAAAGATGCAGATCATCAGGAGAGGTGACATCTTGAAGGTAATTCAAAAGTAACTGTTGAACAATGTCATGCATAGAAACTTCAGAATCCTTTGACGCTTTTGAATTCTTTTTCAGATTATTCTTGTTCTGCGAATTGCAACATGATTGCAATACCAGTAGTTGCTTATGACAGATGCATGTCTGGCAGGACCAGTTTCGGCTTGAAATTTCATGTTCTTTAATGCCCAGGCAATCAGCATGAAAAAGCCTCTGGCAACCATGACATGTAAACAGGTTTTCAACCCTTCCCCCTAAACAGACGCAACATATATCTTTTGCTTGATGCTCAGCATGAGCATCAGGACTAAGGAAATCCTGAAGTATCCATAACTTCTCCTGGCTACAAACCAAAGCATCACGCTTCAACCTTGCAGCAATTATACCAAGAATATCAATTGCCATGGTACGTGCAGAGACATCCTTAGATTTTGGCCCAGCATTCTGAAGTAGTAGGACACAGAGAACCTGAAACAACTCTCAAGGTAAACTAAGTTAATGCAATTTACCAAAATAATACGTATACAAATAATATGCAGATCCCAGCAAGAACACACCCACACATGATCTACCTCAAGAATAGGAGCTGAAGCAGGATATTCAGGTAAATTTAGAGTCGTCAGTAAATCGGTAACAAGATTCTCTATTATGGATTTCAGCTCAGAAGCATCCTGAGTCTTTACACTTGCAAAGCGTTGAAGTACACGACTCCAAAACAGACAGCAGGCTTCTGTAACTGCCTCGTGGGATTTAATTGGAGTACTAGCATCAACAGAGGCTTCTAATACAGAATTACCATTTGATGCTTTTCTTAAAGCATCAGGCAGGTTAGCACTACAATGAATCAAATGAATCAGCAAAGCAGTAACCATTTGGATCTGCCTTGGCTCTTCCTCACGTACATGATAAGACCTTAAAGCTCGTTTTGAATAAGGTAATTTCCATAGAAGCTGAACCATTTCATCTATCACATAAATGCGATGTTGTATATATAAATAGAATATCTGCACCACCATATTGGAATAACAAATTATATAAGAGCATATGCTCAAAATTATGAAAGAACATTAGAACCACCATATGTGCATGAAAGATAACAATCAGAGCTGTAAAAGAGAAGTATCAGTACCGCACTGAGTAAACTGATTGCCTTCAGTTGCAAAAGCTGGATATTATCAACCAAAAATGTTGTAATACTTGTTTTTACAAGTTGTAGAATGCAACTATCTGATAACCTCTCTATTAACAATAAATCTTTGAGAAGCCCAAGAACAGTGCATAACTTCTGAAGGATAGTATTCACAGCAGTAGAGACCCTAATAAAGCAAGGACCAATAAGAAAATAATGTGAACAAGAATAATACCAACTAAACTAACTATAACTGTAGATGCACAAGAAAACCAACATAAAGGATATATGATGAGACCAAAAATAACCAGACCTGCTTGATGCCGATTTCTTCAACTTCAAAGTCTTGTTAGTGCGTCGTTTCTTGCTCGCTGAACCAAATTCAACATCATTTTCTTCATAATCATCTACTGGAAAAAAAAATATATAGAGATTAGGAGTTTGAAAACCACCGAGGAATTATCTCCCTCCATTTCAAGGTCCCCCAACAGGCCCTGTAATACACTTTATGTGAACTGTGCCATCCCACGTTGGACCTCGGAGAAATTGAAATATGACATTAAGTAAAACAACTAAAGTCAGATACCATTTAAAAGAAAAGTATAGCACTTCCAGTAGCATACTAAAACTGGTAGGACTAACCTTCAAATCCAGTGTTTTCACCAGGTCTATGTAAGGCCCGATATGATGGGTCACATGCACACATAACATCCATTATCTGACGCCTAGAAAACTCCAGAATTCTCTCAATTATCTGGCATGCATAAATTACTTTCAGACATTATAGACTATAGTTTAAAACAAAAATGAAAGCTAAATAAATAAAATCATTGATTTCACACATAGACAAAATACTTTCTCCAGCTGAAGGAGCTTTTTCTTTGTAAATACCTGTTTCTCCAGTTCTAATAAATTCCTGTTATTCATAGTAGTAATATTTGCTTGAAAATAGCATAAACAAAGAAAATACCTCTTCTTTATAAAGTTGCTTTGGCATATCAGTATGAGCCATCACTGCTAATGCAGCATGAATGGACTCCAACGCAATAAAAACAGATGAAACTAATTCTGAATCTGACTGAAAGAAATATCAAAAGCAAAAAGAAAAAGTCATTAATATAAATTCAATACATAAATTATGATTAAAAAACAGCCTGCAACCATATGCATTAACAAAATAGTGTGTTCAACTACATGAACCAAACAATACTGTTCAGATCTATCAAAAGATAAATTTTAAATAAATCCATTCAGTATATATAGCAAGGTCATTTCTAATGGTTTCTCTAACTGTTGTATTTGATTATCCTGACCAAAGAAAATAGAATAAAAATAGCTTAGAATGTAAAGATTCTAGGCTTATATATTATGAATAGTTTGTTCATGAATGGGAATAGTAAATGACAAGGCAACCTAGACACATGTAAATCACAATCCATTCTAGCAATACTAAGATTGCCCATGCCTAGTAACCTAAGCGTTAAAGATTTCATATCAACTAGAGATATGGCCAAATTATAGCACATAAGTGTGTGCAAACCTCACCTTTCAAGTTAATTTTATGAGATTGAGTTAGATCTTATTAAGATGGAATCAAATTCAAGGACTCATCTCATGTTTGATTCCCAATATAGCAAATGCTAAGGGGAGATGGTTAGAAGTTTTATCAATTGTTTCATAACAAAAGTCAAGTTGTTGAAGTCACAATCAAAGAGTTTGATTCCTAGAGGGGTGATTGTTGGAGGGAACATCAATTGTCATGTGGCAGAAGTCAAGTAGGTCAAGTCACAATTGAGTCATAACATTTGGGGTACTACACTCTTAAGTAACAAAAGTTGTATCTTGAATATAAGTTATAACTTTTGGTCTAATAGTAAGCGTTCGATCCAACAATTTAAGCGCTCTATCCAATAGTTTCTATAAGAGTTCTTGATCTTAGACGCTTTGTTTCTGCTGCCGTGTAAACAACCACAATTGTTGTTGGCCACTACTTTGTCAATCTAGGGTGAAAATCATTCCTTTGGGTACCTAATGATCTTTGGAGCATGAAATTCTCCGACACATGCTCTTTCCTGACAATAAGTGGGTCTTCATAAGATCATATACGAGAGGGAATATAACTTTAGAATCGTCTATTGCAATACTCAACTTTGTGTTTTTCATCATACGAAAAATTTAAATTATTCAATAATGTTTTCCCTTCTTAATGTGTATTTCACGACATTACACTTCAATAAATAACATGGGCAAAATTCAGTGTCATCAACTAAACATTGTTTTACCTTTTATTGATGTGTGTACATACATACATACATACATACATACATATATATATATATATACACACACACATATGGTTATAAAAAGTGGCAAGGTACATAACTTACAGCCTAACCCTAAAGTTGGGTACATACAAAAAGAAATAACTAGGGTAGTATGTATGTAATAAGAATCTTACTATTCACGATACGAAATGATTCAGGTCCCTAGCAATATGAATCGTGAGTTGTATAGTTTTACTCCCGTATCGTACTCATATCATATGATACTAGTGTGAATCGTGCGAATCATGATTCGATTCACGATACGAATTTATCCCAATTTGAAATCCTAATTTTCCGCTTAAAGATTTACCTCCAATTTGAACCCTAATTTCCCCCCTACAGATTTACCCCCAAATTGAAACCCTAATTTTCCCCCCTTTATTTTTTCGCACATTGAAACTTATTAACGTTACTTATTAACATTATTGTGCTTGAAAACATGTGCTCGAAAACACATTTTGCATTCCATAATAGAATGTTTTTGAGGTTGTTTAGGATACAAGGAGCAACAACAGTTATTTTTTGGATGGATATAATGCATAATTTGTTCAATAGCATATAGCCATAGTTAAAGAAATCTTATGCAGCAACCACATTGTTTTTTGAAGGTTGTGTTGCTGAAATTGTGAAACTATGTCGTATATACACATAGATACAACCACTATATTTGACTATGAGATTGTTTTATTATTAGTTGTATCTTTGCATATTTATATATCTTATATATTTAAGTAAAAACTGAATTTTTTTAATGTTTATGAATCTTACAATTCATGATACAATATGATTCATGATTCAAAATTTAAGCTCTCTGGTATACGATACGATTCATGATTCAACTTCCATGGAAATAACAACAAAGTAACATTATATATCAACACTCCCCTTCAAACTGGAGCATATAGATCATATGCACCAAGCTTCGACCATAGAAATTGAATCCTAGGTCGTCATTGAGATTTATTTAGAATGTCTACAAGTTGTTCATTACAACTGACACACTCTGTAATGAGATCCTTGGTCAATAATTTATTTCTAACAAATGACAATTAATTTCTATATGTTTAGTTCTTTCATGAAACACGAAATTGGAGGCAATATGAAAAAGAGCTACTTGATTGTCATAGTATAACTTAATATGATAATTTTCTCAAAATTTTAACTCTAAAGTGTTGTTTAATCCACACAAGTTTACATGTAGCCATGGTCATAGATCTATATTCCACTTCAACACCAGATCAGGCAACAACACTCTATTTCCTACTTTTTCAAGATATAAGATTCCCTCCAAGGAATACACAATATCATATGGTAGATCTTCTTTCAATGGGACAACAAGCCCAATCTACATCACAATATCTTAAGACTTTAGTATTTCCCTAGTTCTCATACAACAATTCTTTTCATGGGTTCCCTTTTACATATCTAAGAATGTAAAGCACTGCATTCTAGAAATCAATGAGGGTTATGCATAAATTGACTCAACTAAATAAGTTTTCCAACCAACCTTCTACCTCTCATGATTTGAGAATTGTTCACCTCTGTCTCTCATTAACTTCTTATTTGAGTTCATAAGACTATCAAGGGGTTTGCAATTTGACAAGCATATTTCCTCCAAAATATCAATAGCATATTTTCTTTGTCAAATGATGACACCTTTTAACTACACTTGAATACCAAGAAAATATTTTAGATAGCCCAGATCTTTGATCTGAAAGTGGTTGAATAAATGCTTTTTTAACCAAGTAATTCTAGTGATATCATTTCCTATAATAACAATATCATCAACAAAGACCACAAGATAAATGCACTTGCCAAGAGAAGTAATGGAATAAAAAACTAAAAGATTTGTCTCACTCTGTTTTTGTCCAAAAATTGACACAATATGACTAAACTTACCAAACTAAACTTGGGGTGATTGATTCAAACCATATAGTGAATGATGTACTTTACAAACCAAACTAGACTGTCCCTAAGCAACAAATCCAAGAGGTTGTTCCATGTAAATCTACTCCTCCAAATTACCATGAAGAAAGGCATTTTTTATGTCAAGATGGTTAAGAGGCCAATGGAGAATGGCATCAATAGCAAGGAAAAGACAAATAGTAATGATATTAGCCATAGGAGAAAAAGTTTCATAGTAGTTGAGGCCATAAACTTGAGTGTACCCCTTATCTACTAGGCGAGAAAGACAATTTTAATCGCTAAAGAGTAAATTGGGTTGTAAATAGTAGAATACAAGGACAAAGAAGGTCATTAGCTAACAAGCAACATCAAAATCACTGGAAAGTTCCAAAATATGGTTTCAGAAACATCCCTCATTCAGCCTTATCAAATCTTTGTCCCTAATTAGTTTACTAAGGAGTTTGTTACTTTTATTGACAACTATACCCATGTCACATCATGCAAAGTAAATATGGGGTATTTCAAACCTTTATTATTTCTTTTCGTCTTGTCAAAAATCAATTTGAAAAAAGCATCAATGGTATTATTATTATTAACATGTGTTGCACTCCACAACAAAAGTGGAGTTTCACAAAAATGTAGCTGGAGCACCCGTTTTCCAGATGTTTGTTCCAAAAATCTATTGGGGAAAAGTAGTGCTACCCACCACATACCTCATCAACAGGTTACTCACCCGTGTCTTAAATGACATGAGTCCTATCAAGTCCTTACTGTCTTTTATTATCTTTTCTCCCTTGGTATCAAGTCTACCTTGCCAAGTCTTTATTGTTCTTGTTCACTCTCATAATCCAAATTGCAGTGAACTAGATCTTGGAACTCTTAATTATGTCATGATTAGTTATCCCTACTAAACAGGAATATAAATTGTTATCATCATCAAATCATCGTGTCTTTATCACCATAGATGTTACATTGCTTGAAATAGAACCCCTTTTTGTCGACCTTCTACTTCAAGAGACAAAAACACTTGAAGCAATGGTTTTTCTTTCTACAATGAGGTAGAAGACATTTTTTGAAAAAATATATCAAAGAAGGAAACAACCCACTTTGGCTCTGGAGCAAGAAGAGTTGCCTAACTTAGGGGTGAGGATCCCTAAAGATAACAATGACAACGTAAATGATATTTGGAATTAACCCATGCATCGAAATAGGAAAAGATCATGTGTTAAATATCTTATTTCTCAATAAATATGTTTGCACTAACAATCTCTCTTATAAGCATCAAAGTTTTATTATTGCTATTGATGCCACAAAAAACTGCTACCACAATCTAAGAAACCATAAAAAGTGAACATTGAAGGCAGTTATAAGAGAGGTGATGACTGCATTAGAAAGAAACTCAACATGGGAGATTGTCAATAAATAAAGACACAAAAAAGGGTTGTAGGGTATACATGGATATTTATAATGAAATATAAAGCAAATGGGAATATAGACAAACTTATGAAATTAACTATGGGGAGAAATTTCCTCCAATAGCAAAGATAAATGTAATTTGAATTGTTCTTGCTCTGGCAGCTCATTCTAGTTGGAACTGAAGCCAGTAGAGTGTAAAGAATTTTTTTCTTCAGGGAGCTTTAGAAGAAGTGTACATTGAGATACCTTTAGGATTTGAAACTCTTAGTAGAAGGGATAAGGTATTTCTCCTAAAGAGGGTCTGAAATGGTCTTAAACAATCTCCATAGGCGTGGTTTAGAAGATTTACAAAAGTAAAAGTTTCCTTAAGATAATAAACAAAGCCAAGGCCATCATACATTACTCATAAAGCACTTTATTAGAGGTAAAACACTATAGTGCTAGTCTATTCAGATGATATGATTATTGCATAATGATAAAACAGAGAAATTGGTTTTGAAGAAAAAATCGGCAACCCAATTGAGATGAAAGACCTAGGAAAACTCGAGTATTTCCTTCGAATAGAGGTTGCTTATAAATGAGAGTTTCATCTCACAAAGAATTTATGTATTTGATGTCCTCAAAGAAACAGGTAAGTTGGATATAGAACCTCAAGAGTTCCTATTGACCAATATCATAAAATTGAAAGTGAAGAGAACTCTCAAATAGAGCTTCAGCTACAAAACTCGATTCTATGATGATATTGTCGGAACTGCAAAAAACTGACATATAGCTATTTTGATATTAAGCTTTTTCTTACAGCTCAATAGTATGTAGAAGTTAGATTTTATAATTTTTTGGAAATTTGAGGTCATATCCAATGTCAACTAAATCCAAGCAAGCCAAAGAAATTCAATACAAAGTAATACAGAAGAAGTGCAACATGAACTTACACTATTATCACATTCCTCGATTGACAAGCCCTCGGCTCTATGTATCTGGTGATCTAGAACTTTTAATAGTCTAACAAGGACTTCTATGGGAACCAAATGCAGAAGTTTCTTTTCACGAATAGATGTTATTTCATTGACAAGTAATCTAAGATCAGAAAGAGGCAGTGACAACCATTCTGCTTCATCTCTGTCATCACTATTTAGTTCGGATTTGCTGCATAAGTCCTCCAAAAGCTCACAAAACTTTTGAATGTGGGCACCTAGAAAAAAGTTACAAATACCAGTTGATTACACATGTAAAAGCAGCACATTTGCCAGCAGAAATGTGATTACAAACATAGAGATAGCGAACAGACAACATTAAAAAGCAAGATTTCAGGAAACAAGTATGCACCAACCTTGAAGCTCAGCAGAATCAGGTGCTATAGATATTCCATCGCCACCTTTCTTTTTTACTTTTGATTTTTTAGAAGACAACGTGGAAATATCCTGCCAAGTAATTTTGAAAAATTAAAAAATGAAAATCAAATATCAACTAAAACTATAACATATATACTATAATATAATATATTAATACATTTGTCGAAAAATTATCAAGCTGGCGACTATGTGTTGCATTATAGTCTTTCTGAGTCTGACTTGGGACAGAAAAACTTGATTCAGATTGCCTCTTTTCAGGTACTGCACTGCCAGAGATCTGCTCCTTAACAGGACCTGAGAAACTTGACCAATACAATAAACAATAAGCAGAGCACCATTAAATTATTTAATGGAAAGCCAAAAGAGCAAAGTAAAACATAACTTTTTGGTGGAAAAGGTCAACAACTTTATAAGTTTGACATCACAAAACAAAGTTCTAGTTTAATCAAACAAACAAATCACATTAGGCATCTTAAAAGGTAGAAAGGACAGTAATTTGTCAACATGAAATCTAACTTCATTCTATTATGGCAGTTTCTCTTCATTATAATTCTCAGTATGACTAAACTTTCCCAAGTGCAAAGAAATCACATCCTCAATTTATGTCAGACTATTATAGAACAATGAGCAACAGCAACTCCATTAGATTTGAAACAAAATCCACATTAGTGATATTCGGGGTAGAAACCAAGCACTCTTTTACCTGCAGTGCTGTATTCAAATGCTTCAGGATTGCACCTGAGAACTTCATCATGGAGTTCTAAAGGCTCAACATATATATAAGGAACACCTTTGGCTTCATCTCTTAAATTCCTACAGAAGAAAAAATTAAACAGAATTGTATTAAATTCAATAATAAATACAATAGTTACGACACAATCAACATTGACAATAATGGCAACAATATTATCCCTTTACTGAAACATCAAATTTTAACAAAACAAGAGAAATTGGACACGTGGAAACAGCTTGAATGAATGCCGTTTCCATTACATTCAACCAAAATGGTGAATAAAACTCCAAACTCGTTGGAGAAAAATGTACTAGTAAACTGTGGTAAAAACTTCTCCCATTAATTTCATAAGATATGAAAAATTTAAGTAAAGCTCTCAAACTAAAGTAAACCTTATGCACAGGGTTTTGAAAAGAAGCCAGTGACCCAAATTTCAGTCAGAATATCAAGGACTTTTAGTGTGCACAAAGCAACCCCAATTGTGGCCATACTTGTCTGCATTATCCCCAATATGACAAAATGTAATCAAACTGTAACTGCAATTCAAGACCTTGCATATGCACTTATTACAATAACATCCAACGTTTATTTATAAGTCCAATAGTAATCTGCCTGAAACCTAAGCATGCAAACTTCCCGTGAAAAGGCAACAAAAACTAAATCTAAATAAATTAATTTAATTTTCTTTAGAGAGAGAACTATAACTAGAGGTAGGTTTGGTATGCAGGAAAAATGGAGGGAAAATATAGAGAAGAAATAAAGAGATGATGGTATCGGTTTGGATGTATGCGTTTTGTTACAGATTTTATAGCCTTATCGGGAATAATTACCAACCAAAAGTATCTTATAATCACAAAAATAAGACATTTCTTTTCTCTTTACCCTTTGCATCTTCATCTTTTTCGAAAGCCTATACCCATTCTGCTGGATCTTTATTAGTCCTAGGTACAAAGCCTCTTCAATCAATAAAGACCTTTTTCACCTCCATTTCTCATTAACCCTTGGCTAGGATCCTGGCAGCAACTTTGCTTCTAACCGTCAACACAGTCTCAGTATGTGTTAGAAAAAGGAAAGGAAGCGGGGAAGAGTTTAGTAAGTCTAACAAATTCTTTTTCTCCACGACTCAGTGTGAAGATTCTACTGTAACATTTCCAGTCACCTCAGTGGTTTATAATGGATTATCAATAACTTTTATATGAGAAATCATTAGTTTTCCAAAAACAATCGGTAACGAATTGTTCATAATAGATTATCATCCTATCACAATTAATTTTCAATTTTTCATAATCAATTATGACTGGTTCATCACCAGTTATTTAACTTAAAAAAATAATTTGAAATATATATATATATATATATGTGTGTGTGTGTGTGTAGTTTATGTGTGTATGTATATTAATGTTTTTATTTCACTCGTTTTTCTTCAGAGCCAAACACTTATATTCCAACTTCATGTCTCGCCTATTTCCATTTGCGCTATTTGTATCTTTTCTTTCTTCATTTCCTCTTATTCTCACATATTTCTCTATTACGTACTAAACACATCGTAAACAAGTACCTAAGACGCAAATTTCGTACGATAACCAAAAGTAAATTCTCATCACATATGCTACACTAAATCACATGAAAATTCGAATTCAAGTAACTTCAGCTCGGAACTGCGAGCTTCAGTTGCACGAAAAAAGTAACAACTATTCAGTCGAAACTTCGAGCCTAATTCAGCACATGCTTATGAGATTCACTGATTCAATTATTCAACATACTGACGACTAAAACCTCGACGTGCAAAAAATGTAGAACGCGAACGGAAGGTAGAGGAAGCTTACAAGTACGACACATCGGTGTGGCGAAGCAGCTCGGCGATCTTGCCGGACTGCGCGAGCACGTCTACGCGATTGAGACGCGCCGGCGAGTCAACGAGGCGGAGGTCCTGGTCGGAGGCGCCGCAGAAAACCGGGAGCGACGGCAGCGGGAGGCAGGCGGCGAGCTCGGAGTGGACGGTGTTGGAAAGGCCGATGCCTCGGGAGCCGGAGAAGGCCGCGGCGGCACCGGCGTCGGAAGTGACTGGGAAGCTCATGTATTGGTCACGTGAAGGGCATGAAAGCGTGGAGAACGGTGAAATCTGGACTGAAATTGAGGGGAATTAGGGTTTACGTGGAAGGGATTGGGAGAGAAAGAGGAACGGAGTGAGAGCCCTAGAGGGACAGATTTGGAAGAGAAATTGCGAAGTGAATGGCGGGGAAAAGAGTGGATTTGCGAAAAGTGTGTTGGAAATTATTATCAAGAGAGGTACTCCAAAGTGGATTTGGTTTTTATGAGGTAAGAAAGAAGAAACCGAGTTCACCGAAAAATTACCCGAATACCCTTACCCTCTGTGCCAAGATTGTCACGGAAGCTATTATCCACCTGAGAGAAGGAGCCAAAGCAAAATTCCTGAACAGAAAATTATTTAGAATAAAGATATTACCTCATGAATTATTATAGGATTAATTATGGTTAAGACTAAACTTGAATAATAATTGTGTGCATTTAAATTTTGTATTTTAACGTTAAATAGCAGTTAATTTGAATTTCAATATAATCAATTTTAACGTGAAAAAAAAAGTTCTTTTTGTTTAAATTGGATTTCAATGTCCTCAATTTTAACACTTCATTAACTATAAACAAAAATTTACAGATATAAGTAATATTAAATATTTTTATCCAAATAGTTACTGAAATGTTATCCTCGAATAAATCGATATTTGTAAATAAGTATAAATTATGTGTTGATTTTCATAAATTAATAAAAATATAAATGACGTGACGTGACATCATAAGTTTATAAATAAAAATTTAATTGCCATTTTACCATTAAATTATCTTTATCGCATGAACCTGTCAGGATTTAGTTTTCAAAATTTCAATTTTCATAACTTTTTATTGATTGATTTGTTAAGCTCTTATAGCTGTTACTGTCATAAGTAAACAGAAAGAACTAAACTTAGTCCACGTTTTATTCTTTACTTCACCTTTTAAGTGATATTTTTTAAAATTAATTTTACCAATTTTACTCTTTTTTATTTTATCAATTTTGTTTGTAGACTAACATGTTAATAAAACAATATAACGTAAGGGGACTCATTTTTGGAGTGCTTTAAGGATCATTGGTCAAGCGGACCTTCTCCCAGGCTGTTGATGTGGCAACATCTTTGGAGTACTTTAAGGGGACTCGCGACCAAACGCCTCTGGCGTTCTTTTCCAGTTGAACTTTGTCTCCACCTATGTGGAGACACCCTCAGTTATGAAGACAACCGACAGGATGTATGGCCCATCGATCGGGCAGCCACACCAAAACCTGGATGAGCAGGTAAAAAGTGAATTAAGATAATACAAGTCAGTAATCATGTTTAAAAGGCAATTGGGCCATGATTAAGAAACCCTAATCACAGGACCATACCAAAAACTATAAATAGATGCCCAAGGTAAGTTAGAAACACCTTCAACTCGCATTTTATTACAGCATTTACTGCTACCTATCTGTCGGTCTTAAAGTGACTTAAGCATCGTACATCGTAGCGTTTTAGATAGGTATCCCGACCAGCCGAACGGGAGGAGAGAAGACACTAAGCAAGAGAAAGAATTGTATAAGCTCGCTAAGGAGGACGTCAAACAAAATGACTCGAGGGTAATTTGAGTGTTGGAAGTATGTGCTTGGTCCCTACACCCAAAACAAAAAACTATTTAATAAAATAATTAATTGTTAAATTGTCTTTGAAATTACAAGTTTTATAGCTGAAATTATTTAATTAAATATATAATGATCTCAACTTCTATCTAATTTTCTATGGTGTTAAAATCTATGTATCCTTAAAAGTTTTATAAATAAATTGTTATTTTATATAACAAATTAGAAGAGAATTCATATATTTGTATGTGTCGTGAAACTTTAATACTCTCTAATTAGTAAAATTGTGTAATTCGTTTGATCACATATTTATATATAAACTTAGTTTATTTGGTCAAGAATGATAGCTTCAAAAAGTACTCGATCTTTTAGTTAATAATAATTTTCATCCAAACAATACTTTGTATTAACCAGGAATAATTTTATTTTAAATAATAGTCAATGGGTAAGTTAAGAGTGGCAAATTCCAAAAAAAATATTCAAGTTATTTAGCCAAAAATGGAAAATGCAATGATCAACATTGCATTATTGGAAACCTTCCTAATGCATGAAGCTTTCAAACTTCTTGTACGTCTTGGAGCTTGTTTTAAACCACACAAGCGCTTCTTTAATCTGCACACCATATTTTTTTTCCTTTCTTTTCAGAAACCTTCAGGTTGATGCATATAAATATCTTCATCTAAGTCTCCATGAAGAAATTCAGTGATTACTTCCAATTGCTTAAGGTAAAGTCCTTCACTAGCAAAAATACTTAAGATTGTGTTGATAGTATTGAATTTCACAACTGGTACAAAGATTTATGTATAGTAAATTCCTTTCTTTTGTTGAAATTCTTTGACAACTAATTGGGCTTTATATCTCTTGGAGCCATCATGATCCTCCTTTACTCAATACACCCATTTGTTGTGAAGTGCCTTTCCCCCCATAGGCAACTCTACTAGTTCCCATGTCTAATTTGATGTTAAAGACTTCATCTCATCTTTCATAACAAGCTCTCACTTACTAGCATTTGAAGTTTGTCATGCTTCCTCATAGTTTTCAGACACCCATTCACCAGTCAATAATATATAATTAAGGTATTTCTTATTAAACTTATGAGGTCGAGAAAACCTTCTCAAAGCAGTAATTGGAGTAGAAGGCTCCAGTGTATCAATTTGTTGGTCATTATTATTTTCAATTGATTCCTTTGGTTGAGGAGTATCAATTATAGGAGTTTCTGGGACATCATCCACCTCTACATACACTGGACCATTATTTTCTAAGTTTCTAGTGTACGTGGTGTCCCTATTCTTGTACATTACTTTTTCATTGAAGATCACATTTCTATTACGAATAATCTTTATATTTTCATTGTTTCATAAGGGGTAGCCAAATTCATCTTCACCATAATCGATGAAAGTGAACTTCTTTAATTTACCTAATGTGTACATATGTTACGCAATCAAACACTCTAGGATGTGAGAGTTTTACCTCTTTTCCACTCCATACCTCTTTTGGTATTTTGTGTTGACTACTTCTGCCCAAAACTGCTCTGGAAAGCCTGACTGCAAATAATTCTTACTTATGTTTTAGAAAGTAAACTCATACCTTCCTAGAGTGATCATCTATAAAAGTCACAAAGTATTGTTTCCCACCAATGGAAGGGATAATCGTTGGCCCCCAAACATGAAAGTGGACAAGCTCAAGTCTCTCTTTCTTTGAGGTTCTTTTACTTGTATGAAAGCTAACTCTTTTTTCTTTCCTAGTATACAATCTTCACAATGTCAATTTCTACCGACTAAAGACATGGTAGTTTATCTTTTGAGTGCATGATTTTCATTAATTTCTCACTCATATGGCCTAGCCATAAAGTGGAATTATCATATGTTGCAACTGCAATCAAATGACATGCTCTAGAAGTCTTGTAAAGAGTACCACTATTTTTACCCTGAGCAATAGTCATTGTTAGAAATCTTCCAACGATCTCCATGGAATATTGGTGTATAACCTTCATTGGCCAACTGGCCTATTGAGATTAAGTTCTTTGTCATGTCATGAATATGTCTAACATTCTTCAATTCTCATATCGACCCATTGAACTTAATCTTAATCGTACCTTTGCCAACAATCCCGCATGATTGTTCTTTACCAAGAATTATAGGGACATAATTCTTGAAGAATACTCTTTGTGAAATGACATGAAAGGATGCTTCGGATTCTAACACCCAAGATTCTTCCTCGCTATCTAAAGAACAAATCAATGCATCATTTGCTCTTGAGGTAGAAGCAAAATTTTTCGTTGCCTTCGCATCTTGATTCTTCAGTGTATTCTTGCATTGATTTTTTCAATGCCTAGTCTTTCCACAATTTAACACTCAATAGTCTTCGAGTTATGGAAGTTATGAGGGTTTTTGGACCTAGACCTCCTTTTCTTGGATTTCCCATGTCCTTATCCTTTAGTCAAAGTTCTCCGGTTTGATTATGTATGCAAAATTGAAGAGGTTGATGATTCACCTAACTTTCTTCATCGGATCTCTTCATTGAGAACCTAATCACGAATCATCAAATTTTAACTTATTACTTCCCAACGAGCTACTCACAGTTGTGACAGTAGCATTCCAACTTTTTGGTACATAAGACAAAAGTATCAAAGATCGTACTTCCTCATCAAATTCTACTCCAACAAAACTCAATTGGGTTGTGACTATATTGAGTTCATTGAGATGTTGTGTTGTTGATGCACCTTTTGTCATCTGTAAATTGAACAATCGTCTTATCAAATGAACTTTGTTTGAGGCGGAAGGCTTTTCATAAATTCCATAAAGATTCGCCACAAGACTTGTTGTGATTGTTTCCTTTACAATGTTGAATGCAACATTGCAAGATAACGTCAAACGAATAACTCCAAGGGCTTGACTATAAGAAGATCCTAATCTTAATCTTTCATGTCCTCGGGTTTATTTCCTGAGAGAGGTTGATACATCTTTTTCTGACACAAATAATCTTCAATTTGCATCTTCCAAAAGCCAAAGTTCGTTCCATCAAACTTTTCAATTTTCACATTTCCCTCATTTGTGGGCATTGCTCCTACTCAAATATGATTCCCTCTAGATCGTTTATAACAATAAATAATAGTAACAACCAAACTCTGATACTGGTTGTTAGGAAATGACACACATTTCCTATAATCATATTTATGGAAGTAATGAAGAATAATCACACACAAAATTGATAACAGAGTTAAACCAATTATGCTTATATCTCTGGTTTGCTGTAGAATTTTTATTTGAAAGACAAAATTACAAAACAAGTGTTTATAAAACACTTAACTTACAACAAAAAATAAATAAATATTATCTCTCTCTTATCCCTTTTTTTCTCGTTATTGGAATTACCTAATAAACTTTTTATGCAAAGTATTTATACATAACACAAATGTATATAATCCTCACATTTTTGTTTTTCCTATAATTATGCAATCATTTTAATTCAATGGTTTTAATTTATCTTTCTCAAAATACGCTTCTCCACCTAAAGTATTAGTTGACCAATTTCAACACTTAAGAATGAGGCCTTTTATTTAACTTTTTTTTTGGATTTTTTTTATGCAAAATTATCTATAAAATTATTGTAATTAATTTCATTTAACTTTCACGTTGTTTTCCAATTTCAACTTGTGTTATTTCATCAGAGATTTCATCTCCATTATCCACCAAAAGACTAAACTCTAATCTAGTTACTAGTTTTGCAATTTAATCCAAACAAAATTTAATAGGTGTATATTAGTATTAAAAAAATTGAGGCATTTTTTTATTAAACATAATTTAATAGAGAAATATCAATTTAGATCTTTCTATTTTGGTAGTTTAAGACGGATGTATTACTTACTTTACTCTTGAGTCCACTCTATAAGAGGCCGAACTTTTATAATAGATTTTGATTTAATAAAGACTTATAAATAAAGTTTATGTAATCTAAGGAAATATTTTAACAAAACAATAAAGAGGTCTATATCTTTAACTATTTTATCTTGTAGAGATCAGAGATATACGATTGAAAGTCTTTTATTGACACTTTTTTAACTTTAACGCAATGTTAACTCAAAACCAATATTTGTCTCTCATAATTTCTACACAAATTATTTGAGTGTTTATCATTTTCTTCCAAACGATTCATCAATATTAAAGTACTTAAAAAAATATTATTACATGCAATATTGCAGTTGCAAGGAACGAAAATGCGATGGAAATAGAAAGAAAAATATCCTAGTGATACTTTTTGAGATATTTTTTCAGACTCATGTCATGTAACTTATTTTTATGTCGATATATCATTAATCTATTTAATTGTATAAAAAGAATATTACAGTAACCCTTCTGATAGTGCGTTGTTTCTTATTTGTTTGAAAAAAGCATTGTATGGTGTGTTCTTGGTAAGAATTTGTTATAGAACTAAAATTTAAAGAATTAAATATGTTTTTAGGCTTTCAATTTTCAATTAAAATTAGAATTAGTCATTCTTTAAAATTTTGATCGAATTTAGTCGTCCAATTTTAAAATTATAAGATTTAATTCTCTTAAGTAAATTTTGTTAAGTTTATTTAAAATTTTAAACGTGTTTCATGATAGTTTCTTAATTAATATTGAAGCAAAAATATGTCAAACGATATAAACAAATCAAATGCTATCATGAAACACGTTTGAAATTTGAAACGTAAAAAAAAAGCTTAACAATATTTATCAAAATGATTACATTTATACATTTTTAAAGTTGATGAAATAAATTAAACCAAAATCTTAAAAATTAACTCATTCTAATTTTTACTTAAGGGACAAAAACATATATAGTCCATATTTAAATAATATTGTATAATTTGAAAGATACAGTCTGAAACTACGACTATTGTTTATTCATATAAAAATAACACAAATGGTGCTTGAACAATAATAACACTCATACTTGCGAATGATAGCATCGACGTGGCCCAACTTTGAAGATGATGCGAAAAAAGAAACCCAATTCCGTAAGAGCTCTTTCTTTGTTTTCTAATTGCTCTTTACAACCGGCAATTTCTTCATGCACCTACATGAAGTGTGTAAAAGACTAAAATCTCATTGTTCAATGCGTAAAAAAACCTAATTTTATTTAGCTCTCTCTACATGCTATACATTCTATCTGTTATGAACCCCTGTGCGTTATTGAAAAATTAGCTCCATTTTTCTCTCGCTTTGATGCTTTGTGTGAGTTTTCACATTGTTTGATTTGTGAACTTTTTTGGAGTGTAATTTAGAAAATCATTATGAATCTTGTTCTTATGTACATTGAACATTAAAATATATGCTCTATTTTGCATTTAAAATGTTTTTATTCAAAAATTTACATAATACCAAATTACATTTCACTAGTGAAATATATATTTTGCATTTAGTAATCCTAAATATACTTAAGATTGTGACATCACATTTAATAAAATAACTCTAATAAATAAAACATTATATATTATAATAAAATAGAGTAAATAACGGAAAGGATATCCGAATTTAACCATTACAGCCATCCTAAAATATACTTAAAACATAAGTATTATGGACATAAAATAATGTCATAAACATGTCTTAAAACATAAAACAGATTACGATTGCTCAATAGAATCAGGTTTTTTCATTAATCTAGATTAAATAGATAAAACTGGTCTTATAGTTAATTATAAAAATACTTAATGAAAATATTTCGTCTTGAGAGAGAGCATATCAATGTAGATTAATGAAAAGATTATTAGGAATTCAAGTATGGCCCAAATCTTTAAAATTGAAAGTGAGCTTTACAAAGGTCACTAATGTATTTTATTTATGAAAAATACTCATTTTTGTGTTAAGAATATATGATGTTTGATTTATAATTTTTGTTTAAACCGATATAAATTTTTTTCGTTGCATTAGTGATATAAGAATGTCATCACTGATGTGCTCATAATTGAAAATATTTCGTCGAGAGAAAATATATCAATGTGAATTGATGAGAAGATTGTTAGGAATTTAAGTATGAGTCTCAAGTAGAGATAAGAACTTTGAACATGGTATAAAGTAAAAAAATCCATAAACAAATTATCTTAAAATTTTAAATTAGAAGTGATATTAATTCCTTATAAAATTGAAGTGGTTCGAATCAGTCATAATTGATCTCATTGACGTTAATTCTCTCAAATATATCCAGAGAAAAACCCATTGAGTAATAATTACTAAAGTTATACTTCCATTATTAATATTAATTATACCCCACAAATCTAACAAATTAATGAACATGGTATTAGATTTTGTTTTAGGAGTGATTCATTATGGATTCAATCATTTAACTTTTGCAGCACGGAAAAGTCAAATACTTAATTGACAACATATGTTTTCAAAGATAAATTCTCTCATTAAATCAACAATCTTAATCATCACCAACAAAGGTACGTATTCTTGATTAGATGCTCTAATATTTTGTGCCCACATATACGATTTAAAATATTAAATCCTTTAATCTTGACATATAACAACAACTTTTTGTTAGGAAACCATATTTTTCTTAATTGAAGCAACACGTACTATATATAATTGTAGATTTATTAGAGAACTGATTTTTCTATATTCCAATTTAATATTCTTCCATGACATATTTTATCTTTCTTGTTTTCTGTTTATATCAGTTACACAATTATATTTTCAATTAAAAAAAAATCACTCAAATGAATGAAACTAGATGAAGATAGTTCAAGCAACATATCAAATTCAAAATTTATGGATGAAAACAAATATAACTGAAAAGAGAAAACTTTATATATCAAAAGTTGTTAAATTTTTTGAACATATATATTAATTATCAATAAAAATAAAATTAGTTAATATTTCACACCTATAGCATAAAATGACAAAAAAAATAATCTATCAAAGGGGTCAAGTCTAACCAAACGAATCAATCATTTAGAAGATAAAAAGATCATATTTTTTTATATAAAAATGACATTATAATGTTTGTGAATAAAAAAATTCAAAATAGTTGGTGGGTAACTAAGATTCATTGTTGGAAAATAGATTTTGAATTATACACATACATAAAGAATTATCAAAAAGGACAAAACCTACTTTGATGACCTCTGTCTGAACCTTGAAAGAAATTAGTTCATTACTATTAGTTGGGAGACATTAATTGTAAGCAAAATAAATTTGTGGGAGAAAGAAGAGAAGAAGAAGAAGAAGAAAACCCTAAGTTCTCTATCAGCATTGAGCATGGGCATGGGCAACCAGAAACAACATGAACTTGCATGATTATTACAACCATGTCAAAAGTGAAGGTGTGTCATGTTAGACAAAACATGTTGGCATATGTGTGGGTCATGATGGTCCTACAACAAAGAACACAGAATTGAAGAAGGTACTTTTGTGACCAATGACTCTCTCACTCATTTCTCATGAATCACACACACATAGTGGGAACTAATCAACATTTGTCCCTCTGAAAAAACAAAAGGAATAAAGGCATAGGAAGCAGAGGAACCAAGGTGCACATGATGCAAGCAATGGTTAAAGTGGTGAAAGAAACCCTAAAAAAAGATGTTACATCACATCTCTTTCTTGCACTTCCATTCCCTCCATCATCTTGCTCCTACCATCCATACAAACCTCATTCTGTGTCCACAGGTTAGATAGTGACTTCAGCTACATGCACCGCAAAGGTATACTACTATTTATACATACATTATTCATACATATTATATATATATATATATATGCATGCTCATTACACCATTTTTTTTGTTTCAGTACTTTGCTCCTGTACTATCATATATATATATATATATATAAAACCTTTTTTTATTCAGTTTGTTCAGTTAATAAGATGCATATAGTTGCAGCAGAATGACACAGTGTGAACCTCAATTTCACAGAAAAACAAAAAACAAAAACATTATGGTGGTTTGATTCTGTTTTTTTTTTTTCCAGTTAGCTAGATTTTTGTGGTGTTAATTCAAAAATCAACACAAATTAGTCTCTCTCGTTAAGGAGAGAAAGATACATATGAACAAATTTTAACTGTTCCTTTTTTACTGATTAATAATAGCATCTTAAAAGTACACTTCAATTCATTACCACACACTAATTCCCTTTCTTATTTTTATATGTTAAATTTCAAGGTATTATAGGGGGTTTTTAAAATGTGATTAGTAAAATTAAATTATACTAATTAGCTGGTTCGTTTTGCTTGTGTTTGAGTTTGGAAGGATAATTAGACTGATTGAGGACATAAAACTATAACTGAAAAAAAATTATGTATAATAATTTACACCAACTAGCTTGTTTAAATGTCATGCTTCTATAATTAGTGTAATTGATTCATATTTTTTTTGAACTGCACTACTAAAAGAATTCATTTCTTGTTAATTTTATTTTGAAAACTTTTTCGTAGGAAATACATATTGTGAAAAATTTTTTGTAAGAAATTGTTACTAATTTTTTTTGCAAAATATTTTGTATAAAACAATTTTCGCAACAAATTTTGTAGGAAATACTTGCAAATTTTATAATTTTGTAAGAAATGATTATTCAGGAAAGAATTACCTGTCAATTAAAATTATTCGAAAAAATGACAGAAAAAAGTATTTTCTTGTTTCATGTAATATAAGAATTTCTAGTAATACGGAAAAGATATAGAGTTGAACACTTGAACCAATTTCCTTATACTAAAACTGATTAACTTATCACATTAACACTGAAATACATTATTGTCTTTGTGAAATTTTTGTGTTTGTTTTTTATGTGATCAAGTATAATTGGCACACACTAAAATTTGATGAATCAAATGATTATGGCATCAATAAAAACTAATCCAGTTTTTAAATATATATGATTTCTTTTTTCAATACAGTAATCAATTTTCTTTTCCACCCAAATCCAAATGGAACTGGATAAGGCTAAAGACACCGTTTGAATCACATGTAGAACCCCCACACATGTCACACATGCCAAATAGAAAAAGTTTGGAAACCAAGTAGATGCATGTGCCTTGTAATACACTTTATACATATAGAAATACAAATCTACTAAAATACGTTCGTTGATACGCATCTAATAATGAATTATGTATTAATAAAATTGTTATTAAAAAATGTGTGTAATAAAAGATATTAATTAGTTGGTAAATAGTGGAAAGTATGGAATATTTGAATTGAGATGTAAAATAATGAAATGGTGAAGGAAATGTAAAAATGGGGAAAGAGAAGATTAGATTGGTGTGCTGCGATTTGATCAGTTTGATGCAGGGAATGTGCAGAACATGGTGTACATTTGATGCTGCCTCACTGTCCCCCCTTTCTCACATCACATGCTTTCTCTTCCTCAAAGACCAAGCAACCCATTCTCTCTCCTCATGTGCTACCCATGTGCTTTCTCTCTCTCTCTTCTTCCTCTTACCAAGCCTTGCTGTCCCATATCATCTCCACATGCACTCTTTAGGGCTCAACACAACACAACTTACCTCACTTCACCACTTCTACAAACATGTTCTTTTGGATAAATCCATTTGGGAAGAGATAGAAAGAATTAGAGAGTTGAATTGGTCTTGTTATTTTTTAAGAGATTTGGTGTTGATTTTTGAGTAGATTAGAGAGTGAAGTTCGTGAATGATTTGATTGAAGTGATAGATAAAAAAAAATTTAATAAATAAAAAATAAAATTGACTAAATTCTCCTTGTTGTTAAAAATATGAAATAAATTTTAGACGAGTTAATTTTTCTAACATTACTATTCATTAATTTTGAAAAAAAATAATATTTATTTTTAAATAATCCCCTTATTTTTTGAAAAGAAAAAATAAATATTTAGATATTAATGATTATTGTGAAAAAATAAGTTATTTTTTTTATTTTTTTCTGACATAATTAGTATTTAATTTGAAAACATTTTTTATCTTTTAAATCATAATGTTTTTTTGTAAAAGCGCAACTTTCACTTGCTCATCTCTTTGCAAGAGGGAATATAGAAAAAAACATCAATCCTACATTTTCACTCCTTCCCTCACCCGCAAATCAACTAAAAGGAACAAAAAAAAATCTTTAAATCCACGTCTGCTATTACTTTCAAACATAAATCTGTTTAAAAGAACACGGTCTAAGTATTTCTTTTTTATCAGTATTCGTTAGTTATTAATTGAGGAATTGAATTCACAGCTTCTTTTCATTTTTCTTCATTCATTAAGTGAATTTTTAATGTAAAAGATAATTCTTCAAAGTGACTTAGTTCGATCTAGTAGATAAAAATTGAACATTTTAATGTGATTTTTTTGTGAGAGTGTGCAAGAGTAAAGTTCTATTTTACCATGGGTTTTTGTTAAGAGTATACTTTTCATGGAAGAGAGAAGCTTCCTTTGTGTTGGTGAAATTTGTGAATGAATGTTGTTCTTTTATTATGAATCCTTTTCACCGTTTGTTTTAAGAGTTTTGTCCACTATCGATAATGCCAAATAAGTAGTAGCATAAAAGGTACAATTCTTCAAATATCTTATTGTCTCAAATAGTACTCTTGATTTGAAGATTTAGCACACACCTTAATTCAACACCTATTGATGTTGCCTATAACCTTTTCAAATCTAAATCCCAATATTATACTTAGGGAGTGGAGTTGATTGTGAGCATATAAATGATTCACGTGCAAACATCACAATTCACTATAAGTCACGAGTTTTTTCTTTCTCAAACTTATCTCTTACAATACTATGTTGAATGGATTTACTCATATCTTATTTTCAATCAATTTTATTCAATTTTTTAAGTGTAGGTTTTGATTAAAATAAGTTTTAATTATTAATTTTATTTCTATATTTAAGGTTTACTTTAGTCTTTATATTTTTTTTATTTAATTGATTTCCAAAATGTTCTAAATAGTCAATCGGGTATAATTCGTTAAATTATATTAAAATCATTCGAAAACTGTCACATGTCAAAATTTATATCATCTGTGTTTTCTGACTCATTTGGTTTGATATATGGTATTTTTTAGATTTTGTAATATTTCAAATTTTGACATATGACTTTTTTTCAAATGTAATTAATGTTTATATAATTAAATAATGAAATTGACTTTATTTAATTAATATTGAAGCTTGATTGAATAAAAATAAAATATAAAAATAAAAATAAAACTTAAATATAAAAACTAATATATTAATTAAACCTTAAGATAAGAAAAGTGAGTTTCATCGTGTTATTTACTAAAGATATCAAATTCACACTTTGGATCATGATTTGTGTTTAAGTGAGTTGGATGGAACCTAAACATGATAAATTGGAATTAGGGTATGATCATTGAAGAATATCTATATATATATACATATATATATATATATATATATATATATATGTATATGTGTGTGCTTTTTAATGTATACCTAAGCAAATCCTTGTTATAAAATTATTTGCAATATATGGTATAGTTCTATCAAAAACCAAATTAAATTGACCCCAAAAAAATAATAATAATCGACTGTACTTTCTAGAAACGTGGTCTATACAGTATATTCTTTAGAGAAGGAAAAGAAGAACTTTGATTTTCAGTTTCAGATTGGAGAGCTTGCATGCTAAAAAGAATTGGAGTGGAAAAATCACAAAAGCATTAGTAAAAGAAATTGAAAAAGGATGGCACAAATCAAAAGCTACCACCACATGACAACATACTTTGAGAGGTACAATGAATATTTTGAAATTGCCCACCAAAGTTTACCACTAAAATACAAAAAGTGATGTACAATCTTATCACACATTTTAATTTTTAAACCTCAACCAATTCAGTTTTTCAAATGTGTGATATTTTCACCCCTTTATCAATTGTTAAATAATCAATAACCTTTACCATATAATCTATATATACATTAGTCTTACTCAATTATATTTTTATTTTATTAAATATGATAATGTGAATATTAAGGAGGTATTCTCGATGAGTTTGGATTAAATTTTTTGTATTATTTATCTGTTATTTTTCAAAATACATTAATTATTATGTTTTTAAATATATTAATATTAGGGTTAAATATGATTTTGTCCCTAAACTTTCAGTAAAAATTGAAATTAATCCATTTTCAAAACTTTGATCCAATTTAGTCCCCCAACTTCAAAATTGTGTGGATTTACTTCTTTTAACCAAATTTTGTTAAGTTTATTTGACGTTTTAAATGTGTTTCATGATAGTTTCTTAGCTAATATTGAAGCAAAAATATGTCCAACGGTGTAAACATATCAAATGCTACATGAAATACGTTTGAAAATAAACTTAATAAAATTTGCTTGAAAGGACTAAGTTCACGCAGTTGTTGGAGAATTAAATTGAATCAAAATTTCAAAGAAAGACTAATTCTTATTTTGATTAAAAATTGAGGGACTAAAAACATATTTAACCCTTAATATTAATATTTTTTTAAAGTTAAGTGAAAAAACTAAAAATAAAAAATTATTGGAAAATCCAAAATCTATTATTGACAAATAAGTGATATTTGATTTTTTTTTTGAATAAAAATTATTAGAGAAATTTTGTATAAGTAATGATATAATTATTTATTTATTTTAAAAAAATATAATGTAATTGATATTGAAAGAAATGATGAGAAGGGTAAAACGGTAATTAAGAACAATGTGAAGTTCCCGGGACCTTCACATGTGCCGTTACAGAAGGACAGGCTTTTCTGCCTCTCTGGCTCGCAAGTTGTGCCTCTCTTCTTCCCTTCCCGCTTTCTCTTTTTTCATTTGGGGGCACATGTGGAATTACCAAAATACCCTTCTTTCATGGAAATATCCCATTCTTTATGCCCTTTGGTCCCACTCTTTTCTTATGCTAACAATGCATGTTTCACCAAATGAGTGAGGATTTATTGCCATGGACCTTATATATTTGGTTGGTTGGGCAAGAAAATAAATAAAAAATTCTCTGTATTAATTTCATGCTAACTATGCATGTTTCACCGAATTAGGGGTTATACATACCCACATACATACATGCTTCAATTGTGCAACATTTTGATGTGATTTTTCTCAAGAACAACTAAGAAAAATGATGTAACAACAAAAACTTGACACCTAATGTTCTTGGATCTTATCCTTTATTGGCACATGATCAATTGACATATGATGTTTGTTTTTTAACCTATTCTCAACAAATTTGGTCATCAAAGAAAAAAACCAGTGGCATTTCTGTAGTAACCCACATCATCAAGTGGCAATTTTTTTAAGCTTCAGTACTTAAACCCAGAACCCCTCTTCTCTCATCACCAAAACTGTAACAAAAAAAAAACACAACACAATCACAAAGTTACCTAAACCAAACCCACTTCCTTTTTTCTTTGTTCTGTTGCCATGACCACAACCACAAGGCACAGTTACAAACTCTCTCTCAAAAGAGCCACAAAGAGAACAAGAACACCAAGAGGGAGAAACCAAAATCTCATCACCACAATTGACCCCTCCAACCATGAAAAGTGCCACAAAAAGTCTCAGAAACTGTCGGAGAAGCTTGAGGCTTTGAAGAACCTCATTCCGACTACGAACACCACCGAAGAAGAGGCTGTGAAACCAGACCAGCTGTTCAAGGAAACCGCAGATTACATCGTGTTGCTGCGGACGCGTGTGGTGGTGCTGCAGAAACTCATCGAGTATTATGGGAACGACAGCACCCAGAACGATGATGAACATGCTTTGTTGTTATAGTAGCTTCCCTTTCACTCTCTTTTATTCTTTTGCGCTTCTTCTAAATGTTTTTGTTTTGTCCTTTCGTTAATGAAAAAAGAAAAAGCAAAGATCTTTGGTCTTCTGGGGTTATTTATTTTTTTGGGGTTTATGATTTTTATTTTCACTAGATTTGGGTAGGGACTATGGTAGAAGAGAAATTTGAATGGGGAAACGGAGATGGAAAGGTTGGGAATTTCAGAATTTGTAAAGGAAATCCAATGCATGTAATGTAACCATTTTTATTCTATTTTTCTTCTGTTTCTTTCTTTCACATTTGGTTTTCTTCGTTCTTCCTCCATTGCAAAAGGTAAAATTGCTACTATAAATTATAGATTTTTTAACATCAGTAGCTTTTTATTGCAAATTTTATAAGTAGTTAAAAGAATGTTTATTTTTTTTTGTCAAATGGGAATTTTAAGCACTTTTTCTTTGATTAAAACATTGATTTAGGGGTAATTATAGTGTATTCATGTCTAAATGAACTTTTTATTTTCAGAACAGTGGTTCTTGTTTTCTTTTGGCAGCAAGTATGCCAGAAACACATGGAGCTTGAATTTGATGCTTGCACTGTTACATTTAGATGACTCATCTTTAGAAAAATTAAACTTGGTTACTGGTGGTTATTACACTGTAGTAATTACACTCTGTTAATAAAAATCATTGAACTAAAATATAGCTGTCTAAGTACTTTTATACTGTTCATTAATTAGGGTTAACTTTTTTCTGATAATTTTGCATAGGGGAAATCTACATTCAATGTAAGAAATCTTCTCACAGTTAAGAGTCAGAATTGTTTGCTTACAAATCAAGTTAAACATTAATTCTAACTGAAAAAATACTATTAAAAGAAGTATCTTTAAGTTTTGAACAGTTTTAAATTCTTGAAATTGAAAATATTTTAAAAATGTTTCCTTAGTTTGCAAAAAATTCAGCTCTTACCATTTCTATTTTTACATTTGATAAATAAAATATTTACAAATTTAACATTTTGCTTCTTTATTTTCATCCCATCTCTACAAGGTTGATTCTTTTTAGTAATTTTTGAGATATTATTTGGATTCTTGAAATGCTATACCAATTTATGTGCTTTTTAAGTAATAAAAATAATATAATGATAAGATGAAATACAAAATAGTAAAAGAAGTTGGAATCAGAAGAAAAAGTTCACAAAAAAATCAAATAATATAAAAAATGAAGTTGCAATCAGATGTAAAAGTTCATCAAAGGGTAAAACAATATTTAATTCTTAAAACTTAGTGTAAGACCATCCATGATGCTAAACACAGGTTTTGAGTTTCAATGAAAGCGTGACATATCTTTGTGTTCAGGTGGTGACCAAGTGACACGCATCCAGTCTCAAAGAAGAGAATTTTAAATTTAATTTTAAATTAAAAAAAAAAATTAAATTTAAAAGGGTTAAATATGTTTTTCTTGAATGATTTTTGAAATTATCGAAACTTTGAACCAATTTAGTCATCATCTTTTGAAATACGTAAATTTAATTTTTTTAATTAGATTTTATTAGATTTATTTGATGTTTCGTATACATTTCAGAATTATATTGAGTTATTTATACTGTTTGATATATTTTTACTTTAATGTTAAATAAAATACTATTATGAAATGAAACGTGTTTAAAATATCAAATAAATTTAATAAAATTTGATTAAAAGACTAAATTTATATATTTCGAAAGATAAAAGATTAAATTGATCTAAAATTTTAAAATAAACTAATTTTAAAATTGGAAAAAATATATTTAACTCGGTTAAAAATAATATATGAAGTGAGATTTATAAAAATTTATATTTATTATATATATATAAGTGTGCAGTGATGTTCATTTAAGAGGATGGAGGTATTGCATGGGAGGAACAGAGTCACAGTGATGTTAGTCTCTCTCAGAGAAAAGGGTTGGGAAGCAAAGTAGAGAGATTGAGAGTTACAGAGACAGTGAGTGCAGGTAGCTATGTGTAGTGTAGCTGCATCAATCTGCAAGGAATTATGGAGTGACATGCTCTCTCATCATTCTCACTCTTCATTTTTTCAGATCAAAATATCTGAGTGACATTGACACCTATACCACCTTTTTCATCATTCCAAATTATCTTAATTACCCATAATCTAATTAATCACACACCCCACTTTTCTTATTTTATTCAATTTTAGTGAAATCTTTTTATTTTTCTTATTTACAATACTTAAATTTAAGAGTGTGGAGAAGGGTGAGTGAATCCAATGACATTAATAATAGCTTTTGCATGTGAACATGGTATGTGTGGTTGTCATGACCATGACATGTTGACTCAAGGAGTGAATGAAGGCATGTGCAAAAGCCCAACATCCAAGGGTGTGAATGTAAAATCTCCAAACTCACTAACAATTGTGGCTTCAAAATCCCAACTAATTAAACCAAAAATGGTTTGCAAACATCATGTGGGTTATCTATTTTTCACAATCTACTTTGTCCCTTTTGTTTGTGGATTTGTGTGCATCTTCATTTTGTTGCCATTGTTGTTTCATTCACTGACATGCACACTGTTTCTTATAGGAAACCTATTAAACAAATATTAACTATGTAGTGCTGCTTTGTCCACTATATTTTTATCCATCAAAGGAATTTTCTTTTGTCCTATGTGTGTTGGAACAAAGAAAATAAAATAAATTATAACCTACTTCTAGATACAATTTGCAAACAATACTAATCAAAAAACTTAAAACAAATATGTAATATTGAGTTAAATTTTAAAAACCTAATAATTATTAATAAACTAATTTTTTAACATTTCTCTTCATCAAAATTTGGGATAAAAATTATCTATCCTACAACACATATTCAACAAGGGAACATTCATACATATTCATGAATCCAATAAATAATTACCATTTCAATCGAAATGTAAAGTTTAACACATATTAACCTCAATAAAAAAATTAATTGGACACCGAAAGTTATATGTAAACAATCACATGTAAATGGAAATGTAAAGTTTAACAAACTATAACATTAATAAAAAATAATTATATACAAAATTGTCTCACAACAGAAGCTCACTACCAAAGAAGCAGATTTGGTCGGCAACAAGTCCAACAAGTACAATAAAATCTTCGGAGAACAACCTTGAATTTAAAAATAACAATAATTTTTCACATTAACTTTGTTTGTTTTTTCACATAACATTTTAGTAATTATTTTATAACATTTATTTTTTCTTTGGTGTGTGACCTTGTGCAAGGAATAATCAAATATTTAAACATGAAGAGATTTGATTGGAAGTCAAGACAATGATTATGACTAGATCGATACCTATATATTAATTGTATGTTGTTTGAATGCAGCTTGCTTGTAGTTGTAGTTATTAGTGTTTATATAATATACTTTTATCCCAAATTTGAAGTCATTTCACTAAAGAAAAATTATTAATTGGTATATTATTTTTAAGTTTTTATTAAAATTGGTATTTTTATTTTAAAATTAAATGATGAAAATAAATTTATTATTGGAAAATTATTAATTATTATATAATCATTTAAAATTTTATACATTTTTATTGTTTATTTAGGTTTATAAAATTGAAGTTATTTTGAAAAAATTAACTTTTTAAAGTTTATATTTTGCAACACCTCATTTAAATTTGTATTACGTTAATATTTTAATTTTTTTTTTAATTTTATATTTTAAAAATTTGTCTTTAAATAGTTTTATTTAAAATAAAAAATATATACAAATATTTGAATGTATCCATGAGTACATGTTGGTATAATAAAAATTCAAGGATATTTTTTCAAGATACTTGACAAGTAAGGAAGTGAGTAATCAATTTTTTTTTTCCAGTGAGGCGGGTAGTGGGTAGGCACTACCCATACTTGACCTGATCTAATGTCATCTCTAGTAATTGCGAGCTTAAGGTTGAGGCGAGTCGGCCCAAACTTGGAGTCAAGGCAAATCGACCCTGGTCGAAAGTCGAAATGAGTTAGTCTTGGCCGAAATTCGAAACGGGTAGGATCGAGCCTAGGGATGACAAAAATACCCGTGCCCGCGGATATCCACGGATAAAATCCGCGACGGATAGTTAATACCCGCGGGTAGCGGGTATTTATTACCCGTGGGTAGTGGGTATTTTAATACCCGCTTATAAACGGGTCGGGTACAGGTATCATACTATCCGCACCCGCGGGTACCCGTTACCCGCAAAAAAATGAAAATGAAAATTTAATTTATATTTTATTAAGTTAAATTTAATTAAAATTAAAATTAGCAGTATATTTTATTATGTCAAATTTAATTATAATTAAAATTTAATTCAATTTTATATTTTATTTTTATAATTCTATATTAAAAAATTTATAAAATATTAATTTTTTAAATATTTGCGGGTATCGGGTATCCACGGGTACCCGCGAGTTTAAAAATATTCGCGGATATTTTTTAAGCGGATACCCAGCGGGTAAACGGGCGGGTAGCGGGCAGATTTTTTGTGGCGGGTCGGGTTGCGGGTGGGCATTATCCGTGCCCGACCTGACCCGTTGCCATCCCTAATCGAGCCGAAGTTGAAATAAAGCGGCCTAGATTGAAGGTCGAGCTAAGGTTGAAGGTCAATCCAAATCAACCCAAGCTAAAGGACAAGTCGGGGTCAAAGGTCAACCTAGGTTGACCCAGACAAAGGTCGAGTCAGGTCAACCTGAGTCAAAGGTTGAACTGGGGCTAAAGGTCGAGCTGGGTGAGTTTGAGGTGAAGGTTGAGTTGAGTTGGCTCGAGATCGAAGGTCAAGCTGTGTCAGCCCAGATCGATGGTTAAACAAGATTGCCTAGGTTGAAAATTGAACCGGGTTGGCCCAGGTCGACCCAAATCAACTAGAACCGATGGTTGAGCTTGTTGGCCCAGGCCAAAGATCAGGTCAGGTCGATATATGCCAAACGTCGACTAAGGTTCCCCCATGATGAAAGTCGAGTCAATTCGGCCTAGGTCTAACGTCAAGTTGGGGTCGAAGATCAAGTTGGTTTGGTTTGGACCGAAGGTTGACTCCGGGCCAAAAGTCGTGTCAGTCAGTGTCGAATGTTGAGCTAGATCGACCCTTTCCAAAGCTCTAGATAGGAAGGCCTAATCTGAAGATCATGCCAGGCCTACTTTGGCCGAAGGTTGAGTCGAGTTGGCCCAAGGCAAAAGTCAAAAAGGTTCAACCCATGCCAAAGGTTGAGATGGGTCGGGCCAGACCGATGGTTTAGTCCAATTGGCCCAAGCCGAAGATCAAGTTGGGTCGACCCGCGTCGAGGGTCGAAGAATGAGACAAGTTGGCCTCAGTTGAAATAAGTTTGTCTGGATTGAAGGTTGGACAGAGTCAGCTTGAGAGGAAGGGTAAAGTTGTTTGCTTTTTCTTATGTAAGCTTTTTGGCCTTGTGGAATTTTTTATCTTGACTCATGTGGAATTCGACAACTTGTGAAATTTCAATTCCATTCCTTTTTTAGTGAATTTCAAATTCTATTGTTTTTTATTTGAAATACCTTCTTAAAATTTCTAAATTTCAATTTCTTTTTAATTATCTCATCCAAACAACTTGTTCTATCTTAAAGAATTTCAAATTCACAAAATAAATGAATTACACTCTTAAATTGGCTCATCCAAAAACACTATTAAGTAAATCTAATGGTTGTAAACTACTTTTATGTGTCACTTTTAAGTGCATGTGAATGTTGCAACTACTTCATATCTCTTTTCAAATTTCTTAAACATCTCATGCACCAAATAGAAGATTAAAGAAATTAAATATATGTAATCATAGGATTAGGGCTCACACTAGATGTAATCTTTTGTTTAGTCTAATCATTATACTTATGTTTTGAAAATTTTATACTTCTAAGATCTAAAAAAAGCCTCTTTGTATTCAATATTCAAGTGTTTTTTTTTGTTTGTTTCCTTAAGAGGAAACCTTTGTTTATATGTTTTATAATTTATTCAAAAGTCATGAAGAATGGGTAAAAGTAATGTGAAAATAAAGAATTCTAATTATGAATATATTAGTGTGAACATAAGTATAAAATTCTTTCATTTGGTTCTTATCTTGGAGGAACTTCTTCAAGTAACAAATGTCCATGGCACATGTCATTTTGATTTCGATCTAAAGGTGGTGTTTTCTAATCCCTCTTGTAATCTTAATTCATTTTCTACTTTCATTTATAATTTGTCCTTATTTTTGGGTGTTTCGTCCATAATGTCGTAAGCTCCCATAGCAACCACAGAGAAAGGTTGCTATTCAACATCAAGTTGATGGATCTATCCCTTCCAAGAAACACATAAACGCTAACTCAAAGAGAATGTGATTCTTAACGAACTAACACCTAAAGCAGGAGCAACTTACGGAACTGAAAACAAAATATAGGTGAATGAAGATGAGGCTATGATAGAGAATAGTGTGGAACCAAAACTTGGAAATAGAAAAGGAACACAAGAGAGCTTGAGTTTCAAGTCCTACTTACCCGGTGGAGGAGTGTTCAACAGATTTAGAGGAGGAAAAACTATGCCCTAGTAGAGCTTGTTGCTTCAGCAGTGGAAGGGAGAAATGTTCTTGTTTTCAGAGAATGGAGCAGAGCGAGGGGGTTAGAGCTGGAAAAGGATTTTACGACACCCTATAGGCTGACTTTATACCCAATAGATATGCCCTTAAACATCAAGAATAGAAAAGTGGGTCTTATAGAGTCAACGATTAAGTATATAAATTTTATGTATGTTATTTTTCCTTTTCAAAATTATTGTAATCTAAAATTTGTGTTACAAATATTTACTTATTTTTTTACTAAACTGGTGTATTTTGTGGAAAACAGATAAATTTTAAAAAATTTACTTAAATGGAGTACGTTGAGCCACGACTTCATCTTTTATTTTGCAGGAATGATGAGTTCAGAAGATGACTTTAAATTTTAATTTTATCCTGAAACCCTAAACTTTAAATTTTAATTTTAAAATTAAAAATCGTGTTAGGAACCAGGCCTTCATCATTCAAGATATGAACCCACGGTTTTCAAATTTTTTTTTTTTTGAAATTAACAACGGTATCCTTAATGCTGTACTTGTATGTCTTGTAGGTAAATTTAACAAAAAAAAAGTCGTTGCAATGATAATGACTTTTTTGGTAAAAAAATTTTAAGTAATTTTTTTTTAATTAATGTTAATGATCAATTTAAAAATTAAATTTACTCTAATAATTGATTTGTAGATTAGTTTAAAAATTATATTAGTTATAAATAATTTTTAATTTATAAATTTATATCTAAATTAGTTATTATAATGATTAATTATTTTTTACTATTAAAATTAATTATTAATAAAAAATTTCTTATGATAACTATGCCTAAATTCTTTGAGTTTGATAAATCTCTTGAAGCATTCTCTTACCAGCCTCAGTGATCATAGATGGAGATGAATGTACTAATGCATCATCAACCTCTGATGAGGTTTTGAATAGTAAGAAGCACGTATTTTCTACACCTATAATTACAAACAATTAAACTAAACACCACAGTTTCATAACCTAAGCCATTATTTACAATCCATTATACTAAAACACCACAGTTGCAACTATATCTCCTATGAGGATTCCAATCCATCAGAAAACCACACCAGACAAATTTTAAACCCACATGGAAGTGCACTCTTCATCCTCCTCTTGTTTTTCTTTTGTAATAGATAAATTTAAAAGAAAATTGCAAATTAATATTTTATCGATATAATACTTTTTTTTTTCTTAAATTATAAGACATGGTTTTATGATTTTTTTTTTAATTTTTATAAGATTATTTTTAATAAAATACCCATAATTATTTTAGTTCATAATAGTAACTACTATGGATAATTGTAAAAAGAAAATCGTTCATTTTTTATTTTGATAATTCGTTCAGCAGTATTTCTCTCTCTTTTTTTTTTTAATCTCTGTGAATTGATTTTGATTGCAGTCATTTTCACCCCAATAAGACAAACAAAGGGTAGAATGATTGATGATGAAAGGGCATTGATCCAGACAAGATGTAAAGAAGTTGTTACAAACTTATTATGAGGTGTGGGGATGTGGTTAGACATCAGTGGTCACTTGCTCAGTAGGTGTTAAATAGACAACTTGTGCAGTGGAGTAGTAACTATCACCAAGGATCTAATCTCATTGCAATGTAAAAATAAGGGTAGAAAAAAGAAACAAATTCAAACACTGTGTGGTCCCTGAGAAGAAAAAGTGAAACACATACCACACAGTGATACAGTGATGTTGAACAATCTGCATCACTTCTGATTGGTTCCTTTTCATAATTCTCTTTCTGTGTTGTTAACTTTTTATCCAGTTGATGAAGCTGTCTAGATTTTTGTTTGACAAACCACCTTGTGCAGTGCCAATTTGAATCTTCTTCTTCAAGTCTCTAGCCCTTGCTTTCAATTCTTCATCATTCAAAATTTGTTGGATTTTGCTTCTGATTTCACCTTCTGTCATCATGCCACTCTCATTTGGTTCAAGCCCCAATCCCACCTTCCAAACATCACAAACATAGCTCTTGTTCAGGAACTGATCGGCAAAATAAGGCCAACACAACACTGGGATCCCATTGCTCACACTTTCCAGTGTGGAGTTCCAACCACAGTGACTTATGAAGCAAGCAACTGAAGAATGGCTCAGAATTTTCTTCTGTGGTGACCAACCCACCACTCTTCCACGTTTCACCACCCTCTCTATAAAACCTTCTGGATATGCAATTTTTGACTCTTCTGGTTGCACAACCCAAAGGAAAGGCCTGTTGGAAAGTTCAAGAGCCAAACGAAGTTCTTGGAACTGGGAAGGACTAAACTTTGTAAAGCTTCCAAATGCAACATATATTACTGAGTTTGGTGATTGTTGATCTAGCCATTTCAGACAAGTTAGGTCTTGTGGCCAGAAATTTCCTGCAGAGTGGCCTAGCTGATCGCATGACAGAAGTGGCCCTACAGGTATGATCTCTGGAGCCATAGAAAATGCTGCAGACTCAAGTTCATGTGATGAATTGCAAAGCAGCCACTCAGTTTTCTTCATGGACCCTATGTTTTTTACCATGAGTTGGAAAATATGACTCTGAGTTGTCTTGTTCCCCACACAAACCCAGACAAGCTTTTCTGTACTCACTCTTGGCATTGTAGGGGATAGTTGAATGACCTGCTTTTTCAATGGAGTTCCTGGGTAATTTAATTGCTGATCAGTAAGACATGAATACTAATACTAATGATTATATTATTTTTATCGGTAAATGTTGTTGTTAATATTATCTTAAGGAGTGGAGTTGAATTCAGAATCTCTCCTATGTCCTTCCAAACTCACCAAGTCAACCTTATAATTCCTAAATGTTAGTGAGAAGGGAAGAGTTGAACCCACAGTCTCTCTCACTTTTCCTTTCAACCCTGTGACCATTAAACTATCCTTATAAAGTCCATGTACGGATAGATACAGACACGGAGATACAACTAAATTGAAAAAAATATAGGATACAAGACACGACATGTATGTACATACTAGTTTCAAACCGTCAACTAAGAAAAAAATGAATCTAATATATATGTCTAATATCCAAAAAAACAAAAAGTAGTGATAATGTAGGATTTGTTCCTTACTTTATAATCTTAATAGAAACTTATGTAATAAGTTTACAAGTGTATAAGTTTTTCAGAAAATTATTGGATTGTGGTTATTAAAATCGCGTTGAAGTTATGTTAAAATCATTTCAAGACAAAAAAATGTCTTTCAAATTAAACATTTTATCGATAAGTGTATCCTACGAATATCATACGCGTGTCGATGTCGAATACGAGACACTGGACACGCCATTTATGATAAGAGTCCGAGCTTCGTAACTTCTAACTCCTCTAATGAGTATGGTAACATCCTGATTGCGGTTTCATTTCAGGGTTTATGAGCAAATTTTCATGCCAAGCCATATGCTAATTACATCTTATAAAACATCAGTTTATGAAGCTCACAAGTGCTGGAAATTTCTTCATTAATAAAGGAGTATTACATTTAAGCAATACTGTTTTCTTGTCTTCATTAATATGGCATGGCATGATACTACTTGATTACTCATGAAACTCTTTACAATGAGTAACTTGATTTGTGTAAGTAATGTCATTGAAAAAGAAAAGAAGCAAACAATAAAATCTTGAGCTGCAGAAGAATCAGAGAAGTATGAACTCACCATCATTGTCTATGATCCCAGTATCAATAAACTTTGGAATGCTGAATCCCAACACCAACTGTGCTGCTGATGCAGGACAGAAAGCTGCTCTTCTAATCCCCTTCTTCTCTGCAACATCAAGTGCCCATCCAATGCTCTGATCAGCAAGAACACATGTGATCTTCTCACTTTCTGATCCATTGATGCATTCAATCAGCTCCTCAACTTTCTCTGGCATAACCTTCAACACTGCCCCAGATGATTTCCCAGGCCTTTTCCTCTCCTCTGAGGATTCCATTCCATCAGAAATCCCCACCAGACAAATTTGAGATAGTAAACCATCATCCCCACATGGAACTGCACTCTTCATCCTGTCATGGTTTTCTTTGGTGTTCACAAATGTTATTTTGATACCTTCTTTCACTAAGATCAGTGAAATCTCCATCAGAGGAATCACATGACCTTGTGCTGGGTAAGGTACAACCATCACATGTGGCCTTGCCATCATTATTGGTTTTCCTTGCTATGCAGATTCTATGTTTTCTTTTATACTAAGATTTTGAAAAACCTTTGAGGAAGGAGAATTTGATTCTACCATTGTCTTGTCTGCAACTACTTGTCTTCATATGTCATGGCATGTTCTTCTTTCAATTTGATTTTTCTATTGGAATTTTCTGTACTTTTCTTCTGTTATAAATCTTGGCACAACGATCTTAATATCTGAAAATATATTAAAAAAATATTAATATATTTGAATTTTCAACAAATTAATGAAAGATTTAAACAATTGCAATGGAGTCATTTGAAAATTTCTCAAAATACATGTACGTACCCATCAACTTAAATATTTTTCTTGGAATTATTGAGAAATGATTAATGGATGATTCCAACTTTTGGTGTCCATTGCATGAACATTATTGTGCTGCTTCCATCAAAGAAGTAACGTTAACACAAAAGTTTGATACTATGACAAAGGTGCATGATTTTTTCTGCATTGAATACACTTCATTATAAATATGTTTGTAAATAAAAAATCATATCTATATATCATTATCTGACTTGAAAAAAATAACTGGGGCATTGATGTAAAATGTTTCCAAAATGTTAACATTCAATAATTATCCTTCGGTTAAATAAATAGATGACAGAATTTGTTTCTTTTGAATAATTAAGGGTTTGGTAAAGTCTTGTACTATAAATGATTTATTAATGATTGTGGGTAGCTATACTATGAGTACATATATAGTTTCAAGATTAACAATTTATTACTATACATTTATTACGTAAAAGAATTGAATATACATTTATTTAACTTCATTTATCACAACAAAACGAGTATGTTTAAAAATAACTTGTGCTTGGAAGTATTTTGAATGTATACAAAATCTTTTATTAGAAACCAATCTTAAAAACAAAAAAATAGTTAGCTATTATTCTTATCAGTTTAAATATCAATCTACAAAATTTAAAATTATTAGTTATTAAAATAGTCAGTATTATCAATAAATATTTTAATTGATCATTAATTAATTAGAGACTAATTTATAAACTAATTTATTTTGATAGTCAAAACCTATGTTGTTAATTTTTAGTAACCAATTCTCTTTGGTATAAAAAAACATGTTACTTAATCTTAAAAACCAATTTAGTGACTAATTATAATTTTTTATTCATAATAATGATTATTTTAGTAACCAATAATTTTTTATTTTGTAAATTAGTATATAAATTGGTCATTATAGTTACTAATAATTATTATATATATATATATATATATATATTAAAAAAACTATAATAATTTTTATAGGCTTATATTATGAAAAAAAATGGTTAAGTACGTTTTTAGTCCCTGAACTTTGATCCAAATTTGAAATTCGTTCCTAATTGAAACTTAGATACATTTTGGTCCCTACACTTTAAAAATAAATCAATATAGTCCTATATTCATTCACTTTTAAAGTTTAGTCTCTAGAATGTATCAAAGTTTTAGACATAGACGAATTCTAATTTTTAGTCAAAGTTTAGGAACTAAAAACATATTTAATAAAAAAATTATGGTTATTATGTGGTTGATTTTTTTTTAAGTATTCCTAAATATCAATACAATTTATTATATGTGCTTATAATTTTATAACGTGATGTCTAATATACAAAAGAACAAGTTTAGATAATTATTGTGTCCTATAAAACAAAAAAAAAATTATGTATCTGTCCTATTTGTTGTCATCCTAATTATGAGATGAATAAAATATAGATGACATTATTTATAACCATTCACATTAGAAAAAGTTATAAACTTTGAATAGTTGAAAATAAAATATAGAATTATAATAGAAGATTCAATTTTTTAACTGAGTTGCAAAACTTGAAAGAGAAAATAGGGGACCATTTTAACTATTCAATTATTGTTTAGTTGTCATTGCTTTCAATTTTCACTTAATTTAATCATATATAGAATATAATAATCAGCATTACAAATCCTATAAAAAATAGTTTAGCAGTACAATTGTGTTCTCCATCAAACAAGATAACCAAATCCTCGCTTTCGTGCATAAACTGATTAATTTGATGCACAATATAAAACTAATTGAAAAAAAATATATGAACACCCAAAGTAATAAAAACTTGCTAAGAAAATTGTTTGTGTATTTTATTATGTTATTTTATTGTGTTGAGATAAACTATAATTATTATTAATTCTAAAGTTAATATATTTTTTAATATCTAAGTGTGAGAAAGAAAAAAATCTAAAGCATTATTAGATGATCAGTTTTTAGGATTTGAAAGATGAGCTGAAACAAAAAAATTAGATATAATAATTTTTATCAACTAAACAAGATAATGTTATGTATATTAGAAAGAAAAATATATTTAGCTGAAAATTTTATATACATTTGTTACAAACTATAAAAATTTACGTGTTAGTAATTTAGCATCAATCCACTGGTGACCATGCATAGGCAGAGGTGTTTGGTTTTTCTTTTTCTTTTAATTATGTGTTCAAAAAATTACTGAATATTTATAATATTTTGAAAAAATAATTAGTTTATAATCTTATGTGTTATATTTACACTTTATGCCAAGAATAATAATTAATATTAGAATTACATAATATAAGAATTTCGGATATATAGTTAATTTTGTGTATGTTATTATTATAATTTTTGATGCATATAATGGTAGTATTTTTTTTAATATTTAATGGAGTTTTCAAATAATTTTTGTTATTTCTTTAAATTAATTTCTGTTCATTATTATTCAAGAATTTTATTATTGTTTGGTATATAAACATTAAAGAAAAATGTGTATCGGTAAGGGAATATTTCAGTAATGCAAAATTAGATTTTTTTTTTTTGTAGACACTAGTGCAAATTTGACATTTTACTTTGTCTTATATGTGTAGGTTATAGTGGAACCGAAGTCTATAAGGAGGCGGTGTCATTTTTGCAATTTCTTCCAACTATATTGCCTTGGGTCTCTGAAAACCGTTGCAGTAAAGGGACTTTAGGCCTCAGTTACAAAAGAACCAAAGCCTATTAAGAAGCCCAGTAAGCAAAATTTCAAAATTGCCACCAGCATCAACATTTTTGGCCTCGGGTGTTTAGGGACTAAAGCAGTTAAATTAATTGAACCGAGGCCATAAAGCCTGTTAAATTCCCAAATCGCGAAACCCTTTCACTATTCATCGTCTTCTCAAAACTCTTTGCGTGCAAAACCCCTCTTCGCTCTCTCTGCCACCACCACTGTCTAGCTCCGTCGCCGACCAGCTACCATCCATTGTCGTCGATTAAATCGTCGCCTCTCGCTACCGGTGAGTTCGAAAAATGGGTTTCCCTTCGCATTTATTTTTTTGCGTTTTTGATTCGTTTGTGTTGCTGTGGGGTTCACAAATTTAGGGTTCAAAACACACCATTGCCCTATCACGAAGAGACACCGCAAGCGAAGAAGTGTCTTTACCATCGTAACCCACCATACCAGAAAACGAACGAGAATTGACACGACAGAGGCACCTCGAGTTGTTGCGCGCGAGCCACGAGCCCCACCACGAACGCGCTACCATGACGAGAACGCCTCCATTGCGGACGCGCCTGAGCCACCGCTGTAGATGGAAGCCAGCGCAAACTGTGAGCTCTTGATTGGCCAGCCACTACGACGAAAAACTCCCGGTGACCACCGCTGTTGCAAGAGCTCCAGATGTGTCGTTGCGAGCCATCGTGGCTAGAAGCGCGAGCTCTAGATTTTTTACAGAATGGCTTCGGTTCACATTAAAACCGAGGAAGAAGAGTAGCTATATGACTTCGATTCACACCCGAGACCAAAAGCCATCCCCTTTTGGCTTCGTTCTAATATGTCTCGATTTTGAAACCAGGATAGAATATAAAAAACAATTGGGGCTAAAAGCCCTTATTGCACTAGTGAGACATTTGTTTTTGTAAATGTTTGATTTTATAGATTATACCGTTTTTTATATCATTTGCACATTATCATTTTCAATGCAACTTTCGTTTACATTCAAGAGTTCTCGATAAGTCATTTTGTTTCTTGGTTTTGACAGTGCTTAGATATATTTTGTGGTTTATGGACGAATATGTCACATATATAGTTTCAAGAACCTATTTCAAAATTCTATTTGCTTATTACATCCGGGGGGATGTAAGTCATATTTGATGTTTTCATTTCATTTTCATTGTTCCATATCATTTAGAGTTTTATGTAATACATTTGTTATTCTTGTTGGTGATCATTTCACATCTAATAAGTTGAGTATGTTAAAAGATATTTTGTACTTGAAAGTATTTTGAATATATTTTTTTTAAACTATAATAATTCTTATAGACTTATATTATGAAAGAAAAATTATGTGAAAATGGTTATATGAGTTTGTTTTTTTTTTAAATATTCCTAAATATCAATTATAATTTCAACGATTTTTTATATGTGCTTATAATTTTGTAACTTATAATGTCTAAGCACTAACACAAAAAAAACCTTTTAACGTTCGATATTTTTGACCTTTGACGTCTGCCCAAACACCGACGTCGTACGGGTGACGTCAAAATAACGTCGAAAAAATAACAGACGTCATTTAACGTCGGTGCATTAAGAGTCCGACGTTAAGAAAAAGAGAAACCAGAAACGTACAGGTGGGTGTAGCGAGCTTGAGGGTCCTGAAACAAATGTCGTAGAGAGCTTCATTGTCTAGAACCATGCACTCATTAGCGTTCTCTACAAGTTGGTGAACAGAGAGCGTAGCATTGTAAGGCTCCACAAACGGTGTCAGAAACCTTAGGAGAAGGGAACACCGAAAACGTCAACATCATCTGATCTGGATACTCCTCATGAACTTTGAGATCAAAAGCGTCCCCATGTCGGAACCCGTTCCACCCCCAAAAGAATGGCACACCTGAAACCCTGCCACTTCACCTCCAGTCCAGTTCCATCAAAAACACGAGCAAATGAATTGAAATTAGTGAGAAACTAGGAAATTAAAAGTTGCGGTGGTACCTTGCAAGCAATCGCAATTTTCGGCTTCCTTGCGAACGACGTCGAGGACTAAATCGATGAGTTCGGCGCCCTCAGTGTAGTGGCCTTTAGCCCAATTGTTATCGGTGCCGAACTGGCCGAAGACAAAGTTGTCGGGGTGGAAGATCTGGTCGTAGGGGCTCGATCTGACGGAGTCCATGGTGTCGGGTTCAAGATCCATAAGGACGGCGCGTGGAACGTACCTTCCGCCGCTTGCTTAATTATAGTAGACGTTGATGCTTTCGAGCTGGAGCTCGGAGTCGCCGCTGTACTTTTCGGTTCTGGGAATCACATTTAGTCGTCGGCGGGAAATGTCGTGGAAACAGTGAACATTGTGAGGGTTTCTGTGTCTCGCGGAGAAATAAACAAAACTTAACGTCGGTGCTTTGTTAGTCCGACGTTAAGAGACGTCTGGCGCGTGTGTGTCCGACGTTAAGGGACGTCTGGCGCAAAGGAGTCCGACGTCCTTTTTTAAATGACGTCGGGGTATTTTTAAACAGACGTTAAGTGACGTTTGACCTAGAGCGGACAGACATTAAAAAGGTCCCGTTATTTACAAAAATGCCACCGGTCATTTTTAACGTTGAACATTTTTTAGACCGACGTTCTTGGGGTGACGTTATAAGGCTTTTTTGTATTAGTGAAGTTTGGATAAATATTATGTCATATAAAACAGAAAAAGATAATTATTATCCATATGTCCTAGTGGTTGTCATCCTTGTGAGATAAATAAAATATCGATGACATTATTTATAATCATTCACATAAAAAAATAAAAGGTTATAAACTTTGAATAGTTGAAAACAAAATATAAAATTATGATGGAAGATTCAGATTTTTAACTGAGTTGCAAAACTTACAGAGAAAATACGGGACCCTTTTAAATATTTCAATCATTGTTTGGCTGCCATCCCTTTCAAAATTCATTTAATGTAATTATATATTTATACGTATATATAAAGAGATTATGCTCTTGTGTATGCATCTTATATTCTAATTTTATCTTTTATAGTTTATAGTTTATAGTATAATTGTTGTATATAATAACAGCTATTTTAATTTTTTCTTAATAAAGTTATCATATAATCAGCGTTATAAATCCAATCAAAAAAGTTTAGCAGTACAATTTTGTTCTGCCAGATAACGAAATCATCGCTCTCATGCATAAACTAATTCAATTTAGGTATACAACAAATCGACTACAAAAAAAAATACGAAAGTGGTAGTTGTCCAAAATAATAAAAACTTGTTAAGAAAACTCATTCATGTCTGTATTTTATTATGTTACTTTTTTTTTAAATAAACAATAATTATTATTAATTTTTAAGTTAAAATATTTTTTAATATCTAAGTGTGAGAATTAAAAATAAATAAAGCATTATTAAATGATCAATTTTTACGATTTGAAAGATGAAATGAAACAGAATAAAAAAATATAATAACTTTTATGTATATTAGAAAGCGAGAAAATTATCTTTTGACAAATTTGATAAACTTTTCATAAATATAATAAAAATAGATTATTTTTTTATTTTTTAACTAAAATAAAGTAATAAAGTAGTATTTTCTTACCTAAATTAGTAGTTTCTCAAAGTTTTTAAAAAAAAAAACTTTGTTAACCTATTATTCTCTTAGAAAGTGTGCAGGATCGGACCATTATATGATCGGATGGTCAACTGATTGGTCAGCAAAACTCAAGCACTATCTAATATCTATTAAGAAAATAATATATTATCAAAATTATTGTATTATCTATTATCTTTTATTGATAAGTGTTATAAAAATTAGTTTTTTTGTTATTTTAAAACTGTGGTACAAAAGGATCAGGGTTCAAATTCTACAAAAGTCAATTTTTTTTAATTTTTTAATTTATTTATAATTTTAACTATAATATTAATTATAAGTAATATTATCATTTGTAATATTTTTATAAGTATTATTATTTGTAATTTTTAACAATATTATTTGTAGTGATAGTAGTAAAATTATAACCAATATTAGTACTGTTACAATAAAATAATTATAAGTAACAAATATATCACAACTATAATATTAAGTATAAGTAATTTTACATAAGATAATGATAATAAATTGTTTAAATGAATAATAATATTTTAACACAAATTATGTTTATTTACTAATAATAAAATAATAAAAATGAAAAATTTTTCTTCGAGTACTATTAGATGTTCGAGCCTAAGATGTTTATTTAATTTATTGGTTTTTTTTTTTCGTAAAAGCGCATTAAGATGTTCGACTCAATGCTAGAGTAGGGAGGAAGGAAGAAAACCACTGCTGAACTAGGGTGCTTGGAGGTCTCTAGCAAAGTGATGCTGGACAGAACCAATCAGAAGAGTGTTGGCGTTGAGCGAATTTAGTGGAACTCGAAGACGTTGATGTAGAAGCGTGGATGAGACCTAGGTTCTTTTACTTCTTATGATTGTTGTTTCAATAAAAATGGATTTTTAGAAAGAATTAGGGACGAGTCTTCTTCTTTGATTCGTTCCTTCTTCTTCTCTCTGTAGTCTCTATAGTGGGCAAATCTGATACCTAATCTGCGTAAAGTAGCCACGCATAGAGATGGATTCTACCGTGCAAGTAGGTATTGCAAAGGAGGACGCTCTAAGGTAACTTGTACCTTTTTTTCTTAATAAATTTCTATTTTGTAAATTTTAGTTCTTTTATGAATCTTGTATTTTTTTTTACTTTGTTTATGAACTCTTCCTTTGTTGTTCTTGTGACTTTCTTATTCTTGATTTCTTCTTTTTTCACAATTTACATTTATGTTGATCTTTATGAATTTTGAAATTGGTTTTGATTTATTATGATATAGTTACTCTTCTACCAACAAGGCAAAAAAAAAGAAAGAAAAATATATCTATATATACATATATATATATATATATATATAGAGAGAGAGAGAGAGAGATAGATAGAGGGGGAGAGAGAGAATGGGGGAAGAAGGAGATATTGGGTAGCGTTGAGTTCAACATTGTAAGAAAATGAGAGTTCAAAGGAAGAGAGTGCAAAGTAACCTCTACCCAAGGGTTGCGCTGCCGTCTAGAGAAACGGACCATTGTGAGCATTAAAGAGTGCAAAGTCACCTCGAGTGTTTTAGGGTAACCTTTGTTTGTACAATACAATTCAATTTAGCCTTTTCTTTTCATTCTTGTTTTTAATAGAAAAAACAAACGGATTAAATGGTTTAAGGGAGGAAACGTAACATCCCTAAGGAATATTACTTTTAAAATACCATAACGAATTAAAAGAAAATAAAATAAGACGCGATAATATTGATAATACCTCATTTATAATCACATGTTCCCAAAATACGGGGAAATAAAAATCGCAACGTTGCATACAATATAAATGTTCGTAATCCAAATTTATTACAACTATAAAAGCTAAAATAGCCAATGTCCAAAAACATGAAAAATATCATAAAACTCAGTCTTCAAATGCCCATATAATCCCGCTCTCCAAACTCAAGCGTCTCCTGACTCACCTGTCAAATCATCTGCTCCCGGATAATAAATTATTCGATCATCGCCACACACAAACAGATAGGGTGAGCTATGCATATATAAATATAAAATAAATATGACACCCATCCCAAGAAGTAAATTTACTGATATGTGTTAACTGCAAATTACCCACCCTTGATCTCATATTCCTTCATGAGTCACATGCATGAAACTAGGTCTTGGGACTTTATTATGCTCCCACGAAACTATCCCTTTCGTGGTCCAACCCTACGAGCCAATCCTGCTCTTATTCCAACCCCACAGACTCCTCGTCTATGGTAAAACATCCAAGCCTTCCTAGCTTGGACCCTGGCACGCACGCAATCACCATACTATGGACTCCTCACCCAATAGCAGCCAACGGGAATAAAACTATTCCTTGCCCATCGTGCGTCTGACGCATGTAATCACCATACTAAGGACTTCTCATCCAAAAGTAGCCGACGGGAACTAACCAGTTCCATGCCCATCATGCGTCCCACCACCAAGCACATCCCAGACCCCTATTGGACTTAGTCCGTCAAGCCCAAGCATAAAAGTGAGTGAACTTAGTCCTTCAAGTCCACTAATCCACGCATCAACAATTCCACAACAACCAAAATCGCCTGGCGCCACCTAGACTCCGCTAGGCGGATACTGGAAGTTAACCGCCCGACGGCCACACCCTTGCCGCCAGGCGCCAACGGCCAAACAGGAGCCACGCTGCTCTGTCACCGCTTGGCGGACACAACGCTGCCGCTAGGCACCTCCTGCAGACAGTGGCCACTGCCACTGATTTAGACCCTACCGCCTGGCGGCTCACCCCGCGCCGCCAGGCGCCATACCAGTAGCGCAATGCTACTGGTTTTTTGCACTATTCACGTGTCTTAAGAGGTTCCAAACTTGAAATTCGTCTTTCGCACATCAATCATTGTAATTAAGGCATAACACCACAACGAAACACAAAAATTACAATTAGTTCATGCCCAAATTAAATATTGACATGTCCTAACATGTTTTACTTTATTCACTAATGAGACAATTCAAGAGATGGTCCATATGGTACCCTCCTCTTGCAACAACACAATTAAACAGTATACAATACTCTATCAAACTCCAGCTACACACCCAAATCCTGTCAAATCAATTTAAGCATACACACATACTCTTCATCGATACTTGCATTAAACCTGCCCCATATCCACAACATACCTCGAGTCTCATACACATACAGTTTAATTTTCATATAATTCAGGTCACTAAGTTTAAAACTATGATTGCACCAATACTGAAATAATGAGACCATCACTGTAGTAACCATTAGTTATGAATTATCTAATCCATCCAACTCACACACATAATTTTCATAATTATCACTAAATGACATACACCCTAAAACATAGTTTATCGCACACCACAAAACTTTCTACCGGTTCCCAATTAAACCACTCCCATAAAGGGAATCCACACAAAACAAACTTTTCTTCTGAGTTGATGGGTCGCCTGGCGACAACCTTAGTGCCGCCAGGCGGTGCGTGAAAATCTGGGTTCTGCCCAGGTTCCTCCCGCACCCAGCATAACTTCTCCAACCACCCAATATCATCTTTACCTTAATACTGACACAATTTCTCATGCACACCACATCCAAGGGTTCATAACATATTCATATTAACATCAAAAAATGGAAAAAATAGAGTTTCATTTGGGTCCCTCTAAGGTTTGAACCCACACCCATGCAAATGCCAACTCAATCCCAAACCATTCAACCAATTTATGTTTCATGCTAACCAATATGATTCAATTATTATTATATTGGTTAAACCCAAGTCCAAGTCCTGTCAAAGACTTTAACCCAAGTCCAAGTCCTGTCAATCCAACTAAGTACGCTCAACCACTTGAGCTAATACTTTTCTACGTCATAGCATTCCGCATTTATTGTCTTAAAGATTTCCATTACCCACATTTATTAAATAATTATTTAATTATCTATTTAATTTTTCTCGGGTCTTACAGAAAACCATCTTGATTAAACCCTTAATCAATATTAAATAAATTTGGGTTGTAATTAGGTTAATTCTAATAAAAAATCCATTAAAAAAACTATAAATAAAGATTCAGGTAAATGGTAGATTACACAGTAATTTAGTATTTTTTTTATCTTACATCCAAACTAAACTGAGTTTAACATTTGGAAGATCTTTCTCAAAACGTACCCCATGTGTAGATGAACAGAAACCGATCTTCGAGTGAAACTTTGGATGACCAATCCACTTTATATATCGAAATAGAAAGAAAAGTACAATTAGCTGAAAATTTTATTTATATTTATTACAAATTATAAAAATTTATGTGTTAGCGGTTTAGCACCAATTCACTAGGTGGTGGAATGTATTGTCCTTTTCTAATTTATACTTCTTTTTCAAAATTTGTGCATCTTTCATCAAATTGTGTGTCTTTTTTAAAACTGGATCATACCTGGTAGTTGTTAAGAATTATAGGATCATTTCTAACCTATTATATTTTTAAATAAAATAAGAAATTAAATATGTTTTTGGTTTCTTAATTTTTAGTGAAATTTAGAATTAGTCCATCTTCAAAAATTTTGTCCAATTTAGTCCCCCAACTTTATAAATGTGTGAATTTAGTTTTTTTTTTAACCAAATTCTGTTAATTTTATTTGACGTTTCAAATGTGTTTCATGATAGCATCTGAGTTGTTTATAACGTTTGACACATTTTCGCTTTAATGTTAGCTCAAAAACATGTTTAAAAGATTAAATAAACTTAACAATAATTAGTTAAAAGGACTAAATTCATGGTTAAAATGACTAAATTTATGCATCTCTGAAGTCGAAGGATTAAATTGGACCAAATTTTCAAAAATGAACTAATTCCAATTTTTAGTAAAAGTTAAAAGACAAAAATCATACTTAACCCTAAAATAAATTGATGTTTTTACTTTAAATATTCGCATTAGATTAGATATAATATTTAAAAGACACCGCTTAACATTGTGTCTATCAAATAAATTATTAATACTATCACATGATATCTTATAAAAAAATTCAAAAGCTTTAAAACACAGTTTAACAGTTACTTCCTATGTTTTGACTTATTTTTCATATGAATGCTTTGACTTATTCCCTTTTTCGTCCATTTTATCACGTAAACTTATATTGTTATATTAAGATAACTTCCATCTTAAACCTTCATAATTTGAAATTGTTCTCATTATAAAACTTTCTAGTCTCATGGTTGGTGGTCATATCTTTGAACTTTGCTCTTCTTGACGTTCTTTGTAATGTTTTCAGTGATGACACCAATTGTTGGATCCACACAACTATAACAAAACACAAGACCAAAAACGAAAGAAAATGACTACATTATAATAAAAGATTCTTCATATAAAGAATATGTATTAACACAACATATATAAATACAAATATATATATATATATATATATATATATATATATATATATATATATATATATATATATATATATTATCTGGTCCTTACATTTATGTTTATGTTTTTCTTTGGTCTCTATATTTTTAATCAACGAAGTACTAATATTTCTTAAATGAAGTCAATCTGTCCCTCCACATTGCTCTACCTTGCTCCACCTTTCACTACCTTCCTCCCTCCATTTTCCTCCATCGTAGTTAAGAAAACAAAATTATGATTTTAGATTATCTTTGGGTGTAATTTAGAAAAGAAAATTAAAATTTAAAAGTTTGCCATATTGCTTTGTTGTCTTCTGGTGAAGATTTTTGTTTTTAAAATTGCATAAATAAGGTTCCTTTTGATGTGATGGTGTTTTATTGTATGGAAATGGTACAAATTTGTACTTTATGGGCTCAAGATCATCTCAAGCAACACATCAAAAAATGTATCAGGCCCACCCAACATCTTTTCGCCCAATATCGTTGAGATTACTACTTTAAATGTGACTGAGAGCATCTTGACCACATCAAATTTCGGGATTATCTCGGACGCCATGAACGCATACTTGATACCATCCCATGATGACGGAAATCATATTTGTGACGACAATTTTTTTCTTTCTTTTTTCTAATTATTATTATTATTATTTCTAATAATATACTTATAAAATTTAAAGGCAAAATTATACATAAAATATTCACACACACATACATACACACACACATATATATATATATATATATATATATATATATATATATATATTTACAATACTATATGCATCTTATATTTATACCATTTAGTATATCTCATATTTCTTACATTACAAGAGGGAAAAAGAAAGTTATTTATTTACAATTCCCCCTCATATATTGGTTTTCAAACAGGTGGAGGAAAAATGTTATGGATAGGGTTCACTTGGACTGTTGGGGGTAAATAGAAGGTAACTCCGATTTGTCCTTCGATGACAATCGACGCGTTTGGAGTAGAGAGAAAAGTAATGGTAGAGTTTCCCGTTCCCTGAAATGTTACCGAATTATTCACTGCATTGGTTTCACATGCATGTCCTGGAAAAACAGCCACAATGTCGACAAAGAAGGGATCAGGCATGTTTGGAGCAGCCATCTATGATAAGGTTATAAAATTTTGTTTTTTACACACAATCATAAATAGGAAAGTGAGACAAATATCACATAAAAAAAATACAACATATCATAATAAAATAAAATGAAATGAAAATTCTCCCAATTCAATAAAACGAGATTTTTATTATACTTTTGTAAAGATATTGATTAATTTTGTAATGACTAGTCAGGATAAATGAGCTCATGACCAACAAAGTAACTCAAAAACATATCATCTTGAGTAATACTAACTCGTTTAAACCCCCAAGGTCATACATCCAACTACAATAATCAAATCTTTATTTATCATAAATTTTATTTCAATATTAAACCATAATAAATAAATAAATAGATATGATCAATGAATAATTAAAATAAATATAAATAAATAAAAAGAGTCAGTACGTAATTGAAGATAAATATAAATAAGTAAATGAGAGTAAATATAAATTGAATAAATAGGACCAGTGCACAACTATATATGAATATAAATAAATAAATAGGAACGAAAAATAAATATAAATTAGAATGAGGTTAGGGACACATCACTTAAGATAAATATAAAGACTAAAGTAATTATAAACAGATAAAAAAAATAATAATCAAAGTAAAAAGATAAAATGATAGATGTCTCCTCCCCTTACCTTATTTATCGTGGAAATTATACCAAGGTTGTACTAAGACTTCGTTGATATATATATTTTTTTTCTTTCTTCCTTCTCACATGCATAGCTTCTTCTTCTTTTCCTCTTTTTTTTCTTCTTTCGTTCTCAATATCTCTCCTCTCTTCCTATTCATCCTATTTATACTCTTATTTGTAATGATTACATTAGTTCAAATTTAACACATTTCCTTTAGTTCTGCTACTTCCGTTTCAATCGTATTACTGATTCGCATATTTTTTTTCCTTCACAGTAACATGATAGAATGATATTTATTGTTACTTTATCCTTTCATTTTTTTTTTAATAACTTTTACGCGTTATCTACTTGTCACCCTTTTATTCTATTTTTATTTTTCTTCTTGCTTTAATAGAATTACCTTATACGGTAATAATTTAATATTTATTCCAATGTATAAAATCTTATAGTTTAATTTGAAAATATATATTTCATATATAAGTGATTTAAAAAAAATCTAATTAATCTTATTAGGATATATTTTAAATTTGTCTTCAATAATTCTTAAATTATATGAAAATGATAATTATAATTTCATATAATATTCTTACTAAAAGAGTATATATCTTTTATTTTATTTATTTATATTATTATTATTTTTTTGGATGTTACAATTCTCACCTACTTATAGAAATTTTGTCCTCGAAATTTGTTTTTCATTGACTAAAATAACTGATGATAAATTCCTCTTATTTTTTTCTTTTAATTCCCATGTAATATCTCTATTAGCTTCATTCCACATGACCTTCACTAGAGGGATTTGTCTGCCTCTCAATTCTTTGACCTTCTTGTCCATAATCTGTACATGCATTGCGTCAAATGTAAGGTTATTCTTTAATTGTATTGTATCAAGTCTTATCACATGAGTTGGATCAGAAATATATTTTCTTAATTGAGACACATGAAAGACATTATGAAGGTTGGAAAGGAACGGATGTGAGCAAATTTGATAAGCAACATGACCTATTTTTCTAAGAATTTGGTAAGTGCCAATAAACCGGGGAGTAAGTTTCTTTGATTTCATCACTCTACCAATTCCAGTGGTTGGTGTTACTTTCAAGAATACATGATCACCTTCTTGAAATTCAAGAGGTCGTCTTTTCTTGTCAGCATAACTTTTTTGTCTACTCTGAGTTGTTCTTAATTTTTCCCTAATCATTTTGATTTCTCGGTTGTATGTTGAATCATGTCAGGACCTAATACTGAATTCTCACCGGTCTCAAACCAACACAAAGGTGTTCTACATTTCCTTTCATATAATGCTTCATAGGGTGCCATACCTATGCTGGAATGGAAGCTATTGTTATAAGTGAACTCAATCAAGGGCAAGCATCGATCCTAACTATTAGAATTTTCTAACACACAAGCTCTCAGCAAATCTTTCGTAGATTGAATGGTTCTTTCAGATTGTCCATCAGTTTGGGGATGATAAGTTGAGCTAAGGTGAAGCTTGGTACCTAAGGCTTGATGTAAACTTTCCCAAAATTTTGAAGTAAATCTAGGGTCCCTATCAGATATAATACTTATTGGAACTCCATGTAACCTGACAATTTCTTTTATGTACAATTCAGTCAATTTTTCCAATGAATACCTAATGTTAATGGGTAAGAAATGAGCAGATTTTGTTAACCTATCCACAATAAACCATATGGAATCAAATTTTTGAATGGTTCGTGGGAGGCCAACTACAAAATTCATTGTTGTACTATCCCATTTCCATTCAAGTATATCTAAGGATTGTAGCATTCCTACTGGCTTTGGTGTTCTATTTTAGCTTTTTGACAAACTAGACATTTTGCTACATATTGTGCCATTTCCTTTTTCATTTTGGGCCACCAAAACATTTTCTTGAGATCTTGATACATTTTTGTTGTGCCTGGATGTATGCTTAATTTGCTTTTACGTGCTTTTTCTAGAATCATTTCCTTAATTTCCTCATTATTGGGTACACACATCTTGTCCTTAAATCTCAAAGTTCCGGTTTTATCTATGCCAAAATTCTCCCCACCCCTTTGACCTATCAATTTCTTTTTCTTATTAATTAACTCATCACTTTCTTGTGCCTCATGGATTTACTTTTGTAAATTGTTAGTGATCTGAATGGAGTTTAATTGCATTTTATCATGGCTTAGGGTGACCGACAAATTCATGTCTCTAAACTTTTCTAACAAATTCATTTCATGAATCATTAGTGAAGACACATGTAAAGATTTTCTACTTAAAGCATCTGCCACTACATTTGCCTTTCCTGGATGGTAATGTAATTCAAAATCATAGTCTTTTAAAAATTCCATACATCTCCTTTGTCTCATATTTAATTCCTTTTGGTCAAACAAGTATTAGAGACTCTTATGATCACTAAAAACTTCAAACTTACCACCATAAACATAATGTCTCCATATCTTAAGTGCAAAAACAATGGCAACTAGTTCTAGATCATGGGTTGGGTAACTTTTCTCATGTGTTATTAGTTGCCTAGAACTATATGTCACTACCCTTCTATCTTGCATAAGAACACAACCTAATCCCATTTTGGAAGCATCACAAAATATAACAAAGTGTTCAGTAGGATCAGGTAATGCTAAAACAGGAGAAGTGGTTAATCTCATCTTGAGTTCTTGAAAACTATTCTCACATTTTTCCGTCCACACAAAAGCTTGGCCCTTTTTGGTGAGTTGGGTTAAAGGCATAGCTATTTTAGAAAATCCCTCAATGAATCTTCTATAATATCCTGCCAAACCGAGAAAACTGTGAATCTCAGTCACTATTTTTGGTGGCTCCCATTGTATAACTTCTTCTACTTTGGTCGGATCCACTGACACTCCCTTATTGGAGATCCCATGTCCTAAGAATTTTACTTTCTCTAACCAGAATTCACACTTAGACAATTTAGCATACAATTTCTTTTCTCTTAAGATTTGCAAGACAATCTGAAGGTGTTCCTCATGTTCCTCAAGAGTCTTAGAATAAATAAGAATGTCATCTATAAAAACAACCACAAATTGATCTAAAAATGGATGGAAGATCCAATTCATGTAATCCATGAATATTGCAGGAGCATTGGTCACACCAAAAGGCATCACTTGATATTCATAATGACCATACCTAGTTCTGAAAGCAGTTTTTTGTATGTCTTCTGCTTTTACTCTTATTTGATGATATCTTGACCTTAAATCTATCTTAGAAAATATAGAGGCTCCTCTTAATTGGTCCATCAAGTCATATATTCTAGGAAGAAGGTATTTATTCTTTACGATGAATTTATTTAATTGACGGTAATCTACGCACAACCTAAAACTTCCATCTTTCTTTTTAACTAACAAAACCGGAGCTCCCCAAGGTGACACACTAGGACGAATAAACTGTTTTTCAAGTAACTTTTCTAATTGTTTCTTCAATTCTGCTAATTCAGAGGGTGACATCCTATATGGTGCCATAGAGATTGGTCCAACTCCAGGCATCAGATCTATGGAAAATTCAATTTCTCTGTTAGGTGGTAAACAAGGAATATCATTGGGAAAGACTTCAGGAAAATTTTGAACAACTGTTATATTTTTCAACTCATCTTTCTCTTTTACTTCTAAAGAAGATAATAACAAGTACCCTTGAATTTCATTCCTTAAAGGCTCACTTTTTGAATCGGTATGTGATTTTAGACGATTCTCAGAGTTTGAAAATATCACTGATTTCTTAGCACAATTCAAAAGGACTTGATTGGAAGATAACCAGTCCATACCTAAGATTACATCTAATTGAGATAAATGTAGACATATTAAATTTACAAGGAATTTTCTATTCTCAATGAACAATGGATAGTGTAAACAAGCTCTATTGGTAATTATCGAGTCATTTGTGGGAGTTGAAATGACCAAACTAGTTTTTAGAAAGGAGGTCGACATATTAAGATGTTGAACACAATAATTGGAAATGAATGAGTGAGTTGCACCTGAGTCATACAATACATTTAAAGTTTTTCCTTTAATAAAACACGTACCTTGAATTAGATAATGGTTTTCAGCAGCTTCAGCTCCAGTCATGGTATACACCCTTCCTATTGTGGTAGGTCTTATCTTGGTTGCAGCTGGATTGAAATGTGGCTTTTGTTGTCCACACTTAGAGAATAGGTGACCAGGTTTGCCACAATTGAAACAGACTGGTCCCTTAAGATGACAATCTTTTGCAGAATGACCTTGTCCACATTTAAAGCATCTGATATGATCATATACAGGTCTACTAGAATTTCCTGATGAAGAATTGTTGGATTGGGTTCTCCATTGTGGGCGATTGTAAAGTTTTCCCTCAATATGTTTATTTTTATTTGTTTGGGGTCCAAAATACTTTGATTTGATATTTTGATTGTTCTCAAAATCTTCCAAAAATTTACACTTGTCAATAAGCATAGAAAAATCAGCAATTTCTAGTATTCCTACTGCTTTTCTCAATTCATCCCTAAGTCCATTTTCAAATTTTATACATTTCATCCTTTCCTCTGGGTGATAAAAGAAAGTAGAGTATTTTCCTAATTCTTCAAACTTGGAAGCATATTCCCCTACTACCATACTTCCGTGCTTCAACTGCATAAACTCTATTTCTTTTGCTCTCCTCACATCATTAGGGAAATATTTTTCTAAAAACTTTGTTCTAAATACATCCCAGGTAATTATTATTCTTCCTCCTTCAAGTAATCTCCTGGTATCATCCCACCAATATTCAACTTCTCCTATTAACATAAATACAACATAATTCACCTTTTGGTTGTCAGCACAGTTCATAACTCGAAATATTTTCTCCATCTCCTGAATCCATAATTCAGCCTTTTCTTGATCATATCCTCTAGAAACTTGTGGGGGTTTGTTTCTCCTAAATTCAGCTAAACCTTGTGATTTAGGGTTTCCTTCAGGTCTTTGATTCCTCATTAGAGCAGCAGACGTGTCTCGGATAGCTTGCATTGCTTCAGTTAATTCATTGTTCCTCCTAATGTTTGCCATCTAGAATCGTATGAGTTAGTAAATAATGAGCACATTTCACAAATCTCGCATGAAACGTTGCTCTGATACCATATAATGTGACGACAATTTTTTTTCTTTTTTCTAATTATTATTATTATTTCTTATAATATACTTATAAAATTTAAAGACAAAATTATACATAAAATATTCACACACACACACACACACACACACACACATATATATATATATATATATATATATATATATATATATATATATATATATATATATAGTTACAATACTATATGCATCTTATATCTATACCGTTTAGTACATCTTATATTTCCTACACTACAAGAGGGAAAAAGAAAGTTATTTATTTACAATTTCTCCCTAATATATTGGTTTTCAAACAGGTGGAGGGAAAAAGTTATGGATAGGGTTCACTTGAACTGTTGGGGGTAAATAGAAGGTAACTCCGATTTGTCCTTCGATGACAATCGGCGCGTTTGGAGCAGAGAGAAAAGTAATGGTAGAGTTTCTCGTTCCCTGAAATGTTACAGAATTATTCACTGCATTGGTTTGTCATGCATTTCTTGGGAAAACAGCCACATTGTCGGCAAAGAAGGGATCAAACATGTTTGAGCAGCCATCTATGATAAGGTTATAAAATTTTGTTTTTCACACACAATCATAAAATAGGGAAGTGAGACAAATATCACATAAAAAAATACAACATATCATAATAAAATGAAATGAAATGAAAATTCTCCCAATTCCATAAAACTGGATTTTTATTATACTTTTGTAAAGATATTGATTAATTTTGTAGTGATTAGTTAGGATAAATGAGCTCATGGCCAAAAGTAACTCAAAAACATATTATCTTGAATAATACTAACTCGTTTAAATCCCCAAGGTCATACCTCCAACTACAATAATCAAATCTTTATTTATCATAAATTTTATTTCAATATTAAACCATAATAAATAAATAAATAGATAGGATCAATGAATAATTAAAATAAATATAAATAAAAAAAAGAGTCAGTACGTAACTGGAGATAAATATAAATAAGTAAATGAGAGTAAATATAAATTGAATAAATAGGACCAGTGCATAACTAGATATGAATATAAATAAATAAATAGGAACGAAAACTAAATATAAATTAGAATGAGGTTAGAGACACATCACTTAAGATAAATATAAAGACTAAAGTAATTATAAACAGATAAAAAAATAATAATCAAAGTAAAAAGATAAAATGATAGATGTCTCCTCCCCTTACCTTATTTATCGTGGAAATTATACCAAGGTTGTACTAAGACTTCGATGATATATTAATTTTTTTTTTCTTTCTTCCTTCTCACACGCACAACTTCTTCTTCTGTTCCTCTTTTTTTCTTCTTTCGTTCTTAATATCTCTCCTCTCTTCCTCTTCATCCTATTTATACTCTTATTTGTAATGATTACATTAGTTCAAATTTAACCACATTTCCTTTAGTTCTGCTACTTCCATTTCAATCGTATTATTGGTCCGCAATTTTTTTTCCTTCACAGTAACATGATAGAATAACATTTATTGTTACTTTATCCTTTCATATTTTATTTTTTTAATAGCTTTTACGCGTTATATACTTGTCACCCTTTTATTCTATTTTTATTTTTTTTCTTGCTTTAATAGAATTACCTTATACGGTAATAATTTAATATTAATTCCAATGTATAAAATCTTATAGTTTAATTTGAAAATATATATTTCATATATAAGTGATTTAAAAAAAAATCTAATTAATCTTATTAGGATATATTTTAAATTTGTCTTCAATAATTCTTAAATTATATGAAAATGATAATTATAATTTCATAAAATATTCTTACTAAAAAAATATATCTCTTTTATTTTATTTATTTATATTATTATTATTATTTTTGGATGTTACAATATTGGCCTCATCACACTGCAATAGTATCGATAGTAAAAAGTTTAAGAGCTAAGACATTATTAGGATAATATTCAAATTAATTATGTTAATTATTTGGTCTTATTGAAAGTCTTACCTCGACTAGAGATAAAACAACTTCATAGTATATATAACTGGAGTGCAAACTTCACTTTAAAAGCCGATTTTATGGGATTGAGTTAGACTTATACTCTACTTTCTAACATGGTATTAGAGTATGGTTAGAGCCTAAAAGAAAACATAGGGGAGCTCGAGCTCTATAATAGAAGATAAATTGGATTTTGACATTGGGAGTTTTTTTTTTTAATTGGCTAAAGTTTATGAGAAGTCACATATTTCGTGACACTTTAGTTCCATTAAAAAAATACAATAGTAATAATAAATTATTTAATTCAGTTTTTGAATATACTTATTTTTTATCAATTTCATTATGTAAGAGTATACACCACTGGGTAATTTGTTGTGTTATATTTTTGATTAAACAATCTTATCTTTTAATAAATAAAAAATAATTTATTTATTTAATAAAATAAGTAATTGAAAAATTACTCTTCATTTTAAAATAACTAGTACGAGACCAGTCGGTTTTTTTATTCTTTATATTATTTTTAAGTAGTATTAAAAAAGAATATAATTATATTATATTTTAAATGACAATTATTTTTATTTATAAACATATAGTTTTAATTAATCAATTAAAAATATAAAAAAGAAATAGTTATTAATTATGAGTAATAATTAGATAACAAATTAAATTAAATAATGAATATATATACACGTGAATGAAATATATGTTCTGTATTCGTAAATAATATATTTAATAATATTTTTAATATTAAAATGAATCATAATAAATAAAATAAAATAAAATATATATTCTGTGTTGGTAAATTTTATTAAACAATCTTATATTTTAATAAATAAAAAACAATTTATGTATTTAATAAAATAAGTAATTGAATAATTGCTCTTCATTTTAAAATAACTAAATAATTTCTCTTTTCAAAAGTAATTGCTAGATAATTATTTTAATATATATATATATATATATATATATATATTAAATTATATTATTTTTGTATTTTTTAAATAATTAGTCATATAAAATAATAAACTTATAAATTATATACCTATACTATACTACTAATAAAAGGAATTATTTTCTTAGTACCCAATTCTCTTACTACCAAACGGCATAGTATCGTCTAAAACCCATGGACAGCTGAATATGCTAACTTGAAAACCGTTAAACCCTAGCTGCTGCTTCTTCTTCCTCGTCGCTTGGCGCTCTTCTTTTCTTGGGCTCCGTTTTCTCCTTAACCTTGCAGAATAAAAAGCGTGAGAGGAAACGAAAATGAATATGAACGAAGAAAATGGCGAAGGGAGCGCGAGGAGGATCCAAGTGCGGTTCGTGACGAAGTTGAATGCGCCGTTCATAGTTCCGTCCACCGCCATCGCAATCCCTGCAGACCTCACTCGATTCGGCCTATCATCTCTCGTCAACGCACTCATTCAATCCAACGGTAATTTCAATTTTTAATCTCATTTTCAAACTGTGCCGTGTTTGTTTTGGTTATTTCAAGACTACTGATGAAATTCCTTGGTGGTTGATTTTGCAGATTCTGATTATCAGCCTGAGCCTTTTGATTTTTTGATCGATGGCGAGTTCGTGCGGATGTCGCTCGAACAGTTTCTTCTGGCTAAGGGAATCTCTGCGGTAATACTTTTGAAATGATTACAAATCCTGTTCTACTTATCTTTACAATTGTATGATTGTCTGTATGACAGAAAGTGAACAATGTACATTGGTTTTATGTGTGTAGTAAGAGGATGCGATTTTTCCGAATAGAAATTGAAGCTGCCTATTGATGTTTGTGTCTATTTTATACACTTATTGTTATTTTCATCTTTAAGTTCACAAATTTAAACACTTATACTGTGTTTGGTGAAGAGGAGAGAATTAGGTAGGAAAGGAATAGAAATAGAAATCGATAAGAAATAAAAAAGTAATCAATAGCATTTTGTCGAAGAGAAATAGATTAGAGATGAGGAGAGAGATGGAGAAATGAGTAGAAATAGGCAATACCTCATCAGCCTGACTCTGAACGGGATAAAACTGGTGAACCTTTGGTCTGATCTAATCTCGTCCAAGGTATTTTGGTGCACCACTTTTCTGACTGCCATGCTTCACATCAGTCTGCCTACCACACCCTTTCTTCATGCCAATCCGCTCAACATCTACCATGCCCTGCTACTTTCTTATGTGTTCTTAAGATATATTGTAAAGGAAACTCCAAATTTTATTGGGGAGAGATGCTAATGCGTGTTTTAAGATCAATATAGTCACTACACTGATACATATCTTTAAAAAATGGAAGACAATTTTTTAGTACTCTATTTATGATATAAAATATATATTTAATAATATAGTGGGTCATGCAGTTCAACTAGTAACCTCCTGTTTCAATCAGTGTTCCACTCATCTAGTACCTCCTTGACTGGTCCATAACCGTTTGGTTCTGATAACACTGAAGATAGGTGAGAAACGGTATTGTGGGTCCTTCTACCACACCATATAATCTCAATTTCCCCCTCCTCTCAGTCAAACAAGGGTTTAGAGTTATTTTAAGATGACAAATTCTTTAAGTATGGGACTAAAATGAAATTAAGTGATTATGTTCAGCGACTAAAATGATTGACAGTGTTTAAGTTCAAGAATTAGAATTACAATAAGTGGTTTGGTCTAAAGACCAACTTGACAGTGTTATGTATGTACAAATGTAAACTTTAGCAGAGATTTTCTAATGTCAAGGCCAATGTGACAGAAAAATTACACTTTTGGGGGTCACTTTTTAGATTTTAATACTTTCAGAGACTGAAGTGACATTAAATTACACTTTCTAGAACCAAAGTGACTGTTGACCCATTTTTTATGGAGTTTAGAGTTTCCATGGATTGCAAATATATCTTGGGGAATTACATGTTTAGATAAGTAGAATTACAACAAGTGGTTTAGTCTAAAGACCAGAATGATAGTGTTTTGTGTGTACAAATGTAAACTTTATCATTTTCTAATGTCAAGACCAATGTGATAGAAAAATTGCACTTTTAGGGGCCTCTTTTAGATTTTAATACTTTATAGATCAAAGTGACATTAAATTACTCTTTTTAGAACCAAAGTGACTGTTGACCCATTTTTTATGGAGTTGTTTGGAGTTTCCATGGATTGGAAATTTATCTTGGGGATGCAAACAATAATTACGAATTTCTTTTACTTTATTTCTTTACATGGGAAACTGACCAATTGTTTCCTTTTGCTATTATGTAATATAATCATCGCTAACTGTTTTATGGAAAGGTAGCTAACTGTTTTTTTAATGATCAAGTATTGGAAAGGTAACTGACTGTTTTGAATGGTCAATTTATAGGAAAGGATATTGGAAATTGAGTACACAAGGGCGGTGGCCCCACGGAAGGAGGAAGACCCGTCTTTACATGATGACTGGGTCAGTGCTGTTGATGGTTCTTCTTCTCGGTAAGCTTGTTAATGTGTCATATTTTGATGGAGTTTCTTAAAAAACTTGTACAGTTTCTTAGTTTGTGTTAATATATTCTATATTAACTCTTATGTTGGGTACTGCTGCTGGCAACTGTAATATGCCATTATTTTGTACGGGGCTCTCTGTGTGAAAGATTTTATCAAGGTTGAATTTAAGTCAGTGTGATTGGTTTTTGTTGACTTCAATCAATTTGTTAACCATATTTGGTGATAATGGAAAAAGTGATTGGAAGCAGTAGTTACTGCTTGGTTTATTTTTGCATTGGCAGTAGCCAGAGGACACAAGCCTAATTTTGAGTAGTTTTTTTAAAGTTTTGGCGATTGGGTTAATGAATGTTATTGTAAAGCCATTTTTTTAACTCATGAGTTCCCATTTTGAGGTGTATTTTGAATTGTGGTTGATGGTGATGGTGACAGTGGCAGTATTAAGGGGAAACAGCCTAACCCTCTTTGTGAATAGGTTCTTTAGAGTTTTGGCCATTGAATTAATGATTAGTATTATTGTAAATACTTTTTGTTTGTTTACCTATAATTTTCAGTGATATAATAATTTTGATTTTAGTTTACTAAGTTGAATGGTTTTTTACCTGTATCTCATTCATTAAGAATTTAAAGTTGAGTGTTACTGTTTCTGCAGGTTCTTTTTGACAGGATGTTATGATGGTTTAGGGAGGTATAAGAGTCTTACCCAGTTTTGTTCTTTTAGAATTATTGGCATATCATATTATTGATTACTTTCTCCATTTACTTGGCTTCCACCGTTATATGATTAAATTATATTTTAGGGTATGGAAAGGTGCTGGATTATGCACTCATATATTGGAGGGACATAGTGACGCAATCACTTCTGTCAGTATCATCAATCCAGAAGGTAAGGAAGACAATTATATTCTCCTAAATATTGCCAATTTTGTTTCTGTCCATTTTTCTGATTGCTAGTTGTCATTTTTTTTATTGATATCCAATCTATTTCTGATGAGAAAATTATGTTTATATCTAACAGTAAAATAAAGCTTATGGCTGGTTTTCCTTGGCACTCTATTAATTTTGCTATTTACATATTTGTTCTTTCCCTATTCCTTTGTTAGACTGTGATATTATGCTTTATTTGTCATTAGTAGTATTTTAATGTTTTAACTTCCTTAAGGGATACTTTCATTTATATGTACAACTGTAGTCAAAATTGAATGAGTTTCTGAATGGAAAACTGGGGTGAGGGGGGGCTGGTGGAGGATCATTAACACAATTTATATGATTGAACTAAGCCTATCGTGGAATGCATCCTGGTGGGTACGTAGAAAGCATGTCGGCCAAAACATTCTGAATTAAATGATGTTGAAGCATTTGTGCTTTAGTGGGTGGGGATAGCAACATTTGTTGTTTCTGTGTAATCCTAATATTGTTCCATAATATATATAGTATTATGATTGAATTGGTACAACATATGAATATCTGTACTATAATCAGGTCTGGAAACTGTTACGGTGGCTACTGCTTCAAAAGACCGGACATTGAGGCTATGGAAGGTAACTAAAAGAAACTACTAAACTACTGTTTCTTATGCTGTGCTTATGCTTATTATGTTATATTTTCCCATTTGTATAAAAGCTCAATACAGAAGAGCCTGTAAGCCAGCCTATGAGGGTCAGGGCTTACAAAATCTTGCGTGGTCATAAGTCTGCTGTACAGAGTGTTGCAGTGCAGACTTCTGGAGAAATGGTTCGTATTTTCTTTTCTATTTTTCTTCACCTCTCTCTCCTTGGTTTATGAGTACGGTAATATAGCAGTCTGTAACATTACTCTTCCTTGTTTCTCATGCATAGGTTTGTTCTGCTTCTTGGGATTGCACCATCAATCTATGGCAAACTAATGACTTTAATGGAGAAGATGACCTGGTTTCTAAGAAGAGAAAAATTGGAGGTCAAGTTGAGGAGTCTCAATTGGAGGTTTGTAGAACTTCCTTACATCTTATTGTTTAAATTATGCTGTCGAAATTGCAATTTGTGTAGTCACACATATTTCTTCCAAATATTTTGCATTTTGAAGTTTGTTTTAACTTTGACTTCTAAGGGATCATCAGATGTGACCCTTTGCTCTTCTTTCTCTGCATATTGTAATTGATGAATGGAATAGTAAAAAGTTAAGTAGGATGCTGTGTTTGCTGGCACTAGGGGCCGGAGGCCATGTAGGAAGATGTTTTGAAGCTATTCTAGAAGAAATTTGATCATCTAATTCTGAGTTAAGTTCAAACTTATGTTAATAACTATTGTAGACTTGTAAAATAGTTATTTAAAAGGTTTAATTAATCTTAAAGTACCTAGTTTGGTACTAGAGTGTCAAATTAGTACCCGCTTTTAAAAAAGTGTCAATTGCATCCCAACTTTTGAAAATTGCTTCAATTAGGTCCCTTTCAGACAGTTAGTCAACGTGCCACGTGTCAATCTGTGGTTTTTTTGATTTTTTTTTAAAAAAAATTTAATTTTTTTTTTAATTTTTCATTTTTTTAAAATTTTTTTTTTAAAAAATTAAAAATGCCACGTGTCAAGTCCCTGTGTGTGACACGTGGCATTGTCAGTGCCACGTGGCATTGTAATGCCACGTGTCAGTGTCACTATCAGATGTCATTGTTTTGATTTCGATTTGGTCCCCACATATGTCTTTTTGTTTCAATTTAGTACCTAAGTATGTGTATCTGATTCAATTTTGTCCCAATTTTTTTTTAATAATTAAAATATTTTTTAATAAAATTAAAAGTAATTAAGTATAAAAGTTTAAAAAAAATTAAGTATTTGATATTTATATTAAAATTTAGTGGTAAAAGTCATTTTAGTACTTATAAATAG
>Ga0214543_1000117_pt1 | contig 105275 bp, 43 predicted proteins | sample CNSS2metaG_FD_160094 | JGI IMG/M metagenome (GOLD analysis project Ga0214543, IMG submission 160094) | Root nodule microbial communities from cowpea collected in UCLA plant growth center, Los Angeles, California, USA - CNSS2 | ecosystem: Host-associated > Plants > Roots > Nodule | place: USA...
TATATATATATATATATATATATATATATTATGTTTTTATAAAAATTAAAAAATTTACGATCCCATAATTTATGATTATATGATCTTCACGATCATAATCTAGAGTTTAATTACCTTGGAAAAAGACCATTTCCACTATGGAAGAGATGGGAAAATAACTTTCTTAGGTAAAAATATAAACTTTATTAAAAATCGTATTGCATTATTAAATGTTTTAAAGTGATGATAAATAAAATATTTTAATAAACATAACATATTATCTTTATGCTTTCTAAAATAATTGTATAAATATTCAAATAAATACTTTTCACCGACCAAAACATAATTTAGTCATTCCATTCCTAGGATTTATGATTTTCAGATATACTTCCATAATCACTATCTTTAGAAAGAGGACTGTATTATATATAGAAAATTCTAAAGACTTGATTTATTTTCATCGCTATTTTTTGTGTTAAATTACTACACAATGGACACTTAAACTCATAGCTCTTAGCACACATTTATGTAGCTCACACTCAAGTCTTAGAAAAAAATGTCTAAGATAGTTAAACAAGTAGGATTAGCTTCAACAAATTAAAATTTAACTTTGTCTAACCTATTTGTATCTCGAAGCACATGATGAGAAACTCCATTTGAGTTTTCTTCCAAAAATTATAATGCTCATGAAGTGGGTAAAAGGTAGAGTGAAAAAAAGAGTTATATTTGTGCTTGGTACATGAGTTTGTCATATAGAAAAGTCATTTTGGTGAGGAAAATAATTAGACAGTGTTAGTGCATACAGATGGAGGATGATTATAATCCTAAGATGGTTAAGATTATGGTTAGTGAATGGACGTTTTAAGATATATAATGACAAAAATAAAGTCAACTTTATAATTCAAGGGACATGTGCAAGGTTATGCAAACAATTGTGGTAGGAAAAAAAAGGAATCTAGATTTTTTGCTCGTTTTTTTTTTTTACCATCTTCTATTCGACATTAAAATTATACTGCATTGATATTTTAAATATATTTTTAATATATTTTAAAAAGTTATAATTAGTGATAATCAGTGTATTATAAAAATACAGTAGAAGAACAACAAAGAAAACAAAGTAGAAAATTCAAATTAAAAAAAAAGTTGTCACCTATACAAACTAAGAATATCTAAGGCAGAAGCATCTTTTACATATTATCATAAATGTTTTAATTTGTCGAAGGCGTTGAGATTTTTTAGGAATGCTTATTGGAAATAGATGTTTTTGACACCTCTTGTGTTTCTACATCTTTACAACAGCCATAACTAATAGAATAATATATTAAATTAAGTTATTTAATTAAAATATAAACTAAAGTATTGAATATAAAAATTGTAAAATGAATGTAGTTATCTCTGATGATGCAGTGACAAAATTATTTTTGATTTTAAAAATAGTATAATTTAGTTTTATCTTTAATTAATACGGGATCTTTAACCCTCACGTTGCGTTGAAGATATTATAATTTATACCATAGATATGAAGAATGAAAGGCGAGGAGAATCAATAAAATTAACTCAGTTACAAAATCAACGGTTTATTCTGATTTTATTTCTAATATAATTAAGATTAAAATTTATTAAAAAATATATTTGTATTTAAATTTTTTAAAACAAATAAACTTTTAAATAAATGATTATAAATCACTATTTTTGTAAAAAAAAACGACTATTATTTTGGAAAACTTTATAAAATATATAAGAAAAACTACAATAAACTCCTTTAATTTTATAAAATATCTGCAAAAAGAAAAATTAATACAATGTAAAGGACCCGGATAATGAATGTCAAATTATATTGTAAAAATATAAAAATATCATCATATATGATCAATATGATAAACTCGAGTGTTGTAAAACCAAAACAAATATGGCCACGTACTAAAAGAAAAAGATAATGAGATTATATTTTAACTAAATGTTGGACTACACATAAAAGATTAAATGCATGCTAACCAAATAATTAGTTACACTCTTCTTTTCTTCTAAAGGTAGAAGAGTTATTTTAGTTTTTATTTTCACTCATTAATTTCTTACTTAATTTTTTTTTCTTTCTGCTCTATACCAAAGCACTAATGTCCGTTAAATACGTGTATCAACACGAAATATCCTATATCCAATCAACGTTAAAACCACATATTTCTCCAAGCGTCAATCCATTGTTACAAACATCATTACAACAAAATATTAAAATAAGCTTAACAGTAAAAGCGTTCTTATTGCTGGTCATTTTAATGAGGTAGATTTGACATGATGATTCTCTACTTGTGTTTCCCGACAACATTCAATCAAGTTGAACTTTTAATTCTACCTACATGTCCAATTAATGCTCCTTAAATTAGGTGGAATTTCCCTATTTAGACCACATAGAAAAACAGACAAGCATATCATCATTAAATTTGTTTGATTAACAAATTTAATGGCCATCGCACTTAATCTTTTCCTCAACGTCAATGGTTTCAACCCCACCAAGCTATTATTTCAAACTGACTTCGCATTTCCCTATCTCACATTCCATTTCCCCCTATTTAAGCTCCTTCAACCTTCTTCTTTTTCTTCTCCCTGTAAGATCAAAAAGGGTTCATACCATAGCATCTTCTGGTAAGTTAACTCAACATGCACCTAGTTTCTTATGTGTGTGATTTATACGAATTTCAATTATCAGCTGAGTTTTTATGTATTGTTCTTCAGCTCTATTTTATCCAGACTCGTTTTATACCTTTTTTTTTGTGTGTATGGCTGAAAAAAAATTGATCCAGTTAGTGTTAAAGAGAATGAAGGTTGCGGTTACTACAGTGGTAGTGTTGATGCTGCTGGCAAGCTCTTCTGTGGCTAGAGATAGGAAGAAACTGATGACGAAATTGGAGAAGGAAGAACTGAGCAATAAATCTGAGGATAGTGGTCACCATCAAATCCCTCGAAAGGAGTATGGAAAACCAGGATCTGGACAACGTACGGTGAGTGAGGAGTTTAATCACCATTACATACCTCGGAAGGATTATGGTGGTCTTGGAGGAAATTAATGTTGCTCAGATGCATCATATTGCTGTATATATAAATATATATGCATGTGCATGAGTCATGGAGTGTGTGATGAGTATAATGAATGCTAGATATGTGTGTTATGCATAAGATATGTATGCAAGGAGTTACTGAGATTAATTAGTGTATGAAATTATTAGGTGAAAGAACTAGGGTAACGTATGATGCGAAAACCCTGGTGGTTTTATGTACTTATAAGTGGAGTTGTTATGTTCGTAACTCTATATAGCTCTAATAAAAGACTTTGTTTGATCAATTCTGTGTTTAATTGTCAATCTTCCAACCATTTCTTTCGAATGATCTTAATTACTTCCGAGATTGTGTGTTACAACCATTAACTGACAGAAAATGTTTTAAGGATTGAACATCATGTCGTCAGAGGAATCTTTGAAAAGGTTGTGAAACACATAGAGATCCACTTGATAATCATACGTAGGGTTTTATTCTTGGTTAAAGGTAATTTTTGTCTGTCAAATAAGAGATATTCTTGATGTGCATCCACACAAAACCAGACAAAAAAAAGTAAGCGAGAGAAAAACAAATTGAAATCTATGTGAAAGTGTTCACAAAATGAATAATATTAAGAAAACGTATTGTTCGTATTGTTGATAAACTTAATTATCAAACAAAATAGAGGGTCTTAATATGAGTTTTGTTGATAAGGTGAAGTTTTCCCGGCTATTATTGCTAGTCTACTTTGAAAAACTATAACACTTTCCTTTTGGTGCAGAAACCAAAACTTTTACCCAAAACAAGTTGTTATTTACTCTAAAGTGGAGAAGTAAATAGGGTGAAAAAAGTAAAAGCGGGTCTCGTTAATTCTAAATTGGACAATGATATTTTTACTACTCAATTTTAACAACTTTCTCTTATAATATGATGTGTCATCTTCTAAGTGGTTTTTGAATATTGAGAATGAAAAAAAAAATGAAAAATCACTTAAAAAATGACATCTAAAATTATAAGAGAAAGTTGTCAAAATTTAGTAATCAAAAAATTATTATCCATTCTAAATTAGAAAGAGTTTATAGTTTACGTCAAATCAAAGTGGTAGTAAAAGTTTTTTTTTTTCTATTTTTTTTATTTGGTCAATCTAAATGAGGGAAATTCATGATTCATTATTCTGTCAAGATTGATCATAATGTTAGTTTGGTTAATTTCATTATGTTTCAGGAGTAGAGATGTCATGGGTTTCAACCCGTGAGCCAATCCGGCTCACCATGGGTTTGAGCTGGGTTGGGTTGAGAAAAATTCAAATTTTTTAAAAGTGGGTTGAACTCAACCCGGCTTCCTTAACCCACGGGTTAAACGGGTTCGAGCCGGGTTGAAGGTGGGTTGGCCCACTTAATCCACCAACATTTTTTACAATTTTTTTAATTTTTTTTAATAATTATTTACTACTCCTATTATATTTGTTCACAATTTCATATTTTTAAATGCTAGAATGTTGTTTAATTATATTTGAATAGTTTGAATGTTTAATTAATTTGATTGTCAAGTTATATAGGTTGATACTTTAATCTTTAACTATAATCTTTATAATAAATTACTCAATAACCGTCTTATAAACATTTTTTTCTAAATTAGCATGAAAAAAATGTATAATTTTTTTATTTATATTTTGCTGAATAACATGACAGAAAATTTGTAATATTAGCCATGTTTTCTTAGATTATATGGATACTTTCTTAGAAATAATTCTTCATATATTGGTAGTGAGAATGATCAAAAAATTGGTTCTTGATTTTACTATGATATTCATCTCATGGGTTACTTAAAAATTTATTTAAATATTTGAATACTAAAAAAATAAATAAATAAATAATTTTTTTAGGTAGGTTGGTGAGCCAACCCACCAACCCACCAACCCATGGTAGATTGAACCGGATTACAAAATTTTTGGTTCACCATAAAGTGAACCGGATTAGATTCACTCATTTTCAACCCGGCTCGTGGTGAGTCAACCTGTGTGAGCCGGGTTGGCTCACTTTAACATGTATAACCATCGCTAACCTTATGCAGAAGGAGTCACCTCGGGGTCAAGTTCAAGTTGGTTGTCTAAACTCTATAATGTATCCTTCAGTGAAGAATATTTGTGGTCAGACACGTGCAAGTAAATGTTACTGAGTACAAAGAACTCATTAGAAATTCATTAAAATTAGACTTTAATAGATTTAAGGACATCTTTGTCCGCTTAAATTTTGTATGATAAATTTTGTACATTTCATACTTTTAGGTTTATGAAGTGAATTGCAATTTTGGTGGACAAAAGGAGCAAAAGTGTCCTATTTGCATTGGCAAATAAGAAATTTATGGATATTCTTTGTAACTTGTTAACTTTTCCTCTAGGGACCATCACCAACCTTATGCAGAGGAGTCACCTCGGGTCGAGTTCAAGTTTTTGTCTAAATTTTATAGTGTATCTTTAAAGGGAGAGTATTTTTTTGTCAGATACATGCAAATAAATGTTAATGAGTACAAAAAATTCAAGACATTATTAAAATTGACTTTAACGATTCAAGGACATCAGAACGTGATAACAAATGTGAGGAGGAGATTATGAAATGTGCTATTCAACTCTAACAACTTTAAACGTACAAAATTTAATTTGAATTTAATTTGTCCAAACATATATATCGTGATGAAATTATAACATATTTACTATTAATGTCCTATAAAATCATAAATTTGTAAAATTGTAAAATTGTAAAATCATAAAATATTAAAATTATAAAATCATAAATTATAAAATTAGTTTACTAAATTTAAAAATAATAAAATTACATGTGACAATAAATCAACAACGTGACATGATAAGATAATAATCACGTTAACCATCTAACGATCACGTCACTAAGTTAACAGGAAAAAGTTAATTGCCGTAACCAGGATTCAATTGAGAAATTCAAATTTATTGAGTACTCGACATACTATTGAGAACTCAATTGAAAGTTCACAAATTTATCATGGACCTAAAACATTTTTTAATGGGCAATAACTAATATATGAATAAAAGAATGATGAGACATTAGGATGATGAAAACAAAGGTGATGAGCAAATGAAACCATTAAGATCTCCTTTCCAACCTACAAAACCCACACACAACACCAAAAACCCCATAAGACAAAACACAAATGAACAAATGAGATGCATCTTATATTCTACGTACCCAAATATTACAAAAAATCTATATATACATCATAGTGTTATCTTCCACCAAGATAGATATAACATTCTATAGTTAACATACAATAGATTTGTTAAAAACTGAGGTCCAACAAACTTCCTAAATCATCCTTTCCACTAGAGTCAGCAAGAGATATTTGTTTTTAAATGTAGCTTGTTTATGATAATTCCAATACATAAATATCTCATTTTGCAATAAGTTTGCCTACAAACTTTAACAACAAAATCATACATAGATGATGACAATAAAGAGTTAGAGTGAAAGATAATAACATTATAACATATGATACCCTTATTCTTATTTCACTTCTTAACTAATGGAGGGTGTATTAAATACATGATTTTGAACATAGACACCCATCACAATATGAAAAATTTGTTCTTGATATTTTGTTTCTCAATCATGTCCAGGTCTTTAATTGTATTATCCCAAAAATTTCCTCACCATCCCTTTGGCCATTTCTAAATACAATAGAATTTCTATGGCCGTACATATTTTCATAACTTATTTCTTTTATATTCAAATCAGATATATAGAATTGATAGAAATGCGGTCAAGTTCGGTTATGTTGTGTTGTTAATACTCCAAACCATTTAAAGCAAAATTAGATATCATACCCTCAAAGACACGATGTTGAACTAATTCTTCGTATGCACCACAAAATGCACATATTGCAGTCTAATTACACCCCTCTCTTACCTAAATTATCTTGTGTGGCTATACAATTCAAACTCACCCCCAAACAAAGTGTAATACACTAGAGATTGCTTTTAATTTCCAAATTGTTTTGAAAAAAAATCAATTTGTTAAAAATTTTGGTCTCTTCTCCCTTTCCATTCCATGTGTTTTGTTCTTGAGTTGATGGTATAGATTGTGAGTTAAGTTGATTTAATTATCACTCAAACCATTCCTTTTTTTTATCTAAATTTTCATTCCCACATCATGTTATTCCAAATGCCCATCTCTAAGTATGGGGTAAATGAAGTGGTAGCTCTAATATAATGCGGCATGATGAATATGGGTGAAATCACATGATATGATAAACCTATCCAAGAGATCCCTTCGAAAATTTATTTTCTTCCCATCCTAGGTTTAGACGAAATCATTGATACCCCGAGAACCTAGGCCCTCCTTCGGAACCTATATTCACCTTGTAATTATAGAACTTGAATTTTTATTTCATGTTAGAATATATATATATATATATATATATATATATATATATATATATATATATATATATATATAAATGATATGCTTGTTTATAATTAATTATATGTTAAGAATTCAATATGAAACAATAGTTTTATATCCAAAGTGTCATTATGGGAGGCTAAAGGTACTCCTATGTGTGGACATCATTCCAGATGAGAGAAGATTGTCTACAATTCATCAGAAATGTTTTTTATGTTGTGCATCATGACTTTGTTCATTGGTCTCAACCATCATAAGGTGGTTGTCCGTCATTTGACTAATAAATTGGTCATGTAGAATTTGGAGTTTGATTTTATGTCTATGGTGCTTGAAATCGTTGGATAGTTGAATCGAAACGTTCTTTTCATCTGTACACTTATAATTTTTTTCTATATTCTTTTTTATTCTTTTGGAGGAAGTACTCCATATGTATTTTGAGATTGTCAATATAAAATATGGTATATTTTTGTCAGAATATTATATATGGGCGTCAAAATGTTTTTATCAAGAGTCACAGGACATGTTATAAACTCCTAAATACGAACTCTTTTGACAAATACCAAATGAACATCTACTTGTAAAGGATTCTCTTTAAAATTCATCAATGACACAAAGTAAACACATTTGAAGCAAATTTTTACAATTTTGAAATTAATCACACACTAGACCTTTGGTAATACTTTAGACGGTGATGTGAAGACCCCAGTATCATGTAGCACTTCCAGAACTCTTGCAATATCTTCTCCAATATCATCATCTCAAATGTCGACAAGACAACTTCTAGTTTTGACTCAAATCACAGAACAAGGTTTCATAACCTATCTAATAACGTTGTTCTCACTGCAAATGACTATCTATTATCATACACATACACCCCTTGTACAGTGTGTAAAAGGTAAAAAAAAAATAAAAATCGAATGGTATAGAGCGAGGAGAAGAATTTATTTGTTTAAATATTGCTGCTGTTCTTTTCTCTTTTTTTTTTTTTCTTAAGTAGCCCAAATCACATTAAGTTAAATATTACAGAAATGTGCATGCAGGAATATTGACCTTAAATTATTTGCCCTGCTCTTCACTATCTTTGCAAGTTTAACCCTCTTCCAAATATTCATCTGCCATGTTGTAAGGTTAGCCACCAATCTCAGTTCAGAATTTCCCCAACAAGCAAAAATTTTGAAGGTAAAAAACATCTTACACAGTAACCCCACCTCTTCCTTTTTTGTATACAAATGTATACAAAACTTCTTTTATGCCACATTCACGGGACGTGACTTCAGCTACAAAAGGGTCCCCATTCCCTTTGACCAATTCTTATTCTTTTTCCCTAGGGACAAGTATCTAACTAGCCCACAAAGTCATGGATCATGTGCCCTCCAAACTGACGCCTAAGCTCCTCCTCTTGCTGCAGTTGTTGCTGTTGCACACCTTCAACACTATGCCTAAGCCCCAAGGTGAGTGACACAGATCCAAGACCACCAACCTCAAGTGCACCTCTTCTGTAGGGCATAAACCCCATCACAGTGCCCTCCATGTTTGGTGTGGCAGCAATCTGGCATTCCAGTTTTGACCTCTTCTCTTGATTCCATTGCTCCTCATTCATCCCAATGTGTTCCTCATTGCCTCCTGCTGAAGATGATGACCCCATTTCCAAACACTGAAACTGCTTTTCAGGGATTGCATGTGTGTGAAACCTGCTCACAGGTTGATCTGATTTGGGTTGGTTGCTACTACCTTCACATGCAGAAGCTACCTGGTCACTTTTATTAGAGCCTTGGTGGTGCGCTTCTGCTGCACCCTTTGTTTCGAGCATGTGTATTTCCTCAACCATTGGCTTCCACACACGCACTCGAGCATTTATGAACCAGTTTGATACCTACGTTTCAGTTACATCGTTATTCCAACCTTCTACAACTAAATATATATATATATATATATATATATATATATATATATATATATATATATATATATCAGCTGGTTGCAAATACGTTATTCCAAATTTCAAGAAAACCATAAAAAGCATGTTAGGATACCAGTTTCCAACAATGCAAATTTCAAGCATTAAATGTGTATGCTTCAAGTTTGCATTCTTGGAAATCGTTTACACTACAAATATGAGAAACTTCTATAACCCAAACCATTAGACAACAAAAGAAAACACTTTTCACAACTATCCCTAAGGTATCATTACATGGTGAACATCATCTGAATCCAGACTAGTATGTACTAAAATTCTCTCAGATTAAAATGTGTGACTACAGGTTACGTAGAAATTTGTACAAACAAACGTTCTCAGAACATGTACTAATTTCCCCGTAATTAAGGTGAGTTTGACATTGCTTCTTTATTACTCAAATTCCCTTTATATATGCATACCCTTATTCAAATCTTCAAAAGTGACATTATTTTCAGTTGTTTTCAGTGAACCTTTTGATTTAGAGAAGGAAATAAGTGAAAACACAAATGTTCACTATAAGATGTTGTTTCAAAAAATTTGAAAACCAGAAGCAAAATGAAAAGTGATGTACATTTGTAATTATGCATAAAAACGTATGTGTCGGCCTAAAAGCCTGAGAATGAAAAACAAAAGGAACAAGTTTCCTCACTGATTAAATTAAGACTTAGACTTTGAAATAGCAAATATTTGACGATATTTGGCACACTGATTGGACCCACTAAGAAGCCAACAAAAGAGCATGTCAAAGACACAAATGAAATCAAGCATATATAGCTGAAGGACTATAGACATAATAATGAATTCAAAAGGAGTAGACCCCCACCTGGTTTCTCGAAAGACCTGTTTGGGTAGCCAACATGTGTTTATCAGTGTCCGTGGGGTACCTGAAATGAAATTGAACAGCAAAAAGAAAACCATAACTCAATCACTCTTTCCTTCTTCTGAGCAAACAGAAAAGAATCATAGTTTTATTTCATACACACGAGAGGTCACAGAGAGAAAAGACATACGGATGAAGAAAATGCTCAAAGAGCCAAGCTTTAAGAATTGCCACTGATCTTTCTGGTAAGCCTCTCTGGGGCCTCCACACGTGTTGTTGGGGCTCAAGAAAGTTTATGTTACCCCCCAAAGATTTGTTTTTTTGAAAACTTTGATCGATGCACCGTAGCCTTGCCATGTTACTGTCAAATTTACCACCATTACTTGTGGTTGGCATTGAAAAGTCCTCTCCCAAGACTTCACATGTAAGCTTCAGTTGATCTGAGATAGCACTTTTTAAGTACCTGAAGTGTTTCGATACTGACTTCAGAGCCAAGGAGACATAAGGAGTTGCAGAACTAAGACCAGCAACAGACTCGAATGATTGAACCACCATTTGCATTTGTTGATGGTATTGCTTGTATCTCCTTGTAACCTATCATCACTCACAAAACCAAAAAGCTTAAAAACATTGCCATGTTTTTTAACCAGAATGAGAATAAGCCTAAAATTATACTATTCCAAACCATAACAACACATCATTATTGAGTTGTGGCGAGCACAGTAAAACAATAATAATAAGATATTTGAATGTTGTTCTAACCACCACAATTATTCAGGTTAAATTATTAAAAGTGTGTTGAAGAACATGACAAAAAACTAACCACTAATAACCCTCCAATTTGAACAATAGCAACCAGGTAGGATAACACCTCAAACGCTTTGTGTAGGAATTTTGGAAGAAACAAAGAACTTTCGGAAAGTGGAATGTGCACAGGTGAAAGGTTATCTAGCAACACTGTTCTTGCATAGGCATAGACTCCTATTAGAAGTGAATCCAAGACATTTTGAGCAACAAACTTCATTTCTACTATTAGAACACAGTATTCCAAAACTACAGTAATTCCAACAGTATATAAAGCAATTTAATGTAACCTATATTCCCTCATTAAAATAGCTAAATCACGAATCTATACCAAATGTAGTACAAGAAAACAGCAGTATCATCGAACCTGTTTGAGTGCATTAAGATTTGTGTTTTCTGAAAATTTATTTCAAAAGTAACTAAAAAAGCTTGTCTGTAGGATACATCAACATCTAAGTGAGTACACTGCTGTGTGCAGGTGAACATATGCACGTGAGTGAAGAATATATTTCAAAGCTCTTAGGTAAGCAACAATCATTATTTAGTGTGCAAGAAACTCAATTATTTTGTAGAGGAGACACCACATATTTTGAAACTGTTCACTTAGCAAGGAACAATTATTTATTAGCAAAGAGGTTCTTTTAACACAATTTCACAATTTTTATAGAAGTAAAACAAGCTTTAACATATGTTAACTCTTGTATTTCTAAAGAGAAAGAGAGGGAAAAGTATATACTGTTTTCTAGTGTCAAAGTAACATTGTCCTATTTATTATGTATGAGACGTATTTATTATCTAGAGAAAGGAAGGATTAGCAAACAAATAAACAGTTTGAATGTTCTTTAATAATATCCAAAATTATACAAAGAACAAAGAAAAATTCTAAAAAATTCAATGCGTGACACTCCTGTCATGTTTATATTTCTCCACATTATTTAAATAATTAACTAGTTAATCCATTAAAAACAATTATACAGAACCCATTTATCAATTTAGTTCATTATTAATTGGATAAGGTATTTACCAAGATTTCTATATGTTGTGACTTCACATTTTCAGAGTCCATATTAACAAAGATTAATATGACAAGATAAAAAATGTTACTGAAGAAGAGATCAAATACGGTAAAGATCATTAATTAACCAATACAAATGACACAGAAATATGTTGACACAATAATAATTTGTAAAAGTAAGAAATTAAAGAAAGAACCAACATATCATTAAAGAAGAATGCGATCCTATAATTAGCATATCAAAATACAAATACCCCCACCCAACAGGAAAGTATGAAAAACAAAGAAAAAGAATTAGAGCTACAATAACTACACAACACACAGACTATTTCTGAAAGGAATGTAACAACATTACCAAAAACTAAAATTGTAACGATCAACAGTAGTATTACCCACAAATCATGTTATAATAGTATTTAGCTTGAACAAAACCATTCAAACCAAAAACAAAACACTATGATATACATATAAAATTAGAAACACGTTCAAGTTAAATAACTAACCAAATCGACACACCAACACAAATATTTTCATCACAAACAAACTTTTCGTGAGCTTTGCATCCACAATAACCGACACCAGATGACCTCATGTTGCAGACGAAAGTTTTAAAGCATTTGGCCTTTTTTTCATGTTACAAAACAGTAAAAACCTCTGACAGACATTAGGCATAGATACATACCAAAAACACACAAGACAAAAAAGTAAGAAACACAAAGAGGCCAGAAGGGTTACTATTACTCTACATGAGCAGTGAAAAAACCAACCTCCTCTTGCATGTACAGTAGTTTTGCCTTGTTCTTTTGGCACTCTGGCCGAGAAGAAAGACAAAAGTTACTCGTGGCTCCGCCATCAGCGCTATTTGCATTATCATTTTCATTTGAATTATACAACACGGAGGATGAAGCACCCAGATTGCTAACACCTTTTGCAGCACCTCCACTTTCATCAACATTAAGAGCATCACTAGCAGCTGCAGAAATAGATGCAGCACTGACATCTCGAGAGACCCACTCTGCAACGTCACAACCCCCTCCTTTCGCAGACTTTGATCCGTATTGACAGCACCACTCATCTAACAGCTGTTGACACGGCTTCAAGAATCTCGAACTCTTCAAAATCGTGGCGTACCCGGTGAAGGGACCGAGGGGGCCAACGTTTCGATAAACAGTATTGTTTGAAAGCGCGTTCAACTTCATGGACGACTTCAATGACTTTGAATATTGAGTAGGGTCATCTGATGCAGACCCTTCTTCAAAACAAGGCTTCGATTGTGAGTTTGATGAAAGTGACAGTGATAAACCCTGATGAGGATTTATGTCTTGTTCGTTATTCTTCTTGAAACCCATTGCTGCGGTACTGTTTGTCCATAAATTAGCACCCCCAAAACGTAACTCGTTGTTCGCTTGATAATGAAGCACAGGCTCGGCATGGTTTCCTCCCCAAACGCCGTAAGACATGTCCTGCAAAGCATTATGGTAAAGAGGAGGCGAAGCAGACGAAGAGGGAGGGTAATGCATTTCACCAGAAGCATTGTTATTAAGCTCAGAAGAGAAGAAGGTGTTGCTGTTGCTGTTGTTGGGGTTGGGGTTGCTTTCGTTATAATTCACCATCCAATTAGCACCCAAGTGGCGTGGTTCTGGTTCACATTGTTGGTCCTTCGGGGACGATGAATGAGGAAACGAAGTGGAACCATACTGAGCCATCATCAGTTCTTGACACTCCAACGGGTTTCTTGGAGTGGAAAAAGATATCATATCCGATGAATAAAGGGCCTCGTCAAGCATGTTTCCATTTCGAACATTTCTCACTTGAAGAAGATCCAAGTTGAAACCTGGGTGTAACGATAACTGTTCTAGGTTGCTTGGGAACTCTTGCAAATGTTGGGAACTATTTTGGATCCTCAATTTGTCCCGCCGAAGTTGTTGGGCAACATGCAGTTCAGGCCTTAAGCTGCTCATTCCAACTTCCTAGTCCCACCACTCTAACTCCACCGAAGAAACCCTTTTCACAGGTAAATATACCATTAATTTCTCCCACACATTGTAGAGAGAGAAAAAACAACAACCATTAACAAAAAAACACAAAAAGAAACAGACGAACAAACAAACATATGCATCATAACTTCAATCGTAGTATAGTAACAAGCAAGCAACAGTGTTTATCTGCATAACTTCGACGAAAAAATAACTAAATTGTTAATGTGAATTACACTACAGTCGACAAAATAGGTACAAAATTCAAACAGCAGCAAAATAGGTCCAGACGACAAAAACAAGAATTTGACATGAAAATTAAAAAAAAAAAAACGATAAACATAGACCGTCTTGTGTTTCGAGAATAGATAGAGTTGGTTAATTTATTATTCTATACGGTGAAATTAATAAAGCAACTTGCGTTCCTTCTCTTTTTCACTCGCTTCTGTTTGTACCTTTATTTAGCAATGAGAAAAACACAAAGGAAGAACGAACAGATACATAGGATAACTTGCCCTCCTTAACAGCTTTTATATGACACTATTTCAACCACCAAAACCAACGGTATAACATTCTTCCTATGTATGTGTCGGTAAGGTTGAAGATGAAGCACTCACTCACATAACTCACCGAAGCCGTGAAATCTACGGAAGTACAGAAAACAGGCACAAGTTAAAGCTCTAACGGGATACGTAAAAACACGACAACAAGTGAAACCCTAACTTCTGATCCAGCCTCGAACTCCAACGGATCTAGCGGAGGTTTCCAAGTTCAACCACCAAGAACTTACCCACGCTTCGTTAAAAAAACTAACAAGAAGAAAGAACCACCTTGAGAGTGGTGCATACGCTGAAATTAACAAAGAAAAAGAAACACAACACCACAATGAATTCACGGGGAGAGAAAAAAAAATTGCTTACAAAAATAATACTAAAAAAGAAGTAGAAGTTTGAGATATAGAATAGTGGTGAAGGAAGTGGCATGGTGGGTAGTTTATAATACCTTAGGTGCGATCGAAAAGAGGTTTTGATGAGATTTGGTGGGAAGTGTGAAGATTCCGGTTGGGGAAGTGTTGCTGTTGTTGTTGTTGGTATGAATGAATGTGAAGTGAGAAGGGTGAAGTTAAGCAGTGCTACAATGATTGCAAAAGCGATTATCAGCCGTTACTTTTAACGTCTGAATTAACATAAAGTTACGTGTGTTTTGTTTTCTGTTTTTTATTTTTAAAAAATATTTAATTTTGTTCTTACTTTTTTAGGTTTGGAAAAGAAAAAAAAAAAAAAAACTTGAGAGGGTGAGAAAAATGTGTGACGCTGGGTGAAGCTCCAACATTTGTGGTCCCTTCTCCTTCTTCTTTCCACAGCTTCTTGCCATCTTCTTTTCGCCCTTTTTATTTCTTGGTATTTCCGACTCTGTCACTGTCTCCTCCACCCCTTCTGCATCATCCTAAAACCTGAAACTTTGAGGCAACAACATATGAAACATGTATGTATGTAGGAAATAAAATAACAGTTTCAATCATGTAATAATGGTTTGTAATTATTATCCAAAACTTTAACCTCACTTTTTGGGATAAAAGTAAGTTATGCAATAATAATATAAATCCTAAAAAGGAGAGAGAACTTCTCTTCATAATTATCTAAAGTCCTGAAAAGATGGATTTTTTTTCTTGAACTGAACATACAATAATAATAGATAGAGACCAACTATAAAACATATTCAAACCTTGTCTCAACAAGCTCCTCTCAAAACCCACACTTTAACACAGTAGCTGTATAATTGAAAAACTTTTCTTTTATGAAAGCTAAAATCGACATGAAACAGTCAAAACTAACCTTTTTTTTTTCTCTCCTACCTAACGTGGGGCAAACATTTTCAAACCCAGAGAGAAAATCTGAAAAATCTATACGCATGCTCCAAAACGAGAAAGTCAATCGAGCAATGTATTTTTATTTTTCCAAAGATTATTTTTCTTTTTCAGAAGTTTTGCAGAAAATGAATGACCATTTATAGAAATAAATAAACAAATAAATCCAATCATACAGACCGGTCTATGCTTCCAACATAACATATGAACATCATTATTTAATATATTATTCTTACCTACTGGACAAATGAAACTCTGGGTGTGTGCTTCAAAACATGTATTTGTAGGTTCTAATTTTGTTTTGTTAAATATAAAATTAATAAACTCGTATCTTGGTTTATAAAATGAAGATAATGGCTTTATATTCATGATCACAACCTCTCCGGAGAAACCAGAAAAAAGCTATAAACATAGAATATTAAATTATTAACATTTTTTTATTTTCTGATATGTTTTTTTGGAGTAGCCTTTCAAGCACTACGGTGTTCAGGAGGCTATTCCATCAATCAACTTCTTCAAGATTGGGAGCTTTGTACTGTATTCAACTTCTTCTATTCTCCATCTTTCAATAAACAACTTGTTTCAACTCTCTCTGATACATCATTTTCTTTCGTTTATGTCTTCTTTGATGCAGATAATGACACTAACAAGGATGAAAATAAAATATATTTAAAGAATATTTGTAAGATAAGATAGATATATGTTCCATGTGTAGACAGTAAAGAAAACAGACTCTTGATGTTAATCATTGTCAGTAACAGTGTTTAACTCAGAAGTTTTCTTCTTCTTTTTAACTGATAAAAGTTGGAAGTATTCTGGGAAGTCCTGGCCATTCATTTTCCGTAAACAAACAAACGTTGTCTCATCTCTCTTGTACTGTCAGTGTCTTTTGATTCTGTCACCGTGGGCTCTTTCTTCGCCTCATACTACACCAAAATACCAACTTCTCTTTATGGAAAATGGAACAAGTTTTCTAGGAAAGAAAAACAACCAAACTCAACATTTTTTTTTCAGCCTGTTTACTTATTTATAAATTTTCTTATTTTTAAGAGGTAAAACAATGATAATATTATTGAGAGAACAAATACAAAATTTTTGTATAATATTAAGCACATGAAAATCACAAATGTTAAAATAATAGAGTGAAAATGGTAAATATAGAGTGATAATTAGACTGAAAAATAAATCTAATACATCTATTCAAAAATAAATAAAAATAAAAATTGATTATGAAGTTCACTTTTTATATTTATACTTTTGTCAACTAAAATAGTTTAAAATTATTTCCACTTTATTTTAATTTATTTTCTCACATTTTTTTTTCTCATCCAAACAAAGTAAAAGCGGTGATTGCATGAAAAAATATAAAATGTAAAATAAAAGAAATACTTAGAAGTTTACAAGTATTTTTAGTTTAGTTAATTTATGGAAAACAAACAATAAATGGTGATAAAAAAAATTTGAAAAAGGTGATTTTTTTTCTGTCAACTAAACTACTTCGCTCTTAGTTGAATTTATTGGTCTTAAAAATATAAAAATCCAAGCTAACAAAAGTTTCTGAAAATTGGAGAATGGAATTTAAAAATATTTGTTTGAATATTTTGTATTACTAAGCAAGCACATTACTTTGTGTTACAGCAGAAATTGCAGAAATGAAAATGATGAATTATGCAGTGTCAGTAACAAATCCCAAGGTTTAAATAAGAGTAATATAATAAGTGAGTGATTTGATGATTGAAGGATAGAAATCCAGAAATACAGCTGACACAATGTTGAACGGAGGAACTAATAATGATTGCGGTAACCGGAAGTGAAACGGAGTTAAGAATGTGACCGGCTTTTCAGTTTATCGGTAAATGGAGATATGATCACTGCCGTTAAGCAAAAGATCTGATCTGGTGCAGCAGGTGCAGGATAGGTTCGAAAAGGAAAATAGAAGAAAATAATAATTAAGAGTAATTAATGTGTGTGACAGAGAGACAGAGAGGGTATAATCCAGAGATGACGTAAGCTTGATGAGATGCCTCGTATGTTGAACTCAGACTCATCTCTTTCTTTTTCTTCTTTTTTCACATTTCAGCTCACAATCTCATACCTATCAAATAACCAAACATGTAAATATGTCTGAACATTTCCACCACCCTCACATGCAACCTATATTCTACATTATACACTGTTTTTTTTTTCTTTTATAATTACAATTATTACCTTTCAAAATTTAAATATCTTTAGAGGGTGCTTACATATCTTTTATCCTTATATATTTTTTCTAATATATAAGGAAGATGCAAACAAAAAAAAGTTAAGATGGTCGAATTAATTCCGATTAATTTTATTATTTATTTGAAATATTATTATTTAAAATATTATATAAGTTTATTTATAATTTAATAATATATAAGAAGGCGTTGATAATTATAAATAATTATAATAAAATAAAATAAAGATAAATTAGAACTAATTTAATGAATATTGATTTATAGAAAAGATTAAAGTTGTGTATATGATTATAAGATTTTTTTCACTGAAAAGTGTAACGTCCCATTTAATTATTAAACGAAATTAAATGAAACGTCACGTAACAATAGTGTAGTAGCGTAATCTTGGGGTTCTTAACCCAACCCCTACAACTTGGGCACACCACGATGCCAACGGAAACCAGATACAAGTCTAACAAAAAAGTGTAGAGAAAAAATGCATAAAGCGATACATGGGCCATAGCCCTAAAGAAAAACATGAAGGAAAATAACTCTAATCCAGATGGCTAAGCAGCAGAATCACCATTCCCTTGTTGGCCACGAGAATCTCACCCATCTGCTCCCATCAATCAAATTGATGATCATCGCAAGAAAGAACAACCACATACAACAAAACGGGTAAGCTAGAGCCAATAACATATTCATCATACAGTCACTTATATTGTCACCATTCCATATCCATACAACAACCAAGCATGTCATGACTCTTAATTCAATACACTACGACTTGACTCGACTCATCCGAATACGTATAACCTGGTCGGATTTAGCGGATGCTTGCACTTGTGGTGGATACCTCTGCTCACTCCCGAGCTGCTCACCCCCGAGCTATGTGTTACAAATGTTACAATGAATCAAGTTTCCCTCACCACAAGGTTAGCCCTTAATAAATTTCAGGCCTCCTGCTACTCCCATCACAGGGGTTAGTCCGCTCTAAGTGAGACTAACTGACCCCTTAGAGTGTCAGGATGCAATCCTTACCTTGAATCTTTACCTAGTTATACAGATGGGGCACCACCATGCACACCCACTAACAGGGGCTATGGAATTACGTCCCGACCACTAAAGCGCGGTCCTGAGAATCTCACCTAGAGATCCCCAAGGACTTACGCACTGACACGGACCCAACAAGCATAAATTCACAATAAGAGAATATCAATCAGGCTCAGAGTCCCACGTCAATCTCAACAAAATAACACCTCATTCGTATCGCATGTTGAATCCATACCATTTATCACCACCTCCCCATGAGTATAGGGGCTCACCTCATATCAATAACATGTCCCATAAGTTCCAACTCACTCATAAATTTCACATGCCGAACTTCCACAACACCCATCATTCCATTCAAGAATCATGTCACACATACATGGCGATCCATCATATATATATACATACATCTCAACATACAAGCATACCCAAGCAATTACCACTCATCCAAAGGCAACAAAGCAACCAAACCGCATTCTGTCTCGCCCAGCCCCTCGCTCAGGCGAGACAATCTCGCTCAGACGAGTCCCCCTCCGCCTAAGCGAGGCTCGAAACAAGAAACAGGAACCACTGCGGGATCTCGCTTAGGCGAGACCCTTCTCACCTGGGCGAGTGGTTCACTCGCTCAAAATAATGAGCAGGTCGCCTGGGCGACTTTTCGCGAAATAGGTTTGGGCGAGCCTCCTCCAGACTCGCCTGGGTGAGATTATCAGTTCTCGCCCTGGTCTCACCTGCAACAGATTCATCATTCAACCCAACAAAACACACAAAATGGTCCACGCATCCAGATCAACGATTAAATCCATACAAACAGTTCGCAAGCTCAAGGAACGGCAGAAAACAAACAACCTAGCTCAAACCCTAACTCCCCGTACCTGGAAATCAAGCTAGCAAAGCGCTCCGACACGCACACAAAAAGCAGAACTGTCCCTATGATGGTCATCAGTTGGAATGAACGGTAAAACAGAAGAAAGGGGCGGGTTATTACCAAACCCTAACGATAATAGCGAACATAGACCATGAAAAGAATGAGCATGAGCTGAGGAGTGACTTACGTGGAATAGGAGCTGGTGTGCGTTAGCTTGAAGAAGACCTAGAGCAAACCCTAGCAGAATGTTCTGTGAGGACCAATGGGAGTGACGGCTGGTTCTGCGGAATAGTGAGAGTGAGAGGGTTAGGTCAGATTAGAGTTTGGTTTTTATCACTTGGGCCAGCCCTAGGCCCAATTACAAAATACAACCCTTTACTTTAGAGCGGAAATAATAAAGTGAATTTTGATAGGCTTAAAAAAGTATAAATAACGTGTGTGAAAAAAGAAAGAAAAACAAATAAATAAATTACGGTAGCTGAAATACAGAGAAATTAAAATATACATACTCATAAAATTTCTTGTGAATAAAATGTTTTATTATATAAAAATCTTAAATTTTAAAGATCTTAAATAATTTTCTAGAATGAATAATAAGTATATAAAAACTTCTAATAATTTACAAAGATATTATTCTTGATACCATTTAAGATAATTAATTTTTTTTGGTTTGGTTTGGTTCTTCTTTCTTTTTATTGGCGAGATGTTGAAACAAAACAATATATATATTATATATATATATATATATATATATATATATATATATAATTTTTATATTAATGTGTATAATTTATAATTTGAATAAAGATAATGTTGAGGAATAATTTAAGTTACGGGTTTAGGTGAAAAATAGAGAAAAATATATTATAAAAAAATAGAAAAGTGAATATGTTTTTAGGGAATAAGCAATTTGTATTTATCATTTTATGTTTCTTTAATTCAAATTTCAAAATATTATAATTTTAAAATAGTTAATAGTAAACAAGAATATAAAATACATCAGTAACATCTCAATGGCTTGAATAAGAAAGATTCATTTTGATGTGTGATATTCATTTTCTTTTAAATTAATATTTTTAACTGGTCTTTTTATCCTTAATGTTTATATTTATTTTTCTCATTTTGTATCAATTTTATTTATGAATTAGTAAAATTATTGTTTTTATTTATAAAAAAAATTACATAAATATATTTTAATCTCTCTCTATATAGATAGATAAATTAAATTATTTGTTTATGTAAGTTTTATTTATATCTAATTTTTAATATATTAAAAATTAAATAAAAATATTAATATATAAAATATACTATGGAAGCCAAATAAGATCTTAGCATCAAAAACTATAAAGTTAGTATTATCCTAAATGTCAACTTAGGACTTACAAAAAGCACCGTAAAAAAATAATATTTGTTAATATATATATATATATATATAAGCTTTGATTATCTTCGTAATATTTTCAATCAACCACTAACATAAAACCGTCCACAAATTGCAATAACCTACCTAACTACAGTGTCCTATATAATTAAACAAGCATACATACGAACATGTTGCTAAGATGAGGAACTGTACGACAAATTTAAGATACAGTGTTTATTGTAAATTATAATATAAATCTCATTCTGTTAACCAATTTTGTAAGATTTAAATTTTATTGGTTAATATGATACCCACTAATCAACGTTAAACTCAAAGCGTATTCTTTTTAAAATAATTAATCTTCTCAAGATTTGTTGTTTGAATTAACAATAATTGATTACAATTGTTAGTATTTATTTTTTCATCAACAGTTTCAGTAAATATTTTCCATATATGATATCTCAGTTTTTCGTATGCTTCAACTTTCATGTCTCGGGAGAAGGATGGCATACATAAAAATGTCTCCTGAAAATGGTGTCTGCCTCTATATATACTGTGTAATATTCATGTGTGATGTTTGATTTGAAAAAAAAAAAAAGAAACTGTACGTGACGTAGATTCTTTTATAATAATTCTAAACTAACATTTCTAGCTCTCGTTGATAAATCGCATTAATAAAGTATTATTTACTTTATATTAAAACAAAATGAAAAATGTATATGGTATTTAATTCAAAAGATATTAAAGAAACAGGTAATCACAAAACATAATACTTCTAAATTTAAAACATATACTATTTAAGCTTATAATTAGCAATATAAATTTAAACTTTGAATACAAAAATATGTTCATGATAACTCTAAATTTAATATATTATTTTTAGCAAATTAATTTGTGTTCTGTACAAAGAGTGAAAGATGATGAAGCTGAGCACAAAATGAAAGTGTAACATAAATATAATAAAGTTGTTTTAAAAAGAAGAGTCGAAAAAGAAGAAGAAGAAATAGTATTTGGATAATTGGAAGAGTAAATTGAAGTGAGGTCATAGCATGATGTCACTACAGAAACCCTAGCTGTGGAAAAGATAGGTTCCTATGCTAAAGTTGCGGCAGGTAACACTGTAAAATAAATAAACAAATAAAAGTGTGTGTAGTCTCATAAATCTTCTCAACTTGTGTGTATATCTTATAACTAAGCTATCTAGGGTTTGAAGTATATATGAAAATGTCACCTTCACTGTAAAATAAGTAATATCAAAAAGGTTTCTTTTTTAGTTAGTTATTATTTGTAAATGAAAAATAATTGGTATGAAAAAATAAAAAACTGAAACAGAAAACACATGTGGGGCAGTGTGAGAGAGTGCATGTCAGTGTCAAGCTTTGATTTATTCATTGTTCTTTTTCTCTCTCTTTGGCACCTTGGTTTTCTTCTATTCACCCCACTGCCACTCTTCAATGGACGTGATAGCCTGTCCTTTCACCAAGAGTGAATCAACACTCAACCATTTCATTTAAGCACTTCCACCTTTTTCCTATGCAAAATCCCACACCCTTACATGCATTTTTCCCAACATCTTCTAACCATTACCACCTTATCTTTCTCAATCATTTTTTATTTGACTAATCATTCGATCTTTTTTTCAAAGTTTCATATAAATAAAAAATAAAACAATATAATAATATATAATTGAAATATAAATTTTATGTTACAATAATTTTATGAGATTAAATTAGATTTAAAATTTATTTTCAACATAATATCATAATTAAATTAGAATTTATTTTATTAAAATTTGTAATTTATTAAATTTATTATTTCATTTATTATCGAAACGTTTAAGAATGCGTTGAAAGACTATAAATAGAGACCTTTATGTAAAAATAATCAAGCTGTTTGAAGATTAATCAGATAAGAAAAAAAGTTAAAATTAATACTTTGAAATAAGCAAAAATTGGAACACAAGTATATCACTTTCCTAAAATGATCTCTATCTCTTCCTATAGTTCTCCGATTCATGATTGGAGGCAAACATATAGTTGATTCTGTACACTGTCACATATGGTTTCAATTTTATTTTTTTCCATCAAATCAGACATGCCAAATAAGTATTCACAGGAAATGTGTTCATACTGGGATGAAAGTTTTGTAATTGTTGCATTAGTGGCTAATCGTGCTTTTACTATTTTTAACACAACTTTTCACAGAGAAAAGTGACAAAATGAGGTATATTCATGCACATGTGTAGTCAACAAGATTGAAAGAAAAGGTGAGAAATGAGATTCTTCTGATGTACAGCTAGCCAGAGAATACAGTCTAAGTATAATATATATATATATATATATATATATATATATATATATATATATATATATTATATTTGTTAAAATAGTGTTAAAAGTCTGGCATCGATTAAAGATAAAGTCAATTTATGATATATAAGTAGATGCAATCCTCACTTTATAAGCTGATTATGTAGAGTTAAATTAGATTTTAAACTCACTTTTAACATAGTATCAGAATCTATCATAACAAATTTTTTTAAATATTTTATTCCACCCGATATCGAACCACCGGGCTACCACTATTTTTTATCCCAAACACATATCGGTGATAGAAGACAAGATAAGCGTGAGGCAACAGTGAGAATATGGAGAAGAAAAAGAAATGGTTTGGGAAAGAGATAGATGGGATGATTTATGAGTGAGATTGACCATTCATTTGCTTAATATGACATGAAAGCATATAAAGAAGTGGGGTCTGTGATGGACGGAAGATGTTGTGAGTAAATGAATATTTGAATTGACATAATTAAGATGAGGTTGCGAATGAGAATGATGAAGCTAATAACGAAAGAGAATTTTGTGTAATGTAGGGATGTTGTTGAAACGGCAGCATGATAGCATGCGTTGTGTAATGTGTTGTGTTTGGTTGGCCCCTCTTCTTCCTCTTTGGTGCGTAATTGCTTTACTTTATTCTGCATCCCTTCACAAATCATATCCATTCATGCATCAACACTTTCTCACCAAATGGTTTATCATCTTTTTCATCCTCAACAAAACTAAATTACCCTTGTTATTACAAACACCGGTGCAATAAAGATTTTTGTCCAATTATTTTCGTTATTTTATCTTAATTTTATAATCAAAACATATTGAAACGAGTTCAAAAGGATATTTTTTGACCTCGATTATCACCCGATGTCATATAAATATTAAGTTCATCGACTGAGAGATTATTAAAGTTAAATATTTTATGATTATCATTAAGGTTAATTATTATTTTTGAAATACAAGTAACAGACCATTTGAATTGAATTTGCAAACAGTGAAGATGCTTATTAGGTTAGGATAAAATAGAACTTAAAACACTTTCTGATGAATGCCTTTCAATTTAGGTCATGATAAAAATAAATAACTTTAAAATATGGGTGATAAACTATTTAAGATTTTTTTATTACGATTTTGACAAGGTTATTTACATTACATGCAATAGAAGGTGTTTTTGTGTAAAATTAAGGAATTTGGTCAAAGCAAGTTCTTGAGTTTCTATTTTTGCTCTTACAAAACATATTTTATCAATTTTTGCATGAATAAAATATGTTCAAATACTTTATAATTTAAATCTATTAAAAAAAATCTTAGTTGTCAAAACAACTCCTATTTTAAAATCTGTTCATTTGATCATTTTCTCTTTCTATTCTAATGGTGTCTTCAATTATTCTCTCCACCTTTCGGTTCCGCATTATTCTCGTCATACCCCCTTCATTTAAAAGTATGTTATCTTTAGTTTTTTTTTATAAGGATTAATAAAAACAAATAAGTAACTCAGTGAATAATTTTTTTATATAAATTGTCTTTATTAACCAGTAATTGGAAAAATAATGAAAACAGAAAAAAATATTTAATGTTTTTATAAATCTTTGAAACGACATAAAAAAAAGTGTAAAGATGAAAATAGTATAAATTGTTTGTAACATTATACTATGTACAATGATAGTATGTTTTTACATGGAGTGTTGAATACATATATATACATACATGCATTGAAGTGAGAAATACACTACGTATATGTCTTGTCTATGAAATTATTGGAATATAGAAAATTTTTGACTAAAGTTATTGAGAATCCTAATGCTTTATGGAGCAATGAAGTTGGGAAAAGAATAAGACGTAATGGATAGTTAGAAATGACGTGGTGGGATAGACACTTAAAGCAATCTCTAATGCCACTCATTTTTCACTAAAATTGGTCATCACCTATGAAGACAACATATATGTTCCTTGTCACACTTTGTTCCTGTTACCCTCACATTAACACCACACTTTAAAAGAATACAAACATCTTATAAGTGCTTTCTGCATACACTTTAATCTCTCTCTTTATCGAAAAGTGTAAACTAAATTAACACCCAAAAAATTATAAAATAGAAACCGATTTAAAGAATATTTCATAATTGTGTAGATTAGATTAAAAAATATTTTAAAAAATCGAAAAATGTTAGTCTTCAATGTTTTATTGCATGGTTATAAATTTGGGATAAAATAATCTGTTATGGTAGTTCTATTTTTATCTTTGGCCTCTTTTTCAATATTATATTTATATTTCAAATATTTATTTATATAATATTTATAAAATATATATGTACGCAAATGATACTACTAAAAAAAATTTATATTTCCCGCCAATTTTGTTTTGAATTTTTTTTAGGAAATACTTATAAATTTTGTTATGAAATTTTTTTTGCAAAAAATTGCTGTCAATTTTTTTATAAAGTATTTTGTATAAACCACTATTCGTAACAAAATTTGTAGGAAATACTTACGAATTTTATAATTTTGTAAGAAATAATTATCTACAAAGAAATTACCTGCTAATTAAAATTCTTAAAAAAAATAATAAGAAAAAGTTTTTTCTTATAAATATTTTAACAAATTTGTAAAAAGAAATCTCATGTAATATGAGAATTTTTAATAATGATATTAACATTGGAGCTCATATAGAAAATGAAGAAATTAGTTCAAAAATATTATAAGAATGATGTATTGTAGTTTTCTTTTTAAAAAATAAAAAATAGAACTGTACTAAGTCCTTGACTTTGAAATACTTATGTGTTTATTTATGTATCTTAAGATATCTTTTAGAATGTGAAGGCTAAAAGGATGTGTTGAAAAAAAAATTGTATACTACTAAAATTTGTATGAAATTTAGTTTGTATAAGTAAATGTACAACGTGTGAATATTAACAAATTAATATTTTAAAAAGACATAAAAGATTTAATAAAAAAACACATATATATATATATATATATATATATATATATATATATATATATATATATATTTTAATAAAATGATAAACTGTAATGTAAATTAATTCACAAATAATTATTAATGTTATATGATAATTAAACATTATTAAATGTTTGTTATTGAATTGTTGACATGTTACGTATTAGATTCTCCACCCCTTCTACAATGCGGCCCTAATGCAATTAATTTTCAATAGGTAAATAATATATATAACCTCTACCACCCTCCTTTTTAAACTTCACAAAAAAACAAAAATTATTTCTTCAAATTGTTAAGATCGAAACACGAATTTCTCCTCTTTTCCCTTCCTTCTAAGGAATAAAACACCTCATCACTCCTCATCCATCAAATTTTGTGTTTAGAGGTTGAAATCGTTTTTACTTCTAATTTTAAAGAGAAATCCTTTAGATTCGGGAAACACAATTAGTCTAAATTTTAAATAATAAAAATATGATTAAACCATAAAATGATTATCTTTAAAAAATATAAAATTGTTTGGACAAATTAAAGGGTATGCATAAAAAAGTTATATATAAAGGTTATGTTTAACAATTGCATTTGTGTCTGAACCTCTAGCCCAGGCCCATGGGTTGTCATCAAATATTTTCTGGGTTCCGAGGTTTTTGGTTTCTTTAAATTTAAAAATAAAATATGGATTGAGGCCGAATTATTCAGAGGTAACAGCATGCATAATACTCGAAAATGTGTCAATGTTCATAGAATAAAATAAAAACTTATTTAGCAAACTCACAGTATATTTCTTTTTTCAATTTACAAAATAAAACTATGAAACTTTGTTAATTTAATTAGCAGCATTAAATTTGGTAACAATTCATATTTTTTTCTAAATTACACTTTTTGAGTTATTTTAACTTTTTCTGATTTCTTGTATACTTTTTAGTAATTACGTATCAATAGAATAAATAATATATGCACACGATAATATACTATAAGATTAAATATGTTTCTGGTCCCTTAAGTTTCAGCGAAATTTGAAATTAGTTCCTTTTCAAATTTTTTTTATCAATTTAGTTCTTCATTTTTAAAAATGCGTGAATTTAATCATTTTCACTAATTTTTGTTAAGTTCATCTAATGTTTCAAGCACATCTCATGATAATATTTGAATTATTTATACTGTTTGACACATCTCCGCTTCGCTTCAATGTTAACTCAAATATTATCATAAAATGTGTTTAAAATGTCAAATAAACTTAACAAAATTGGGTAAGAAGAACTAAATTTATTTATTTCTAAAAATGAATGACTAAATTGGTATAAAATTTCGAAAATAGACTAATTTTAAAATTTACTGAAAATTGAAGGATGAAAATCATATTTAACCCTATATTTTATAAAGTTTCGATGACTGTATAGGACTGGTGGCTCTACAAAGTTTACAAACAGAGGAAGAGAGAAAGAAAATGGTGTAGTGCGAGATGGTTCAAGAATTGCCCTTTTTTATATTTTATACACTCAAAGTTTTATTGGCTAACAAAAGAAGAAGGAGAAGTGTTACAAATGTACATTTATATTGTCAACAAATACTGGAATTCATAGTCATAGGGTATCTTTTCAACAATGGTAGAAACCTTCACAGAATTAGTATTATTGTGGCCTCTAAAGCAATCCACCATTGATTTCCTTAGAGTGCCTGATGTGGGTAACTGGCTACATACCCACTCAACCAATGATTCTATATCTGCAGCAAAATCAAGCATGTTCATGAGAAGAAGCTCTGGAAATCCTATTCTTTTCGTGCTAGTTGCTAGAATTGAAGCTTGAAGATAGTCTAGTTTTGATTTCTCCAATTCAGTTGTAACTCCATCTGCTGTGTATATCCTCACCTGCATCAAGTGCACATCATATCTCTAAAATTAGAAGCAATATCTTAAGAGGTGAAAACCAATTCATAGAATAACTCGGAGTTATAAGGTTGATTCAGGGATAAAGTTGAAACGGAAAGTGAAAAAAATTGTGTGTTCAACTCTTTCTTCCTGACGAAGTTATAGGTTTAACTTCTCGAGTAACAAAATACTAACGACTAACATTACTGTTAAAAAAGATTTGAGCCGAAGAACTTACAGCAGGAGAAGAACGAGTTCCACAACACAGAGCAAATGTAACATTAGGATCAACAGATTCAAGTCCATAAAGTTCTCGAACAACTGATTCTTTCTCCTCCCACTCACCTTTATGCTGAACCTAAACCATCAGATATATCAACTGTAACAAAACTGAAGCTTAGTTTGATTCAGTATTTAAAAGAGATGATCATGTTTATTGTTTACCTCTTTCATGTTAGAAATATCTCGTTTCCTCAATATGAAATGCTCTATTGCTTGCGCATTTATTAGGTTGCCTCCTACATTGAGGGTTGCCTGCACGGAAGTGAATTCAACATCAAGAAAATGTTTCTAACATGAAACATAAACATAAACAAATTGTCTTAGTAAGCTACTTGTCTTCTGTGAAAAAACCATGGCAGAGTTCAACATGCCAGAAACAGGATAAGTAACATGTATATCAATACTTTTAATGTACCTTGTTCATCAATGCAAGCAGTTTTTCTGGTGTGGATGGCACTCCATATTGGATAAATCCCTGAAACAAGACAATACATTAAGCATAGTCCTTCTGATCTATGTCCTGTAATTAAAATTCATCAGATTGAAATTTCTACTATACATGCATGATACAAGCATTGTACACGTTGATCCAGAATGCTAGTTTCTGTTGGTTTGTAAGGCTTTTCAAGTCAACTGTTTGAAGATTGCTCATCAAGATCCTGCAAACAACAAAAAACTAACTGTTACCTTAAATTTTGTTCCTTTTACTATGTACCTCTTCATTGTAAAGTAGAACTTACAATGGTTTCAACATTTTGATTCTTCTCATAAATGTAGATATCATCCATGCCATACCTTAACTTCCTCAGTAATGGTATAGAGGATGGACTTGAGATAAACTTGGGATCCATAGAGCTGGAAGTGAATATAACCAGGTTCTTGTAAGGACCAATGTCCCTTGGAATGGACTCTTCTGTGTTAAAGATACCATAAGGGTCTTGCTGCCTAGATTCCTTTTGCAACAAGAGGCTTGGTTTTGGGATTGACCCAGTATCCACCCTGAAGCTTCTTGAGCTTAAAGAAGAGTGCACAGACCTTGAAATTGGCCCTGATTTCTCCAATTCCATTGCTCTTGAAGTTCTCAGTAGTCTTACATATATGAAATTCAAACACTTCATGATGCTCTCAGATAGCTTGTTGGGTTGCCACTTCAGATCATTCTCTTCTGACAGAAGTGGATCCAACAGTGATCTCGTTGGAAGATCCAAGTACATCTCTGGATTGCGTTCCCGCAGCTGAAAATTGTAAACTAATTGCAAATTAGCAAATTCACACTGTTGACAACAATATCCATCTCATGTAACACTGGTTCTTATCAAATTTTTATATTACTTTATAGTTCATAGAGTAAATGATATATACAGAGTTCAACTATTAATGTATGGTCTGAGATTAGTATATATCTACAGTTTATAGAATGGTCTCTTCCTACCACGTCTAATAGTCTAATAGTTTCACATCGTCAAGAAGTTGAAATTTAAGATGGTGTAAATACTTTTTCCTTCTTCGTTGTCTATAAGATTGTATTTAAGAACAAACCATGAACTTTATTGTAATTTTTTTCACACGGTAACAAAACGCTATGGCCAAAACATATTCTGATGAAGGAAAATAAAGCTACAACATGAATGGGAAAATTGTCATGCATGCATACATACCTTGGGTGATGGATGACGTGGGTCACGCATAGGTGAGGGAGGTTTTACTGTCCCATTTTTTCTTGGAATTCTTTCATGAAATTTCACGTCTTCTTGGAACTTATTTTCTTTCTGTTCTACAGAAGTTTTCAGAAAACCTGCTTTTTCATTTACACTGAAATCACTGAGATTGTAATCACCCTTTATAGCTTTGCTTATGAAATGCAACGCCTTGGTTTCAAAGGCCATCCTTTCTTGAACACTTCTGCGAATAGGACTAGGATTTGGAAGCGGAGAAGTTGATAAGTGATTGTTAGAATTACTGAAATTCCCTTGATTCCACGTTTTAGACTTTGATTCCTTTGTCACTTCTTGTTCATGTTTCAAACCAGCTTGAAGTTGGCTTATTTGGCTTTCTAGTCTCGCAATTTCACTCTCTACCATCACTAGCTCTCCTAACACTTCTCTCATCTGCACAAATTGCATAATTATAGTTCCTAAACCAAGCTGGTGAATAATGCAAAACAGAAAACAACTATGAAATATCTTAATAAATTTTGTTTGATCTTATTTTTAGTTCAATCAACAATAAGTACATCCCTACTTACCCACTTTCTGCATAAAATAACTTCTACCCACCTAAATTGAATTGAGATCAATTTTAGGAATTCAGTTGGTGAATTTATAACCTTTATGGATATACTTAATACAGAAAAAAAAAATTCTTTTTTCAATTTTAAAGTAGGTCATTAAGAGCCCTATGCAGACATCACCATGGTCTAAGTTGCTCTATCTATTGAACCCATATCCCTACTCGATACTTCCAAAGGACTATCATAAGCCCATAGTACTTACCAAAACCAAATTTTGAATAAAGAGGCCTACCACTCTACCCAGAGAGAAAGAAAGCAAAAACAAAATAGAAAATTGTGATTGTTAAGAGAATTATACTACCTTAGGTGGAAGAAAATTGGGAATTGATATAGCTGACCCATTTGGTTTATTATGCACCATCTCCAAAATCTCATGAAACTTCTCTTCTTGGTCCAACAACCTTTGAAGCATAGCAACCTGTTATTACATAATTGAAAAAAAAAAAAGTCATGTAATGTTCTCACCATGTAGAATGGTCACATGTAGCAGTAAAAAGAGTATACAGATTTCACAATTTTGTCCCCATTAATTATATACACCTAATCGGTTGAACAGCTAAAGCATGAGACGAACGTGTACAAATTTTCCCATTTAAGGGCGTGGCTTTGAGGGTATGGTTCTGATTCAGTGCTAGTACTCTCCGTTGTCACAAATAGTAAACCTATGGTTCGAAAGTTTGTACGAAGTATTGCTATACTTTGACATAATGATGAATCCAGTGGTAGCTTTTTCAAAAGGAGAGCGACACTTTTCATTCCTACTTTGATTGACTAGTAAAAGTATCCATTACTGTTGCAGACCAACATCTATGCCTAAAACCTATATAGAGCCATACTCTACACCGTGATCAAATCAATAATTTACTTCACACTTTTGGTTATGGGTGCCGATAAATAGCACATGTTATATTAATTAACCTCATGTAGATCAAATTCTTTTGCAAATTGCAATCAACAAATCTAAGAATAGTATCATAATTATGAATTAGAATATATCTTAACGAGATTTATTATTTATTAAACCATGCTACCCATTAATCATCTACTGTTAGATCACCAATTAATATTTAGTTAGACAGTCAAAATATATATGTCTCCGTGTAAGTGATGTTAAAAATCTCCCGTAGACTATAGACTTCTTTAACATGTTTTCAAGAAAGGAAAAACTCAACTATTCATACAGGGAAAACTTATTTTTCTTATCAGTATATGAATTGAATCAACACTCATTGAAATGTTCATGCAACAGTGGAAGAGATTAAGGCAATTTAAGAGATTAGCTTCTCATCCTCTGTTTGTACAAGATACTATTCATTCTACATGGTAATTAGAATTTTCCATCAAAATATTACGTATGAATGTGCAAATACCTCTCTTTCAAGTTCCTCCCTCTTTTGCCGCCCAGTAATTTTCTTTTTCTTCTGCAAACATAGAACAAAACCGCCGGGAAAAGTGTTTTAGAACAGCGTACACATATTTTTGTTATCCGAAATTCTGAATGCAAACAAGTGCATTGCTTTATAAAAGAATACAAAAGAAGCAACACCAAAACAGGAAGAGAGAGAAGAGAAATACACATAAAACAAACCAACCACATGTGTCTTCATCTTAAACACTTAACATACGCCATGTACGTATTGATTCCATTAACCGTCATGTATATATTACATTATCATGTTTACATTCAGCAAAACAATAAACACACACGGGACAATTTTCTTGCAATAAACTATATACTCGTGATAATATTAGAAAGAGTTGAAACCTCTGGAATCACAATTTCAGTTACAAAACTAAGGTTGATAGGATCATATGTTAGGAAGTGGAGTGTAAATCTAAATCAATCTTACAAAACTGACTTGTAAGGTGAGGTTTACATCTTACTTATATATTATAAAATTATCTTATCTCTGGTACTTTCAGCTTCATTAAATGAATAGACTTACAATAATCTGCGGAGAGTGAAGCGATGATGAGAGATCTAGAGGGTCCATGGAGGTGCAACCAAGCTTGAAGGTAGCCCAACGTCTGGAAGAGACATTAAAACAGGAACGGAGGGAGGGGGTGTGAGGTTCATGGAAGTGGAAGTGTTGGTGGGTTGATGAAGGAGTGGTTGACGTTAGAGAGTGAATGAGACATAAGGGGATTTTGGTTTTGTAGAGTGTTTGAGAAGATGAGAAGGAGCTTTCAGGAGGGTGTTCGTGAAGTTGGTTCAGACACAGAGATAATAACCGTCTTTGTTGAGGTTGTGGATGCTGGTGGGAGTGGGACATCATGCACAGAGTGAAAAAAAAAAAAAAAAATAAAGACGGTGATGTTTGGTTTGGTCTCTTGGCGTAGCTTGCAATTCTGGTTTAGTTTTTGAGATTCATTCCCATCCTAAGTTCCTTTCTAATTACATCACTTTAAGTAAAGCTATCCTCTTCCTTTTTGGTTGATGATGTTAAAGGTGGTTTTGTAGCTGTAGTTTGTACTTTGTATCACACATAACTGTCAGGGGTCAATATAATACATTTTTACAGTTTTTTCTTTAATGATAATTTGACATATATTATATTTGTTTAACATACGTTACAAAGGTGAAATAATCATAAAAAATGAAAATTTTATAACTGTAAAGAAAATAAAAAAAATAAAAAGAATAAAAAGTAATATCAGATAAGTATACAAAATGTGTCACATTATCATTACTTTTTTCAAAATACAGAATCCCGTTCCTTTAAATGAAAACTTAAATTATTGTTTATTTATTATTTATTTTTCTTTGTTAATATTCAATATATTTAATAAAATATTAATTTTCAAAACAAAACTTCAAATTTCATTAACAAACCATTAAGAATTATCATTAAATATTTTTCTTTTGATAACATTTGTCTCTAAAATATATTTATATAGAAAAGAAAGTTAATTTATTTTACTTTAATTTTATTTGAATATTCTTATTTCAGTTAAATATTTTAAATTTTCTGAGTCACTCATTGAAAAGTTTCAATTTTATAATATTTAATAAATAAAAAAATTTATTATTATTCAATATATGAACTAATAAGAAAAATAAGAAGAAAAAAAAATTGTAGAGGCAACAAGAAACTAGTTTTTACTATTGGTTTCTGATAAAGAGACGTTATTCATCGAATTCTTTTAAATAAAAATTTTGAGTTAAATTTTATTCTCCCAAGATTAAGTGAATTTTAAAATTAATCACTCTTCAAAATTTTTAATCAATTTAGTCATTCATCTTTATAAATGCGTGAATTTAGTCCTTTTAACCAAATTTTGTTAAGTTTATATGACGTTTTAAATACATTTTATAATAATATTTGAATTATTTACCTATTTGATACATTTTCACTTTAATATTAACATAAATTTTATAATAAAATGCATTTGAAATGTCAAATAAACTTAACATTTTCTAAAGTTTTAAGACTAAATTAAGTCCAAAGTTTCAAAGAGGGACTAATTCTATTTTTTACCAAAAGTTGAAAGACCAAAATCGTATTTAATCCAAAATTTTTTAACAACTACAACTTTTTCTTATAATCTCATATCACATTTTTTAAATAATTTTTTATTTTTATTTTTTTATATTTCAAAAGCATTTAAAAAATGTCATCTTAAATTTATAAAAAAAAAAAATTGTGAAAAATTTAGTTGTAATTATTCACAGTAAAATAGCTCGCTGTGAGAAATGAAGGGTGAGTGTGTGGTGCCCATGCTTTGATTTCATGCTACCTCTATGTTGTTTCGTCATGCTACTCGCAGAAGCCATGATATTTATACCCAGTTTTTTCTGTATGAAATTTTGATGATTACTCAATAAAGATTTATTTTGTATTTATCTGCCAAGTTTAGAGAGAGATTATTGCAATATTGTGATTAAGTACTGGCAGTGTGAAAAATTGAAACCAGCTTTTGTTTTCCTTGTTCAATCGAAGGTTTTATATTTATGCAGAAGCTGTGGCAGATTTTGATGCAGCAACTAGATTAATGGTAATACTTAATGCGTACGATACAAATGCTCTATTTTGCTGCCTTATGAAGACAAACTTACTTTATTTAAAAACTGTTTATGAAGAAGCTAAGCTTAGTCAAGACGCTGTGCTTGATTGGAGGGTTAGGTCAAAACAAAAATGGAGCTATATATCCAGAAAGTCACGTGCAATAATAGTAATAAGTCTTAACTACTTATACTCTATGTTTCATTTTATTTGTAAAATGATATTATATGTTTATAATATAATATATTTTTTACAATATAAAGTATTATCAATTTTGTTGATATAATTAATGTTAAAAGAATCTTATACAAAATTTTGTTTGTATATATTCATTTTCCACTAAAGCTTACAAGATAAAAAGAATTGTTTTATGTATTTTGTCCTGTGCTATAGTTTAATAAGATTTACAATCCACTTATTCAAATGTTAAATATAGATAAATAATTTTTTTTAAATATCTAAAAATAGAAATAATTTTATTAAAATAAACTCAATTAATTATTTTTCTATTTGTAGTTCGAGTTTTCAATAATAAAAGTGAAGGTGTTATGAGACAACAATATTAAAATTGTACATGGGAGAAGAGAATACAAGAAAAACTATTTATTATTGAATCTAACAAAGTTTTACTTACTTCCTATTGTTGATTTCATATTAGTTCATATTTTTAATTTAGAGATTAATTTAGAACTAATAATAATAATAAGTTAACTAAAATTTTGGTAATTAATAATAAGAGACCAAAATATTAATTCACAAATCAATTATAACTTTTTTTATTAATAACAGAATAATTTTTAGTTAGTTTAATATTATGTTTTATGTTCATAATAAATTTAAAAAAATTTAATTGAGTTTCTAATAAATTCTTATGATCTATCAAGTATTCACTAAATTTAATTTTTTCAATTTGATTTCATTGTTAACTTCTTTTGCTACCTTTAATATGTCTATTAAGTGATTCAAGTGATTATTATTTTGTCATGTTACCTTGCTCAATTATCGTCACATGTAATTTTATTATTTAAAAATTTTGTAAATTACAAATTTATAATTTATGATTTTATAATTTTATAATTTTATAATTTTATAAATGTGATATATGACCAGTGGCGGATCTACATGCAGTTCTGCGTAAGCAAACACCTCCTGATTTTGTTAAAATTATTACTATATATCTAGAAAAAAAAATTGATTTAGCTCTCCTTAATTCTTTACTTTTTATTTAAAAGGTTGCTTGATTGATAACATATTAATTTCTAATTGTCCCCGCTGACTTAGGATCTTAGATTTGATAGTGAATACGACAATATGACGATATAACAATATGATGATATAATAATAAAACGATATGATGATGTGACGATATAAAGATATGACAATATGATGATATAAAGATATGATGATTTAACAATATGACGATATAACGACATGATGATATAACAATATAACGATATAACGATATGACAATATAACAATATGGTGATATGTCAATATGACGATATAATATGATGATATGACAATATAACAATATGACGATATAATGATATAATAATATGAAAATAAAAAAAATATGATGATATAACAATATGACAATATAGCGATACGATACGACGATACAACGATATGACGATATGACGATATGACGATGTGACGATATAACAATATAACGATATGACAATATAACAATATGATGAAATAACGATGTGACGACATAACGATAAAATTATAAAATTTTAAAATTTTAAAATTATAAAATCATAAAATCATAAATAATAATTATAAGTATTAAAATTTTAAAAATAATAAAATAATAAAATTATATTTGGCGACAACCTAATAAGATGACATAACAAAATAATAATCATGTCAGACACTTAACAACTACATCACTTGATTACAAGAAATAAAATTTAACAACAATTATTCAATTGAAAATTTTAAAATTTATTTAATATTCAAGTGACCATAAAAATTGATTAGGGACTCAATTTCAAATTCATCATGTCCTTAAAACATAATTAAGCCTTTTTAATTTATAAAATGGTCTAGCATACCCAATATAATAACTAATTAATTGTTATCTCTAAATTTAATTACTATTTAATTAATTATTTTCTTGTAGTATTTATCCACTTTACAACTTGTTACAATAATATAATAACGTGTGTTAGGATTTTAACTTAAAAGTAAAATAAATATAATATTATTATATTTAGTTTTCTAATGTATTTGATTTGGTGGATGTGAGATTATCATTTAAAATTAATTATTTTATAAACTTAATTTATATAGATAAAAATATAAAATATGTTAAAATTATTTCAAAATTTATTTTTTTATAAGAAAATTTAATTCGTTAAAATAATCACCAATAAAGTATGTTTTTTGAACTTTTTAATATCATTAAAATTTAAAAGATAAAAGTGTCAATTTAAAATTTTAATATAATTTATTGTTAACCTTTTCTGGAAGAACGGATTGTTGAATCCTTGTGGCGTAAGTTGCTAGAGATCTACGGATCTGACACATTAAACCGAAGGAACCACGCGAGACCCAAAAGTTTGAATTCATATTATTTTTAAAAGGTTTAAATACTTTTTCTTATCCTAATTTTTGTCAAAGTTTCGTTAAATAAATTCTAATTTTAATTTTGTATTTAAATAAGTTTTAATTTTTATTAATTTTGTTTAATTAGATTCTTTTCTGTTAACACCATTTAAATCATTAACGGTTATGAATAGTGACTGTTATGTGTCACTTCGTGGATTTTTTTATTTTTTTATGAATTATTTTTGTTTTTCTAATTTTTTTAAAACTTTTTTTAAATGTCAACGTGTCAACCCAGCGGCGTGTCACGTGTCAAAGTCAATGTTCTATATTCAATTTGGTCCTTATATTTGTTATTTTTGTTCAATTTAGTCCCAATTTTTGTTAACATGAACCAATTTGTTCTCTCTCTAAATTGAAACCAAATTTAATTTTTATATTAAAATTCATATTTTTTATTAAATATTTTTATATAATATATTAAAATTCACATCATTATAACTTTGATATAAAAATTAAATTTGGTCACATATTCAATAGAGACAAAATTGGTCATGTAGAATATTGTTTTATCGGTTGTTTTTTCTGTCATGTAGAATATTGTTTTATAGATTTTTTATGCAATTATTTTTATTTTTTACCTCATTCTCATAAATATAATTTTACCATCGTAATTGTATAAAGATATTTTATTTCTAGTAGTATAATCATTTAATCTCATTGTCATGAAGTTGAAAAGATAAATGTTCAATGTTTAAATTTGAATTGTTATTAATTTAATTTTTTTTGTTTGATTTCATTCGAGTAGTATATTATAATTTTATTAATATATAAAAAAATATTAGTATTTAGAGAAATGAAGTAAATAGATATTTGAAATATTTTTAAACTTGGATAATTTTATATAATTATAAAAAAAATATTTTATCAACTTTATTTCATTCACATTTTCAAAATTAATGGATGTTTTTGTTGTTATGAAATTTTATTTATGCATAATTTTGTAATACTTTATATAATTATTTTACTTTTATTCAATTGTCATTTGATACTCTAATTTAAAATTTATCAATTATCATTTATATTTAAATACCTTATATTGAATATGTTCTTTTGATATAAAATACTTAATAATTCATATTTTTATCATAATTTATTTATAAAAATTAATTAAATGATATTGAAACAGTAAAAATGAGGATACAGTCATGAGTATGAGTATACCCATTATCGAGTGGAGATAAGAATGAGATAAAAAAAATATATGGGTATGGGAATGATAAATATAAATTTTAATTTTGAAGATGAAGATAATACTACTAAAATTTTAATTTTTAGTGTTAGTTAAGGGTGTAGTTTACTGACGGTTATAACCGCCACTATATTTATTTCTGTCAGTTAGTCATGATACATACACACTATGTCTACTAATTTGTATACACATATACCTCGTGTTCATATTCTACAACCCTAAAAATATAGTACGGTCAATAATATGTGCTTTTATATCAGGTACAATCATCGCAATGGGCACAAACTAATGCACAAAAATGAGCTAATGAAATTGAAACATAAATATAACATCATTATATCATACACATATCATTAACATGCATATGGATGAAACTAACTCATATATAATCACACATCATATCATGATTAAATATAAGAGATCATCCGAAAGATTACAAACTATGATAAACATGTTCCACATGAGGTTAACACCTAATACATACTGGAATCATGTATGGGTTCACAATGTCAATGTGATGTAAAACATCTATCTAGCTAGATGTACACATGCCACCAAGTTAAATGTAAACCTCTTTTAGCTTTTTAGCACTTAAAACCTTATATATGTAACTAGACAACAATGAAGTTAGGATATCTCTATTAAACGAGTCTCAAGTTTATCACCACAACCCAAGGCCTAATAGGGAATCCATCACCACTCATTCAAGAACACCCTATCCAAACTCAAACCTTATATACTCATATGTCAATACATTTACATGTATATAAGTGATCCAAATAGGATTTATCACCTACAAAAGATCATCCATAAGTGATCCAAATAAGATCTATATATGTCATACATACATCATATCATGCATTTTAATGTTAATAGTACGTGTATATAGCGTATATACAACCAAATAAATAAACATTATAAAAGCATTAAGCATAACATAAACATCATTATAATTTCAATATGTCATTGCTTACGAGCTCCTCCTCACTTTAGTGAGCACATGAACATGCCCAAGGCATCAACTATTTTTCTTGTATGTGTTAATTGAAATGATTATACTTTATATGAGAGTAGATTTTGTTGGCAACGAAGTAGAGATGGAAATGTGGGACAAACCAGTGTGTAAACATAACTTCAATTTTGTTGCGTAACAAATAAACTCAAATTGCACAGAAATAAACATCAAGATAATAATATGTCCCACAAGACAACGAAAGTTTTCTTATAATGATGTCTTAATTCTAAACAAAGGTAAAAAATATAGAAAGACGTCTCAACTTGAATGAAAAAGAGTAATATTAATTTTGTTATTGGAACATGATTCTTATGTTGTCCTTTTTTTTTCTTTTGTTTTTTCTTTTTTGTTTTTTCTTATGTAACTTTGCTCTTCATGAATATATCCATATATCTATATAAATACAAATTTTTTTGTTTCTAATAATAAAATAGCAACGAGACACTTGTATATCTATTTTTTACTTTTATGATAATAAACAAATTTTATAATATATAATTATTAAAATTTATATTAGTTAAAAAAATATTACAAAATTAAATTATGTTTATAAGAGTAAAAATAAAAAGAAAAAAATCCCGAAACTTTACTTTTATCGATATAAAATTTACACGTAAACCCAATTCTTATTTTAATTATGACCTCATCATAGCAACAAATGGATCATCAAAACTTTAATTACATCCTTAAAACAACTATTATCAAGAATTTTCTTTAAAACAAAAGTTGACTTGGTAGTGAAAGAGAATTATATTTATTCAGACAAAAAAAAAGTTGAACCTTTATACGAAGGTTAGTAGCTCTAACTTTTTTAAATCAATGAGTGGCTAACATCACTCATTCTTTTAAACTGAGATGCTAAGTTCAATCTTCTTCTTTTTCTTGTTTAATGAAATGGGTTATTAGGTTATTATAATGTGTTCACAAATCCACACTAAAAAGTGTTTTTACATAGCACACGTATATTATCAGTTTATTACCACCAACCATTCAGGAAACTGTACTTGAAAGATAGAAGAATAAAAACCTATACAAATTAATTGATAATGTCACCACTAACAGAATGATGGAGTCATGAATGATAATGTTAAACTCAAAATTGTTGAAGCTTAGTCTTTTATGCACAACTTGCTCAATAGCAAGAACAACGCAATATTGTTATCCACACCTAAGACTTATCAAACTAGCTCTACCAAACTTTTTCATGTGATGTTACTTTACATAGTTGTCGGGCACAGACCACAAGTTGTATCACCGATCAGAGTTGTGGACAAAACATCTTTAATTCGCCCAAGATGAAACTAGAGGGATTGGAACTGTTGAAATTACTTCTTTTGGAAGGTTATCATGCAGAAAAATGCCAGCATGCGACTAATTATTCCCATCACAATAAGAAGGCCTAAGCATTGATACCAATGTTTAAGATCGTACCCAGAAGAATAAAGAGCACCACATCGACTAATTAACCAAACTCCAGCATATCTGCATGGGAGAAACTCGTCTTAAAATAGCATATGGAAAAGAAAAAAAAAAAAGCCATAGTTTAGCATCTGATATATAAATCAAACCTTTTAGCATTTGATATTACAAATGCTTCAAGAGCCCACTTAGTGTAGCACAAATCTGACAGATATTTAACATATTTGCTATCATCTTCATTTTCATAGGTTGCTACTAGAGTCAAAACTACTGGAAGTAACGCTGACCACTGCATAATGCAACAAATTACTTGTAACAACTAAAATTAGTTAAGACAGAAAAATCACCTAAAGTGAAACCAGAGTTAAAAGCTTACCAGTTGGGCTGGACCTGGTTGTAAGAAGATTGCTAACACATAAGCTATGCCAGTGACACAATAGACTAAACATAGTAGAACAATGTAGTTATCTGTGACTGATGATCTTGGATTGTTGAAGAAATAGAACATGGAAAGATAAACTAGTGGCTTGATAATTGTGCTAAAATGGTCAACAGTATCCTTTGATAGAAAGTAAGCCAAACTACTCATGCCTGAAGAACTTTCTCGCCAATAGTGCAACTTATCCAATGAGAATGATCTCAATGCCGCAATCTTAGAAAGGAGTGCTGCAAGTAAAGCATCAGTTACATTACAAAGTAGGTAACCTGACATCAATAATAACAACAACAACAACAAATTGCTAGCAATACACTCATTTCAACGAATTTAGATTCTCTATTAAGTTTTTCTATGTTATTCCTCTGCTGTATCTTCAAAATACAATGATGACCATTGATTTTGGAATTTTAAAATATATTAAAAAGATTTTTAAAGTACTAACATAATATATTTTTAATGCTAAGTAGAGGACAACACAGAAAAGACCCAGAGAATCTAGACTCCATTTCAACATACTTATTATTAGTAGTACTAAATGTAATTCATTAGAAATCACTTTAGTAGATGGACCCCAGTTCATATTTAGTGAGTCACAGTATTTTGTGATTTCTAATAAATTTCAATCGATGAGGAAGGTGAGTTCAAAAGTATGTGTTGTTAAAGAGTGTATTACTAGCACTTTACACGTTAACAAATTCATATGAAACTTACATACTGCTATTACTGTGTATGTGTAACCAGTTGCTCCAAATGATTCATCACTCACTTTGGCAAGTGTACCTAAGCAAAGGCCAGCTAGTAGCAAAATCAAGAAATCAACAGCCTGTGTTCTAGCTTCTCTTAGTCTTTGCTTACCAACTCTGCAATGAACCAAAATCAAATAAAAAAATAAAAAAATAAAACTGAAAACTGATTGAAATATTCCCTCCCTCTTCTTGTAATTTATTACCTTCCAAGAAAGTACTTGTATTGGTTGAACACTCCAGGTGTAACCCGATTGGACAGATCATGTGAAGCTAAGAAGTTAATGTGAAGGATATCCTTCTTCATCTCAACATTGCACTTTACATCCTGCCAAAGTTCTCCAGCAAAAGAAGGTGCCTCTTCTTCTCCACCAGCTGCTGCTCCACTTGATGAGCCTTCACCACTTGGGGCTGACATTCCTTCAACACTCTGTAGCATATCCATGGGCACAGGGTACCCATTATGAAGCATCCATCTCACAGGTAGTTGTTTGTAGGTCACTCCTAAACTTGGGCTTAATTTTACTATTCCTTCTAAAATGTCAATGAAGTAATCTGGAGGGTTGACACGATCGGGGACATTAATGCCCATGCTTGAGAAATACTCTTCCACTTTGTTCACTGGTCCATGATACACTGTAAGACCTCCTTTTGCAAGCAGTATAAAATCGTCAAACATCTTGAACAAGGTGTAACTGGAGACCATGGATGCACAAAAAAGGCATTATTTTCAGTAGATGACACCATTGTGTGATATATCAGGTACATTTTAAGCAAACTCACAGGTTAGACTAGTAAGTGTCTACCACTCTAGTTCGTGAATTTTTCAAAACCTTTATTCAGCTCTAAACTTTGAAAAATGTCATTTGTTTATCTTTTTATACTGTATTTTTTATTAAGAAGAGAAGTGAGTGACTTTTTGCTGTCATGGATTTAAAGAGGGTCTAGAAAAGTGGAGGATTGAAGTAACCAAGTCTTAGAATTCCAAGAGACTAATCTTGGGGGGTTCACTTAAGATGTGTTTTGATCTGTGTAGAAAAATTGTGAAAATTACCTCGGTTGGTGAAGGACCATACATATGTTTACACCTTCAAGAGCTTCACGTCTAAGTGCTCTAAGAAGTAATTGAGAAGATGAGCTATCCAAACCAGATGTGGGTTCATCCAAAATTAGAAGGGAAGGTTCCATGACCATTTCCAATCCAACGTTCACTCTCTTCCTTTGACCTCCAGAGATTCCTCGTTTCTCCACTGTTCCAACTAAAGAATCTCGTATTGCCTGTAGACCTAATGACTCAATGACTCTTTCAACCACTAACACCTTTTCTTCTTTTGGTAGATCAGCAGGGAGTCTACAATGACATACAAATAAAAAAGTTAAGAGAAAACCAGATGGTAAGAAAACGTGTTCAATTCAATACACTCATAAACGTTTTATCAACAGAACTTGTGAAGAAACGTAGCCAAATAATTAACCTGAACATGTTATACATCGTACTTGTTTGGCATAAAAAGTCGTGCTAGAGAACAAATGTGTAACATATATATTATAATATACCTGCATCTAGCACTGAACCATAAATTCTCCTCCACTGTCAAATTTCCATGCACAATATCATCTTGTGGCACAAACCCAATGATTTTCTTGTATGACCTGATAGAAGATTCCTGACCATTTACATGAACTTGACCAGTTGTGTGACATCCAGTTGCTTTTCCAGTTAAAGCAGAAAGAAATGTTGTCTTGCCAGCCCCAGATGGGCCCATGACAGCTGAAACTCTACCAGGGTATAGTTTACCGGTTACACATCTCAATAAATGTTTGTTTTTCCCTTTCAAAGTGAGGGTCAAATCTTTAAAAGCAACTTCAATGGTAGGCCTCTTCCTAATCTCAATGTCACTAGCCATTGAAATTACTCCAGAAAAGGTTAAGTTTTTGTTTTGTTCTGCTAAAGCCTTTTCCTTTTCAATCTGACCATATGCATACTTGAAAATTTGACTTTGAGTATGCAATTGTTTGCCCCTTGGTGCTTGCTTTTTCGCATTTTTATCTCCTATCTGAACATTAAAGCCCTCTGGATTATCGGGGTTTTGCTCAATATCATTTAGTATTTTTGAGAGATTGTTTTTATCCTTTTTCTTGCCTTTACCAATAGGTGGTATAGAAGAATCTGAATGTTTAGAACCAAAACCTTTCAACTCTGGCTTCTTTGAAGTTTTGCGTGAAAATGTACGTGATAGTTGCGATTGTAGTCCTACTGCATGCTTTTTAGCAATATCTTTCGCAGATTTCCATTTTTCACGGGCTTGGGATTCCCTCACACTTTGAACAGCCCTCTCTCGTGTATTTGCTTGTCTTCTTTCTCGAGTTGCAAGAACTTGATCAGAACAATTGTATATGATAATAAGCAAAAAACACAAGCCAGCCTGTGTTGAAAAATTAAGAGTTAGTTCTATTGGATCATGATGGACCTGAAACCTAAACATGCTAAAAATTGTATCCGGAAATTTTTGAATTCCCACACTCTTCATTGCCTCTAAATATGACATAGAGTTACCTTCAAAAGTAAAAAAGAAAGACATGGAAAGATAAATTCTAGCATTAAAATATGCTTTCTAAAACGAAAATGTGTAAATATTACTCACAAAAATCAAGACACCATATGCAGTAATATTTTGATTCGCTGAATTAGGCTCACAAGTTGCCAATTTGAAACACCCTGTAGAAGTTAAAGAGAGAGGCAGAGAGAGAAATATTCGTCAGAGTTATTTCATGCCACATTTCATACCCATGATGTCCAACAAATATATTGCTTGTAAAATTAAAGTAATATATCAAAAGATTAAGAGTGATATATATGTTAACATGTTTGTCAACTCCTTTATTCGTTAATACTTGACTCAACTAATAACTCACCTGCATTCACATTGTACAGATTTCCTTAACTTTAGAATAGAGAATGAGAATGGCCACACAAAAAATTGATTACTACTAAAATCAACATAGAAACATCAAATAATTAATAGGCTTCGACAACTTACGCTCTGGAGAAGTAGAACCTGTTCTGCAATAATACCTATAATTCATATATAAAAGTAGTTTAGAATATACAAATGAGTGATAAAATAAGAGTTAAAACAAGTGCTTTATAACAGAGTCTGCAAAAGCATATAGTAACATGATAAGCAGTTAGAAAGTAAGAGTTTTAGGTATAGATATTAATACCCCTTATTGCAAGGATTTTTTACTATTGTAGAGGGACAAAAGGACCCTGATGAGCAGAATACCTCACTGCTACTCGTAATATCTGCCCAGATATCTGCCCCACCACAAGTATGGTTAGGCTTTCCAGGAGGTAGCTGATAACGATATCTGCATATTGATTCTGTTGATAAATATTAAAGTGTGCCAAAAACAAGGATGTAGAACGATTACAACTAAAAGGGAAGGACTTACGGTTCACATACTCCACTAGTTTTATTGAGTTGTGCAAGAGGACAATAAGACCCCAATGGACAAGCTTCAGTAGTAAACCAAAAATATGCAACAAATGAATGAAATTAGAACATCCAAACACATTCACATGACTACTTATATACAATTTTCTTTGATTTGAACCTGTCAGAGTGTTGTATATCACATCAATGGACAAGGCCAATAGCAGATAGATAGACAGATAGATAAATAAAAGCAATAACTAATGGTATGATGTTGCTGTATGAACATAAATGCTTACGTATCATGCAAGTGAGACCACGAGGGCAAAAGAACCCTTCACAACAAGGTAGGCAATCTACAGATCTAACAGGTATATCTTTCTTGGTACTGTCAACATCTACTTTCTGATTAGCTTTACAACCCCATCCAGGTTCACAACCATTAACCCATGAGGTCAAATTACAATTTATGTTGGGCTTCAAGAAGTTGGATCTTGACTTCCCACTAAAACTTTGGCCATAAGCTAGTATTTCTGCTTCTGTGCACATGCGTTGTGTAATATCTCCTAAAATACCCAAACAAAACACAAGTTATCCCAAAAACTTCAGAAAAAACTTAACAACTTGACAAAGATTCATGCAAGGTGTATCAAAAAATGGTAATAAAAAGGTTCCCAAAACAACTTTTTCCCTGCATCATCATCAATACTGACATGATCATTCATATGGATTCTTTGTGAGTATATGAAATTTTTTGTGCATTTATCATCTACACAATCATCTCAATGGAAGTCTAATGTTTAACGATGAAAGTAATTTAGTAGAACCTTTCATTTGCTGGGCACAGATGGTCAAAAAGGTGAGATCTTTGCTGAAATTGAATGCCCCATTCCAATCAGCGTCCCTGGAGGAAAACAAAACGGCACATTTGAATCGACATCATTTAAGACAAGAATAAAGGTATTTGTTCACAGCTTGTGATGAAAAAACATTCATGATGGGACTCACACATCAATTACGCAATAACCCAACTCTTGTTTTATTACTTTCTTGAACACAGTTGTATAATTGGACATGCCACGATATACTTCTTGGGCGAATATCTCAAGGCCAGCACCACCGGCACTACCACCTCCAGCGCTTCCTCCGGTACTACTCTGGCCAAAAACTAGCTTTGGCCCCACAACGAAGCTTATTAATACAACAAATGTTACAAAAGGAACCTTCCTTGTCTGGTTAGGAAGATTCATCATCATATATATTATTTACAATGTGGAAGATTTATTAGTTTGTATCAGAAGAAAGGGAAAAAACTATAGGTACATAGGGTTGGATTCATGATGAAAAGAAGCATAATAACAGATAGAGGCTAAGATGACAATGGAGGATTGAGAACCAGAATGTAGATGGAGAGAGAGAGAAAGAAAGCGCATGAGTTGCGTATTCACATTTTCGTAAAGGAAATGGCGACAAAGAGGAAGAGTTTGCTATGTATAGGGAAACAACATTTGCCGATATCATGATTGAGTACATTTTATGTAACCTATAAATTCACCGATCAAAACCAATGTATACAAAAACATATGCATTTTTGCTAGGATGGTGTTGCAATTAAGACAAGTGTCACACTCATAATTAAATGACTCATTTGTAACTTCACACTGCATCATATTTTAATTTTCACTAATACTACCATTTTAACATCTTTCAATCCAAAACGTGTATATATATACTTTTAAGTACAATTAGGCACGTTTATTTTTATATAACTATTTTACTATTAATAAATATATTAAAGCGGAATTAATAATATATAAAAAATAAACATTAGTAATGATATATAAATTTTCTAGTTATGCACAATGTAAAGTTTACTTCTGTGTATATAGTTCATTTGGAAGTATGCTTTTATATGAAATTTTTGTTCACGTAGAATGTAAATATGTATCCCTGGATTTTAATGTCAATGAGATTATTGTATGTAAAGGTATGATTTCATATATCTTTTGTGAAAAAATCAAAGTTCCATGTCACACGCGGTTAATGTTATTTAAATATCAATACAGTTTAATTTTTCATTATAATGTGAAACAAATTAATCTTTATCTCTTTATAGTAATACATTAATGTGATGTGAAAATGTATATAAATGAGTTAAATAGAAAATGCTCCTTAGAAATAAATTCTCGGAAGTAAATTGATATATAAAATAAGACATCATTTAACGAGAACATAGAATGTTTGAAAGTGATACTTGTTATATTCAAACATTATCATAGAAAGGAAATAGAATACGGTGAAACATTTGTGTAGCAAAATTGACAACGATAGTACTTTCTTAGTTGTGGTGATAATTAAAAAATGACACATTCACCAAATGAATATATGTTTGTGCATGGTGATTTGGTTGACAAGATATAAGTTCCTTCTGATCTTTAGTTTGCAAGTTGAAAATATCATTATACAGAAAAAATAATATTTCGGTCATGATAATTTTTAAAGCTTTTAAATGAAGTATTTGAGAGTCTTTATAAATTTATTATAAAATTTTGTAAAAAAATATTTTTTTTTACTATTTTTCCTAAAAATTTTAATTGGTAGTAATTGTTTTATGAATAATTATTTTTACAAAATTATAAAATATATAATTATTTTTCACAAAATTTTTAATGAAAAATATTTTGTAAAAAAATTGATAACAAATTCTTGCAAATTATTATTCATAACAAAATTTATAAATATTTTTTAAAATAAATTAAAAATAAAATTGACAACGTTTTTCTAGGAGTGGTCGTGCTTACTTCTACATACTTTTCCATCTGATATATCTTCTAACTATCATACCCTCTCTATTTATCTCTATTTATCCCTATTTCATATACTTCACTCCGTTATAATATTTCATTCTGCAAATGTAATTAGACATTTCTTTTATCCCTTTGATTCTGTCTTTTGAATGCATTTATACTCTATAAGAACATAAACATCGATCTCGATTGATCTTAGTATGATACTATTTCAGATTTTTGTACTTCAAAGCTCGATACGTTTTTGCTTTGGATAGATGAAGATCAAACTAGATATACAGAAAATTAAAATGCTAATTTAATAGTATAAAAGTATTGTGCCTTAATTATTGTTTAGTTGGCGTATTTCAATATTTCAAAATTAAAGGAATAAAAAATATATAATTTTTTACAAAACCAAAATTGAACTTTAAATTAATTTTTTATAACAATAAAATGTATAATTTATTTTATATTTACTATTAATAAGTTGCACGAAAGGCGTGATCTATCTTTTCATTTCGTACTTTTTTTTCATCAATTTATAGGTAAGAAAAAAAAAAGTACAAAACTAAATCAAATTATTTGATGTGTAAAGTTTTATTTATTGTCTGAGTTTTTTTTTTAGTCTTTTAAGATTATATTTCTGACGAGAGTGCGATAATTTTATTACTTGTTCCTGCAAAAACAAATAATAGAGATTAGGGACACAAACAACGTTTTACTTCAATCTTTGACCTTTCGAGTTGACTCTTTCTCGGTTTGCGCATGTCATCTGCCAGTATATTCGGTTTGGACCTTTAAGGTTATCTGCGGAGAGGACTCCGACGATCAAGTCAGCAAAATGGTTCTCAAAAAAGTCAAATCTTGGATTAAGGAATTAATGAAAACGTGTCTCTTAATTGTTGGGGTCCACGTATATTTATAGAGTCATTAATTATGGTTGCCTTTATGGGCTTGGTCAATACTTGAATTTCTAGGAGGGTCTGGGCTTGGCCCAGGCCCTGTGTTAGTGTTTGTTGATATCAAGGCCTTTTTCTGCAATATTCTAAGTTTAATGTCATCAACCTATTATACCTTATCTTTTGAAATAGGCGGGCTGGGCTGCTATATGTATCTGTTTGACTGGTTACTTAATAATTTTATTTATGAGGTTATATGTAGGCGGTCTTGGCAGTGTGGTCTCCTTAGTCCGCCTAGGTGCAGTAAATTACTATATATGTTGGTTTATTAGTAATGATAAAATTTTTCCAACAAAGAAAAAAAAAAACCCAACACAGGACATTGTAATCTCCATGTGATTAGGGCAACCAATTGAACAAGCTATATTATATATGCTAATTAATACCAAGGACATGGATTAACTTTGTATATAATTGGTAATTAAAAATAATTAAGAAAAGCCATAGATATCACTTCATTCTTTCTCTTCTATCCCTTCACCACCTTGTACCTCAGCCCAACCTCGTCATCAATGATTGGAGCATTTCGATCTCAGCAGCAGAAAACTCCACATTAAAGTTTGAAAACACATCAAAATCCAATGGCAGAAACGTCTCTTTGGAATTGATCTCATTGTCTATCGACACATGCACCGAACTTGCATGCTGACCAACAACGTTGTTGTTGTTGTCCTGAGATATCGGTGGTGACGATGAAGACGGTGATGACAACGATGATGTTAAATCAACGATGGAAGGTGATATACCAGTGCCAGTGGCAGAAATAATGGAGGGTTCCGCCTGGCGCAGAAGCCACCCTATGGTTTCTCCGTGAGTCTTGTAACCTAACTCACGAGTGAGTTGGAAGATTCGAGCAGCACACAAAGGTGGCAAAAGAACACGTCTTTCTCTGCCATTCACCTTCGTGTGTCGATCTTTCTTTGCCCTAAGAGGTGGTAGCTTTGTGTTGCTGGGTTTGTGAGGAACTGGGGTTTTAGAAGCCATGGTTTTTGCTTAACCAGAGAATTTTTATGTGAACAAGACCTAATAAACTCAACCCTCTTTATATACTATAATCATCCCACTCCACCACAAGAAACGTTTGTTGATGGAGTAATAGTAATATAACATTTTTTTAAAAAATATTTTTATAAAGAAAGTATTCATTAAAACAATAAATGTATTTAATGTCTTAAAGTTAAAAAATTTACTACTTATTTACCACATAAAACGAGTTGGATGAACAGTAAGAAATTTTGTAAAAAATGTAGAGTTATTCCTATTAATTGATAGACTCTTCTGTTTTGGATGGTTGCTTAAATGGACAGATTTTAGATGTAGTTCTTTAAATAATTTTTTTTATTCTCAATTAGGATCAGGATTCACTTTGGTAATTTATATATGTAATAAAGATTTATATTAAAAGTTAACATGAGTTACCATATGACAGTACTGTTTTAACAAATAAGGAACTGTTTTTAATTTAATACAACTTTCTTTTCTCTTTGACGTACAGTTCAGCAGATCATATTTCTTTTACCTTAAGTTTCAAATTGGGAAGGTTTAAGCATAATCTGAGCTTGAATTTTTGGCTTGTGACTGAATGTGATAAAACATTCAATGCCTCATTTTGTAACGCCCGAGAAAGCCTGAGCAAAATGAGCATTTTTAGTGTTATTCAAGGTTTCAAATTCAATCATTTTAATCCCATGTTTGGTGGTATTTGAAGGAAAGTTGGTGCATTTTTAGAAGCTGCATTAACTTTTTGTGGAAAGTGCAGGTAAAAATACATGACAAGTAAGCAATGTGAGTTTTACAGCACTCAAGTTTAGAACTTAAAACGTTTGAAACACACGAAGCTTAGTTGTCTTCTCTGCACTGGTGGTTCAATCTAAGTTTTAAACGTTGCTCCTTAAAGCATCTTAGTTGTCTTCTCTTTAGGCACTGTAACAAATCAAGTTGACAACTCATGAGCATGGAACATATAAGAACTCACAAAGAAACCGTTTCATAACACTTCCTGCTTCTAGTTTTCACATAAAAAACAAAAATGATTTTTTGACTACTAAATTTTAACTATTTTCTCTTACAACATGGTGTGGTGTCTTTTAAGTGGTTTTAAAATATTGAAAATAAAAAAAATGAAAAAACAGAGAACCACTTAAAAAATGTTACCTAAAATTGTAAGAGAAAGTTGTTAAAATTAGTAGTCAAAATGTTATTGTCCCATATAAAAATATGCATTAGACCACCTAAATAACCTTTCTTTCATGATTATAGTTTTCCGTCATTTAGAAGTGGAAGCCTACGATTATCGACAGAAATTCTATTGTTAGACTTGGGATCTCGAGACCCGAACTCTAACATAAGTTTAAATTTAATGTAAACTTTGATTAAACAATTATAAAGATAAAATTATAATTATAATTGAAAAAGTATAATACTAAAGTATTTAAGAATTCATGTATATGAGGTGTATGGTTATTCTCCCTTATTGCATTCATGATTTGGCAATACAGAAAAAACGTTCAAAAACATATGAATGTGGAGTATACATATGTTTCAATGTGAACATGTATACATAGATAAATATTTTAACGTGATAAAACTGACTGCTAATTGCTTTAAATGTAAAATAATACTTATATGTTGTATTTTAAAAAAAAAATCAATTAAAGGGATTAATATTGTTTATAAAAGTTGTGTTAAATATAAAAAAACTCATATTTCTTGTCAATTTTGTTTTCAAAATTTTTTCGTAAAAAACACTTACAAATTTTGTTGTGAAAAAAAATTTGCAAGAAATTGTTACCAATTTTATTGTAAAATATGTTGTAAAAAACACTTTTCGCAACAAATTTTGTAAGAAATACTTGCAAATTTTATAATTTTGTAGGAAATGATTACCACGAAAAAATTACCTGCCAATTAAAAATCTTAGAAAAAATGGTAGTAAAAAGTCTTTTTTTGTAAATTTTTTTACAAATTTGCAAGAAAAATATCATATAATATGAGAATTTCTAATAGTATAACCTTATGAAGGAATAATATAATATTAATTCTTACAATATTTTACTTGTTACAGGTTGAATTTTAGAGGAAAATTCATTTTAGGATTAGATGTTTTATCTTCCATTTAGTAGGGTTGTGAAAGGATGTTGTCCTTTTGAAACCCATGGAAAAATGTATTTTATTTTACTTAGTTTGACTCCATCATTTAATATATATTTTTATATTAAATATATAGTATTTTTTTTTTCTATTTATCCACAAAATTTCTGTATACAATAATCATGTTGTACTTAAACCACCGTGACATGAGGCTCTTTAAATCATCCATGAAGAACGTGCAACAACAATATAATTATTTGGAACCCTTTTATTATTAGCAATGACATTTCATAAAGGTGCAAGATGTCTCAAACAAAAATTATAACAATTTGAATACAAATAATTAATCAAAATACATTACTTCAATGCATTTTGATTTGGATTAGAGTTATGAAAGGTTGACATAATTTTATTTTAAATCGAAATGTATATTTTAAATAAAAATCATTAAATCATGTCATTCCTATACAACTTTATTTCAAATAGAAAATAAGATTAAAGCTAATTAAAATTCTTTGTTTCTTTCATATGTAATTGAAATTCTATGTGACGTCTACTGCTTCTTCTTTAATATCAAAGTTATTTTAAGTCAATACGACTATATTATTTGTCAAAAGATTAACATTTATAACATATTAATGTATATCATACATATTATATTATCATTATTTAAATTAGAATTTTTGAAATGTATTTTTTAAATAAAAATGCATTAAATTTATGTTATTCCCATACGACTTTATTTTAAGTTAAAAAAAATCAAGATTAAATTTTTTTTTCTTTTATTTGTAATTGAAGTTCTTCGTTTATATAAAAGTTATTTTAAGTCAACACGACTATATTATTTATGAAAGGATTAACATTTATAATGTATTAATTATAATATATATATATATATATATATATATATATATATATATTTTATTATCATTATTTAAATGAGAATTCTCTAAATGTATTTTTTAAATAAAAATGCATTAATTCATGTTATTCCTATGCGACTTTATTTCAAATAAAAAAATGAAGATTAAAGGTAATTAAAATTCTTTTTTTTCTTTTATATGCATTTGAAGTCCTTTGTAACTTATACTACTTTTTCATTTATATAAAATTTATTTTAAGGCAACACGACTATATTATTTGTCGAAGGATTAACATTTATAAAGTATTAATTGTAATATATCATATATATATATATATATATATATATATATATATATATATATTGTATTATAATGAGAATTCTCTAAATGTATTTTTTAAATAAAAATACTTTAATTTATGTCATTCCTATACGACTTTATTTCAAATAAAAAAAATATAAAGATTAAAGCTAATTGAAGTTATTTTTTTCTTTATAATCAATTGAAGTCCTTTGTAATTTATACTACTTTTTCATTTATATAAAATTTATTTTAATTCAACACGACTATACAATTTGTCAAATGATTAATATTTATAATGTATTAATTGTTATATATTACGCATATTGTATTATCATTATTTAAATGAGAATTCTCGAAATGTATTTTTAGAATAAAAATACATTAAATTTATGTCATTCCTATACGACTTTATTTCAAATAAAAAAAATGAAGATTAAAGCTAATTGAAGTTTTATGTTTCTTTTACCTACAATTGAAGTCTTTTGTGACCTCTACTACTTCTTCATTAATATAAAAGTTATTTTAAGTCAACACTACTATACTATTTGTCCAAGGACTAACATTTATAACATATTAATTGTAATATATCATACATATTGTATTATCATTATTTAAATGAGAATTCTCAAAATGTATTTTTTAAATAAAAATGCATTAATTCATGGCATTCCTATATGACTTTATTTCAAATAAAAAAATGAAGATTAAAGCTAATTGAAGTTCTTTGTTCAATTGAAGTCCTGTGTGACTTATACTACTTTTTCATTTATATAAAAAGTTATTTTAATTCAACACGACTATACTATTTGTCAAAGGATTAACATTTATAACGTATTAATTGTTATATATCACACATATTGTATCATCATTATTTAAATCAGAATTCTCAAAATGTATATTTTTTAAATAAAAATGCATTAAATTCATGTCATTCATGTACGACCTTATTTCAAATAAAAAAATGAAGATTAAAGCTAATTGAAGTTTTTGTTTCTTTTATCTAGAATTGAAGTCCTTTGTGACTTCTACTCCTTTTTCATATATTTAAAAGTTATTTTAAGTCAACACAACTATATTATTTGTCAAAGGATTAACATTTATAACGTATTAATGTTATATATCATACATATTGTATTATCATTATTTAAATGATAATTCTTCAAAATTAAGAGATATAATTATAACCAAATATTTATGACAAATTACTTATCTATTTATCCAAATAAATTGGATATATATATATATAATATATATATATATATATATATATAAAAGATATTAATTATAACTGAATGATGATATCTTTTGCAGGTATTCAATAACATACTTAAAAATGTCATAATGGAGAGTCAATGTAGCTCATTATGAGTTTGAGCCAGGTTAAATGTGGGTTAACCCACAACCCACCAACAACAACTCTTTAGTAATTTTTTATCACTTTTTCACGACTTTTTTGTTATAATTATTTACTATCTTAAGTTGACAAGTTGATCTTTTTAAATACTACAATGTTATTCAATAATGTTTTAATAGTTAAATGTTTAATTTATTTGTTCGTTAAATTATGTAGGTTTACCGTTTAATTTTTAACTATTATCTTTATAATAGCACTTGGAAAAATAGGTTAACACTTTGATTGTTAACTCTTTGGCAAGTGTATCAATCTGTTACAAGTATTAAAATGGAACTCCAAGTATCGTTTTCCTAAGGGATTTATGTTTGTTCGTCTAATTATAATTATTTATTGATTTTAGCAATGGTGGCAACATTAATGGTTGATTTAATTCACAAGATAAACATACAAAATTACTAAACAATAAAGTTATAAAATAATTTAGGGTAGGCTTCACTAAGGTTGGATAACCATAATAATGCAATATTTCCTACACAATATCTTTATCTTGCTCAAACATCCACATAATAAGCATATTAGCCCTAATTCCTTAGAGGCAAGTTCTAAGTCAATGTGTCAAAACATTAATTCCTTAACTATTTTAACACAAGACTTGCAATAAGATACAATGTCTAGAATGACCTAGAGATTACGTTTATTCCTTAAACCCAATCTTATGGTTGTTCTATCAAAGGTTAAGTTCCAATTTGTTTTTCAATGATTAGATATAACCAAATAGCAAAGATTTCCATTATGCACATGAATAATTGAGATAAAACATATGAACAAAGATAGAGATTATATTGCATAGGAAAATTACAAAGAGTACAAATTCATTACATCTAACCCCAATGAAAAAGGAGTGTAGTCACTCCTAATCATCTAGAGCACAAAAGTTGGATGAAATTGATGGAATGAATGAAGGAATTTGAATTATTCTTGCCCTAGGGTAGCCTTTCCTGTGTTTTTCTGTCTCTGTTGCGTTCCCACACACCAGAACTTTTTGTTTTGTGTAACTTTCGAAACTTTAACCACTTTAGAAATTGTCTTCTCGCTAGGCGAGATGACATTCTCGTTGGGCGACCTAGCAATCTTGCTGGCTGACAAGACATTCTCGTTGGGTGATAAGGTCTTGACTCTTCTTCTCCAATCCTTCACTTTCCTATACAATAATCTCGAGAAAAAGATAAAGTATACATATCTTAAAAAGAAACCTAAAAATATCCTAAGTCTTTCCACAAAACACATGAATGGATACAATTAAAAGGTTCAATCAAACATGAAAATTAGTATTTTTTACACTTATCAATTGTACTTCTATAAAACAATGAATCGAATCAATCCACTTAGATTGTACTACAATAAATATATAAAATAAATTGAACGAACAAAACATCTTTAAGTGAGTCAACCCACTAACCAACTAATCCGGGGTGGGTTGGTTGAGTCGGGTTAAAAAACATTTGTCTCATAAAAATGTGAGTCAGGTTGAGCTAATTCATTGTTAACTTAACCTGTGGTGATTCAACCCGTGTGAGTTGAATTGGCTCACTTTGACACCTTTAAATCTACTATATCTCATGCTTATTTTAATTATATTTTCAACCTTTCTTGAAAGGCCCAAAATCCTATAAATACATATTCATCCCACATAAGGTATTAAGTCAATTCTCATACTCACTTCTATATTCATAAGTTTTCTTGTGCTCTTACCAACTTGAGCATTAGAGAATTTGTGGGTAGTTCCTTCTCATGATTGGAGTTCAACTTCCTTGGAGATTCTCTCTCTCCACCTCGGGAGATCTACCCTCTTTTTTAGATAAGAACAATATCAAATTAGGTTGCGATCCTACCATATTTATGCTAAATTGTTAGTCTCTTATTTTTTTAATCTAGTTTGCCATAGTCTTGTTCTATGATTTCTTCCTAGTGTTTTATTCTTAGCCTCATGTCTACTGAAAAGTATGATGTCATGTGCGGTCGTCTTACTACTAAAGTTATCCATCTTGGGCATTCTAGTTTAAGATCTTTGTTTATGGTGAAGGTCTTTGGGGTCATACTCGTGGTACAAGTTATACTCTTGAGAAAGAAACAAAAGGATGATTATGAGGATTTGTTTGCTGAAAATCAAATTGCAGTAAAAAAAAATTCATGAAACTACTCAAATAGATCAATTTCTTACGAAATTGAAATGTGATTTTAGGGGTCTTCTATCTAATCTCATAAATAGGACTATTGGTCCCACCTTGAATGCATCCCTTTATGAGCTTCTTCGTGAAGAATAATGTCTAACCCAAGCACAAATAGACTAACAAAAATCTACCTTACTTATTTTGCTTATGTTGCCCAAGGCATACTTAGAGGATGATACTTCCTAAGAAAAATTAAACAACTTTTATAACTTATTTGTTCTTCTATTGCTCGTGGCTTTGTCATTCAAAATGTTCATGCTCCTATACAAACCTGACCTCGAAAATGGTCCAACAAATGAAAACTTAAGCTCTTTTGCTTTAAGAGTTTAAAGTAAACCTTCTAATTCATGTTATCTTTATATTTTATGTAATGCCCCGACTATTATATAAATAATAATTATTTGATAAAAAATGGAATTAATTTTTTTTTATAATAAGATTTTTCTAGAGAGAATATTAATAATAACATAACTTCATATTCATATATATATATATATATATATATATATATATATATATATATCAATATTTTACATTTATTTAATTGTTGGTAAAATATTGCAAAAATATATATTTTGTATAATATTAAGATATCTATATCGGAATAGAAGATTGTCTATATATTTAATATCTCTTAATAATATTAATATAAATTATCCATGAGTTAATCTCCAGAAGATCTCCCAACAATTTTCCTAACAACTCTTATTATGTAGATTCTTTTTCTACTTGTACAATAGGTACATGTGTAAAGAACAAGGTCTTTGTAAACATTAAATATCAATCTTAAAAGACTTAACAAACAATATAGATATTAGGGGCCAAGAATTGGACCTACAACCGGAAGATTTAATCTCATTTTATCAGACATACAAACCCATATTCCACTTCTGATGATCCATCATGAACATTAAAAATTACTAGGGAAGTGATTGGGTAGTTGAGTATTTATCATAAGATCATTGGTACAATCATAATTATTTCTTTCCTGAGAATATCAATCATTTATTGGTCCAAAAAAGATATATAAATATTCATTACCTAACTTTGACGATCCTAAGCAAGTATCAGATAGTCCTATGTTTAGCCTGTGGATATCCTAATCCAAGTCGTTATTCTGAATTATCTAGATATTCACGTACTTGGTACAAATTTCCTTATACCCCCACCATGGTCCCTATTTGTAGTGTACCAAACTATGACTTCCCAAATACAAATGCTTTTACATTGGTTTTATCTCAAGTCATTGAAACCAAACATAAGGCTTTTTCTTAATTGACATACTCTTGGACATTTTTCAAATATCATAAAATGTGATGACTATTAAACTTTGTCATTTTTCTTGACCAATAATATATACACCACTAAGACAAATACGAATAGTATAAAATAACAATAAAAACATATAACTAACTTTCTTTTACCTAAGTTTACTGAATAAAATAATGTTTACTTTTACTTTATTTTTATTTTTTTGGTTAAATATATTTTTGGTCCCTTAACTTTTAGTGAAAATTTAAATTAGTCTCTCTTTGAAATTTTGGCCTAGTCCCAACTTTAGAAATGCGTGGATTTAATTCTTTTAACCAAATTTTATTAAGTTTATTAAGATTTCAAATGTGTTTTATGATACCATTTGAGGTGTTTATATTGCTTGATATATTTTTATTTCAATGTTAGTTAAAATATGTGTTTGACACGTGAAATAAACTTAACAAAATTTTGTTAAAATGATTAAATTCACACACTTTTAAAGATGGGATACTAAATTAGTCCAAAATGTTGGAAGGGGACTAATTTCAAATTATAAAATAATGATCAAATAAAATAAGATTCAAAACATAAATTTTAATAAATAAATATATATGGACTAGAATGTTCTAATAAATATAATAACAAAAATACAAATTAATATAAAGGACGAGTGTATAACTAGAAATAAATGAAAAAAATAAATAAGTATATTAGTGCATAAATGGATATAAACCCTAGACAAATTAAAAGAAATAATTAAGTGAGTAACTGAAGATAAATTAAATTAAATAAATAAATCAGACCGGTGATCAGTGTGTTAAATAAAAAAAGTGTACATTAATGAAGATAAAATAAAATAAATAAATAAGATCAATTTATAACCAAATATAAATTAAGTTAAATAAATATTTTCAATGTGTAACTATACTAAAGATAAACTAAATAATATAAATATAAATAAATAAAAAGCATAATAATTAAAAATAATTTAAAACATAGTAAATAAAATAATATATAATTAAAAATAAATAAATACTTAATAAAACACATGAATTTATTCAGATTAACATACAAAAACATCATTCCCCTTATCTTATTAATTGAAGGACAAACTAGCAATAGTTTTTAAAAGTTGAAAATTTTGGCTATCGCTTGCTTCAAATTATTCCTTTTTTATTTCTTCACATATTCTCTTTCACTTAATCCTTTTATAAGTTAAGAATGTGTCCACTTTATACCTAATCATGATTACATTCAATTAATTAAGTCTTATCCTATTTTATCTTATCTCTTTCTTTTTCTTTTCTGTTTTTATTTTTTCTTCTTATCACTCGGAGTATTTTTTTTCAAAATAATTATATATATATATATATATATATATATATATATTAAAACATATTTTCCTTTTTTGTTTCTTTTTTATTATTTATTTTTATTATTATTTTTATTTTACTTAGTTACAATATTTCTTAGAAAGTACTTGATTTATTTTTTTATTGTTCGTACTTTATTAGATAATACATGAAACATTCTTTTATATGAACTTAATCAGAAGAGTAAAGGCCAAATCTTATTTTTAAGGTAAAAAATAAATAATGTAGTATTTTAAAAATATGGAAGTTACATTTTGATTTTAGGGCATCCAATCATATGGTTAACCAGAAGCGGACTTGAAAGGATATAGGGGTCATGGGCCCCCAAAATTTTTAGATCTACATAATTTAATTAATATGTAATTTTAAATATATATTTAAAAATTAATATTTTTAATATATTTGATGTTTTAAATTTTTGTACATATTTATATTTAATATATTTCTATTATTTTTTTTTTCACATTTTCAATTTTACCTTTTTAATATTTTTAAAATAAAACTAATTAATTTATTAACATTATCTTTTAAGTGATCACTTATTTAATTTAATTATTTTTTTATTTGACTATTTTTATTTGAAACTTAACCATTATAAATGAAAATTAATTATAGTAAAATTATAAAAATTATTTATATTTATTTTATAATTATAATGATAACAATAATTATAATTTTATTACTTTTTATTATCTTTAAAAAAGTAAAAACAATGTTTTTACCAATTTATATAAATATTTTGAAATTACTTTTGTTTCGTTAAAAATGTGAAAGTTTTTTTAGTCTCAATTTGATCTCGGTTTTTGAAAAAATGATGCAATTTTGTCATTTTTCGTTAAATTTTCTGAATCAGATCAAAGTTTTTTTAATTAAAATTGAAGTTTTGAATAAGAATGATTTGCTTTGTTGGTGTAACTGACATGATGAAAAATCATTGTTCTGCTTCAAGAAATTGAACGAAAATAAATAAATTGCATCAATTTTTAAAAAAATCAGACCAAATTGAGACTAAAAAAAATTAGAAAACCAACTTGACGTTTTTTAACAAAAAATAGACCAAAAGAGTAATTCAATAAAAAATTTGGCACCCCCAAAATATTGGTCGAAGATCCGCCACTGTGGCCAACATTAGTGATACTCTTACAAACCTCTACAAATGACAATAATTTACTAATCACAACAATTCGTGTTATTTTCTCATCCTTAACTAAAGATTTTATTTCTCTGAGCCTTTCTCAAAATCTAGTTATCATATGCAAGATCAATAACCAAGGAAGATAATAATGAATGGGGCTAAAGTGGGATGCCTTTCTCCATTGTCTCCACGTTCTTTCTTACCTTTTGTCTTGTATAATTATGCTAAAGTTAATTTTCAAAAGAGGCATAAACATCATTGTCACTAAAAGTCATATGTTCTTCATGACTTACTAAAATCTGGTGTTTTTGGTAATAACATTTCACCATCTCTTAGTGTTGTTCAATTGGATTGTCTTTCGTGCAAACTTGGTAAAAGTAAAGTTTTTCCATTTTTGATTCATCAATCAAATGAAAATCAACATTTTGATATGATTAATAGTGATTTATGGAGGATATTACATATTATAACTCATTCTAATTACAAATATTTTATAAATTTTATTAATCACCATAGTCAGTTTACATGGGTCAATTTTTTAAAATCTAAAGATGAAGCATTCACTACATTCATATTTTTTTTCACGCCTATGTTAAGACTCAAGTTTCGTTCTAAATTAAAATTTTGCGTTTTGATAATGGGGGAAGAATACACTTCCAATTTATTCCAAAAGTTCTTACAAGAAAATGGTATTTTATCTCGAAGTTCTTATCCTTCTACAACTTAACAAAATGTATTAGTTGAAAAAAAAAATCATCATCTTCCTGATGTTGTAAGAACTATTCTATTGGAATCTTTTGTACAACCTTGATTTTGGTGTGAAACATTATCCACAACCCTCTGCCTTATTAATTTTTGTCATCTTCACCATTAAACAGTTATTCTCTCTTCTCCTGATTATTAGAATATACATCCATTTATCCAATCTTCACACTTTTAGTTGTGTCTGTTATGTCCATCTCCTTCCACCTGACTGAACTAGGCACTCAATTTCTTATATGTGCTTTTGTTGGTTATTCAAGCAATAAAAAAGGTTTTCTATTTTATGATCCTAATCTATAAAGGCTCCAAGTTTCTAGAAATGTAATATTTTAAGTAGATATAACATTCCAACTAACACAAGCAACATCTCTTCTTAAATTTCTATGTTGTCATTATTTTCAAGCACTTCTGTAAGAAAACCAACACCAAAACCTACCTTGTTGTCTAAATGACATTCAACTATTACATTACCTCATAGACCTCCTTTTGATCTATCTTTGATTTTTAATCCAATGTTTTACTATCAATAAGATCTTATATGTTGTAGTACTTGTATTCACAAACCTCCACAAAAATATGATTTTTCTTGTCCTTTATCTTTGACACTAGATTGGTTGTTCTTAGATATAGCCAAGAATTTGGCATTGACTATATATATGAGTTGACTTTTGTACATGTGGCTAACTGTACATACTATTACTACATTGTTGTTTCTAAATCTTTGCAAATATATCAGATGGATGTTAAGAATGTATTCCTCCATGGTTACCTCATATAGGAAGTTTACATCACACTTCCTAAGGGTAAGCTTTAATCTTTACTTAATAACATTTACAAATTGAAGCATTCATTATATGGTTTGAAACAAGCATCTACAATATGGTTTAAGGTTTGGAAAGTTTCATACCACATTGCTTGGTTTTTCATTCATACAAAGCAAGTGTGATATGTCACTTTTTATACAAAAAATCACAAAAAGGAATTGTCATATTGTTTGTTTATGTGGATGATTTTATATAGTTACCATATCATATCAATAGGCTATCTCTATAATCAAGAAACTAATACTTTCAACATGAAAGATCTTGACCAAGTTACTTACTTCTTAGGATTAAAAAGTACATTTTAGAAAAAAAAGGCTATGTGAATCAATAGAAATATATTTAAGACTAATTGAAGAGGAACTTCTACTAGACCCTACTTTTTACCAGAAGTCAGTTGTAATTTTATCTACCTAACTGTCACCAAACTTAACATTTCTTTTGTTGTCCATACGGTTAGCAAATTCATGCTAACTTCTAAGCACTTGCATCTCTCAATAGTACACTATATTATTAGATATCTACTTGACACTACCAGTCATGATCTTTTCTTACCTACTAGTGTATCATCAGACCTTAAAGCCTACATTGATGCTTATTAAGCTGGATGACATGACACAAGAAAACTACTATTGGTTGGTGCATGTTTTTAGGTAATTTTATTATCTTTTGGAATTCTAAGAAACAAAACCATGTCTCTAAATCTTTTAATGAAGTAGAATATCAAGCAATATTTCCATTATGTTCTAATATTATTTGGTTAGATGGACTTCTTTCAGAACTTGGTTTCTTATAAACAACAACTTCACTTCATGTTTATAACACAATTGCTATACAAATTGCAGCAAATCATGTATACCATGAAAGACCGAATCACATAATGATATTGTCACTCAATCAGGAAATATGACTATCAAATTATCACTTTGTCTCATGTATCTACATTAGTTTAACTTGATATATTCACCAAATCCTTTATGTTGTCAATATCATGGTTTCTTGATTAGTAATTTGTTGCTTGTTGATTTAAAAGCATCAATTGGAGGGGATGTAAATATATTTGATTTAGTAGAATATTTAGAATTTATTGATAGAATGTTGTTTATTATTAGTGGAAAATTGTTTATAATTATATAGTTACTATTATGTTATTATTAGATAACTTAGTTACAACGTTAACATTTATAACATATTAGTTGTTATGATATTATAGAAACTGTATTAACATTAAATAAATAAGAATTATTGGTAAGGATAATACACGATTTTAACTTTTTCTTTGAAGCTTATCACCTATCTTAATAGGATATATTTGTTTCCACCCATTTATCCCAACACATTTTTCTTCTTGTAGCCTTAATAATATTATTCTTGTCATTAGAAATCTTAACCAATAATTTTGCAAAAGCTTAATTTTAATGTTTAATCTTTATACAAAACTACCAGAGTCTCTTCTAATCATAAGGTAACATGATTCTCTTAGTGCGCCACATTTACAGAAAATAAATATGCATCTTTCTTAATCTCCAACAATGTTAACTCTGATTCTATCAAAGAAAATGCTTCAGAAATTATGTATTTAGTAAAACAGCAAGATTAAGCCTATCCCGTTCTATTACAATATTTTTAATTATTATTATTATTATCACATTTTTTTATAATATTATTATTTACGTTACTTTTATTTTATTATAATTCAAAGTGAACTTTTTTATGATGACGATTATGATTCTAAAACAACATATATAGCATTCGGAAGAACTTATCTCTATTTAAAATGTGAATTAAGTAAAATACAAAATAATACAATTGTATTAACCAATTAACAAACAAAACTGTAACAACTTCATAATTTATAGACCGGGTACACATATTAAACTTTAATCAAACAATAATTACTTAACAAATTACATTTCACGCAGTTAAAAATCCTAATTCGAACAAATAAAATTGTTTATAATATAGTATTTCATTCATAAAGTCGATTTTATATTTAGGAAATGGTTTTCTTTTCTTACCTGGTGCAGTTAATAATAGTAAGCGACAAATACAAAGTTGCAATTTGCATTCACAAGAGCCTCCTCAACGGTTCTGGAATAGGTGGAATTTTCTAGAACCCCAACCCTCTCCATAAAAGCCCAAACCCTAATCTTCTTCCTTCTGTTTCAGTGTATTAGAGTTACCACTCCCTTATCCATTTCCTTTCACTCCACACCATGGCCTCTGCAAATGCTCTCTCTTCAGCTTCTATTCTACGTTCTCCTAACCGCCAGGTTCCTTCTCCAAATTCAACTCAATTCCACTTTCCTCGTAACAATTAACATCCAAGATTTTTTGCTCATCTCTGTTTGTGTGTGTAATTAATCGGTTTCGGTTTTCTTTTCTTCTTTTATAGTCTCTGGCCCGAAGAGTGAACCAGAACGGAAGAGTGAATTACCGGCAACCGAATAAACGTTTCGCAGTGAAGGCCTCCGCGAAGGAGATTGCGTTCGACCAGAGTTCCCGGGCCGCTATGCAGGCCGGCATTGACAAGCTCGCCGACGCCGTTGGGCTCACTCTTGGGCCGAGAGGTGGCTTTTTTGTAAATCCCAGATTTGTTTTGTTATGTAGAACAGAGATTAATGATTATTTCATTGCTTGGAATTTTTTTAGGGAGAAATGTTGTGTTGGATGAGTTTGGAAGTCCAAAAGTGGTTAACGATGGTGTGACCATTGCTCGTGCTATTGAGCTTCCCGATCCCATGGAGAATGCTGGTGCAGCTCTTATTAGAGAGGTTCGTGAATGTTATGGTTGTTTTTGTTGTTGGTGGTGTTTTTAGATTTTTTGGAATAATGTTAATTAAGGTGGCTAGTAAGACTAACGATTGTGAAAATGTCAATTAAGGTTGCTAGTAAGACCAATGACTCTGCGGGTGATGGAACAACCACCGCTTCGGTTCTTGCTCGCGAAATTATTAAGCTGGGGCTTCTCAGTGTGACTTCTGGGGCTAATCCTGTGTCTCTTAAAAGAGGAATTGACAAAACTGTGCTGGGATTGGTGGAGGAGTTGGAGAAGAAAGCAAGGCCGGTCAAAGGTGGAGATGATATCAAAGGTATTGTTCTAATATTGGTATTGCTTATGTTGTTGCTAGGTAGATGCTGCTTTAAGAGCTCTTATTTATGTGTTCTGTTGGTGTTATGGCAGCTGTTGCATCTATTTCTGCCGGGAATGATGAGTTGATTGGGCAAATGATTGCGGAAGCAATTGATAAGGTTGGACCTGATGGTGTTTTGTCCATTGAGTCTTCATCTTCATTTGAGACGACGGTTGAAGTTGAAGAAGGAATGGAGGTGCGACTTCTATGCAGAATAATGACAATATAAGATAAACTTTTCAACAAGTACTTGTAAAAAAAAAAGAAGACAACATGAATTTTATTTCTTTCATAAGTTAAAATCAATTTATACTCTTTAATCTATTGAAGCCCTCTTATTTAGCTTTTCTATAATTTGAGAAACATAAGTTTAACTGATGTTTCTTTTGTTAAGTTTATCTAAATAGAGCCAAAGTTTTGTTTTGTTTATGAGTCTAATTGTACGGCTTTAATCTTGTAGATTGACAGAGGGTATATCTCACCTCAATTCGTTACAAACCCTGAGAAGTTGATTGTTGAATTTGAGAATGTGAGAGTGTTGGTTACGGACCAGAAGATTTCAGCAATAAAAGACATAATTCCATTGTTGGAGAAAACCACTCAATTGAGAGCTCCTTTGCTTATCATTGCTGAGGATGTCACCGGTGAGGCTTTGGCCACACTTGTTGTGAATAAGCTGCGTGGTATCCTTAACGTTGCTGCCATCAAAGCTCCTGGCTTTGGTGAGCGGCGAAAGGCCCTCCTTCAAGACATTGCTATAATGACTGGTATGTGAACGTACATATGTTCTAAGTTTGTAGTTGGATAATGTCTGAGCACAGACGTTATTTTGTGGCTAGTGTGGATTTTTTGTTAATGCTGTTCATGTTAGAAGTATTATTATAATTCATTTTCAAAGTTTATTCTATAAGTAGGAACTGACACAGTTTCGATGTCTATAATAAAGTATGTCTTTAAGGAGGAAACATAAATTTGTTGTCAAAGTATCATTTTGTAGTATTATTGTATTTAATTTGCTTTTTTCATGAGATACTTTGTTGACAACTGTGTACGTTGAACTGCTAGGTGCTGAGTTCCAAGCGACAGATTTGGGACTGCTTATTGAAAATACCACAGTGGAGCAGCTTGGTTTGGCTCGGAAAGTGACCGTGACCAAGGATTCTACTACCATCATTGCTGATGCGGCAACAAAGGATGAGTTGCAAGCGAGAATTGCTCAGATAAAGAAGGAGCTGTCAGAGACGGACTCAGTGTATGATTCTGAAAAACTGGCCGAGAGGATAGCTAAATTGTCTGGTGGAGTTGCAGTCGTCAAGGTTGGTGCTGCTACAGAAACTGAACTTGAGGATCGAAAGCTACGAATTGAGGATGCGAAGAATGCAACTTTTGCTGCCATTGAGGAAGGTATTGTCCCTGGTGGAGGCACTGCATTGGTTCATCTCTCAACTCATGTCCCAGCAATCAAGGACAGGCTTGAGGATGCAGACGAAAGGCTAGGAGCTGATATTGTGCAAAAGGTAAGAATAATTATCAACTTGCACATTCTTTAAAAATTTGCACTTTCTTTGACCAGTATGTTGTAATTATTGCTTTCACAAGACGTTCCGCAATAACTGCAAGCTACAATCCCATTCCACCGGAAACTTATTAGTTGAGATACTTGTTGAAATCCCTTCACATCTCAGGATGCCTCAAGTGGAAAATGGTTTCTACATAATAACTCGAGATAAATTTATCTTTTCTCCTTATATGCATTTGAACAAATGTATCTTGTATTATATTTATAATCTGAATAAGCTTAATATGTCATGTGATACCCTGATATAAATCTAAAAAATAGTATGAATACTGATCCTTCTGCCTTTACATGTATAGGCTCTGGTAGCACCTGCTGCATTGATTGCTCAAAATGCTGGAATAGAAGGTGAAGTTGTTGTGGAGAAGATAAAGAATGGTGAATGGGAGGTTGGTTACAATGCTATGGCAGACAGGTATGAGAATTTAGTAGATGCAGGAGTTATCGACCCTGCCAAGGTTACAAGGTGTGCGTTACAGAATGCTGCTTCAGTTGCTGGAATGGTGTTGACCACGCAGGCAATTGTGGTGGAAAAACCAAAGCCCAAGGCACCTGTAGCTGGTGCCCCACAAGGCCTTACTGTTTGATTTTAGGTCATTATTAGGCTACGGCGAAGAACAGTTTTGTGCAGTAAATGGAAAGAGCGTAAGTGTTTCAATGTCTGTTCAATCGAAAAAAAAATGTATTTTATAAACGGTTTTAGATTGGCTTCGGAGAAGAGGGAAGTTATTTATTGGATCCTAGTCATGGTATTTTTATGATTGAAATAAGGTAGTCATTTGATATTTTTACCCAAGTTTTAGTGTGTAAGCATAGGTAATTTTGACTCTTAATTTTAAGTCTTTCGTTTAAAAAATTATCATTCGCTTTACCCCGAAACTATGGTTCTATTGTTTCTACCATTTCATTCTACATGGTAGTATGAAAGACTCAAAATTAAAATTTACTTACACTGCTGTGAAATAGTGTTAACTTTCTATTGAAGGACATGGTCAAGAAATCTAAAATCAGTGTTTTGTCTAAGCCTTTAATAGTCTATGAATCGGTTTGTTATTTTAATCGAAGAGAATTAGGTAATGTTTTACACGGTCAACCGGCAGGTAAATTACACTTAATCATCAAATTACGGAATCTAATATTTCGTTTTGTTGTGCTTCCTTATAGCACAATGCATAGTATTTCTTATAGGTCGTTTCTGACTTGTTCCTCGAGATAATTCAACTTTAGGAAGTATAATATGTTTGTATTAACGCCAAGAATTTTCTTATATTGCTGACGAGTGGCATCCATTTTTTATATCTGGGCTCTATCTCCGGCTTGGGCTTCATCTCTTGGGCTTATAGGGTCGATACTACACTCTTCTATTTTACTAACACACTCTCTTCTTTACTTCTGGAAAATGTTTCATGAATATTCAAAACATTTATCTACACCTAGAGAGAGAAATAAATAAAAGACAAAAATTGTTTGGATATATAATGTGATGAAAGGAAAGAGATAAAAATAAATAAGAAATATATAATAGGTGCATTTCAAAAATAGATAGAAGTATATGATGTAGAAAAATGTTTTGGGTATAATTTCTCTCTCTCTCTCTCTCTCTCTCTCTCTCCTTGCAGAGAAATAAAACTTCACACGAACTTTGAATTATGGAACCTATTTGGGATAAACCAATTTATCTCTGCATCAGATATTACTTATAAGTAAATAATACTTTTTATTAAGAGAAAATTTTATAATATAGAGACTATAATTGTTTTTTATACGTACAATTTAATTATGTAAAACTATTGTGTTTTTTGTTATATTTTGTAATTTTGTTTGTGTAGAGATTATTATAATCACATTTGATATAGAAGAATTATAACTATCTAAAGTGAGTATAAATAATTATGAAAATTTGTTATTCGACACACTTTTTTATATGTTATTATCTTTTAAAGAATACGATACACTTTAACATCAAATTTTTAAATATAAATAAATATATGTAAATATTTATATGCAAAAATGAAATAGTTATATGATAAATGAGAGGTTACATATAGCATCGTCATGATTCATGCACCTCTCCTAAACAAATTAAAAATTGATTAACACTTATAATTTATTATTACACTCTTATTTTAAAAATTAAAACATAAGTCTTTACCAAGATCAAGATATATTTAGAGAACTAAATAAAAAGTAATTTATACTTTAAAGAAAAAATTATGATTCATCCAACAACATCATGATTTAACATTATTATTTATCTATTTATTTCTAAATTTTGTAATAGTTAACACAAATTAAAAGTTAAATAGATAAAAAAATGTTTAATTTAACGACAGTCATTGACGGATCTTAAAAGAATTGAATATTCTTAGCTTCCTTTCTTCGAATGTAAAGACATGGATGGTAATTAAGATTAGTATAATTTTTTCATATCTTTTACTCACATGTAAGATGAGACTAGTAAAATAAATATGCAAGACAACAAGAAGCTCATTAACATTATCTTATAATATGATAGAACATAATAACTTTATATAAAGATTAAACATTAAAATTATATTTAATTTAAAATATTATTATTATACTCTCATTACTTAGAAATATATGTTCTTCATCTTAGGTTTGTTACTTTGCAAAACTGATCTCAAATATTTGTCGCGTGTACGCAGTCAATAACTTGATTCTTCGTTTAGGTAGCATCTTTATTGATGCCAACTTTATACAAGTTCATATAAAGACCAACATTCCCCAGAATCTGATTCAAATTCAAATACACGTCATAGTCTTTAAAGAAGATTTTACACATAAAATAATACATGTAAATTATATATATATATATATATATATATATATATATATATATATATATATATATACGAACATAGCATGCAAGAGTCAGGATGTCTTTTATATGTCTTAATAAATAATAAAACGTAAAATTAAATATAATAAAATTAATAAGATTATGTTTTCTATTCCTCTCGCCTTTTTTAATAATTTACTCTGTGTTTATTTTCTACTAATATGTTCTATTTGTTTATAAAGAAACATAAAATTAAATGCAAACTTAATATTCTACTTTTATTTTTCATTTGTTACATTCTTGAAAAAAAAATCTAACTCTTTTATCTTGTTTGATAATGAAATATTATTTTTATAATATAATATTTTATCTCCATTGTTATTTACAACATCCATCATTGATTAAAGTTTCAAAGATGCAAATCTATATATAAATTTGAATTTACAACATCCATCATTGATTAAAGTTTCAAAAATGCAAAATCTATATATAAATTTGAATATTATTCCTTTGATATTTGTGTTCTGTGCTTTTTTTTTTCAGTTTGTGTATAAAAAATATATCTTAGTAGAATTTAAAGTAAACAAAGTAACAAAACATTTGAAGTACTTCTAAACTTGAATGTTTATTTTTTTAATATTTAAAAAATATTTTTTTAATTTTATCAACTTTCTTTTTTAATAAAATTTATTTATGTGTAATTATTTAATATTTTATATAACTATTTAATGTTTATTGAATTATTATTTTGTAGTGAGATTTTTAATTTGTATAATTATTATTTCTTTTTAAATATTTAAAATTGAAGAAATGAGAATAAATACTTTTGATACCGAACCTTAGATAAATTGTTTCAAGTGATGTGATTTTTATTATTTTATAAAAATTAATTAATTTATATGAAAATTTTATAACCGATAAACATGAATATAAAGATGAGGATGAGAATCCACTTTTATTTCTAGGATGGAAATAAGATAGTTGTGATTCCTATAAAATTCAAAATTTTAGAATTTGTATTGTAGTTTCGTAAGTATAAAATTCTACAATGTGAAACCCTTTATTTTATTTTTTTTCTAATTTCCTATTCCGATAACACATTTTAAGAGACAACATTTTCAAAATTATTTAAAAATAAATTTACGAATTTAGACTCGTGATCCAAACCCAACACTGGTTGGTAGGCCCAATTTCATAATGTGAACGTGAAAAATGTTTTGGGTTTGTGAAAGGTACTAATCATTCATTTATTGGTGCATTCATTTCTGTGTGTCTCATCTTCACACATTCGTCACAATCATTTGTTTCCTCTTTTGTATCTTCTTCTAATTATCTTACACTATTATTTCATTGCTTTATTCAACTCTAAAACAATTTACTTCAACTTAAACTCGTTCATATAATAACAACTAACTAATTATGTAACAACTAACCAATCATGTAACAACTAACTAATGATGTTCACAATGTCATAAATTAAAATTATAATATACTAGTGGCGCGATAACAATTGTATATACGCATTTTTTAAATATGCGATAATACTGTAATGTAATGTTATTAAGTTAATATATAAAACAAAATTATATTTATTAAAAATAAAGTGAAATATATCAGGAAATATGAGAGAATAATTGTTGATAAATAGAAAAAATAGAGATAGACTATTTTATAAAAAGCTTATAAAATAACAGTCAATTTTCAAAAATTTAATAAATAATTGTATTTTAAATGATAAAATTAAAATTTTGAAATGTGAACACAAAAGAGGAATCTCTTTATATATTATTATTATAGATAATAAATGTAAATCTTATTTCATAATATAATTTTTGAAGTAAAATTAAATTTAAAATCTATTTTTGTGATAGATTGAACCATAAAATTATGTGACAATAGATTAAAACTTCTTTTAAAGACATATTTAGATCATGGCTTCTACTGGGTAAGTTTCCAAATGTATATTTTTTTGTGAAATGAGAATTCTTGGTTGAGCCTGGTTAGATGGGAAATGTAGTTTTTTGGTTTTATTATTTAATATTTATATTTTTATAAATAAATATGAATATAATATAACATTTCCAAATGTATATGTTTATTTTTTAGGATTCTTTGCATATAATTACTAAATATTTCTTTACAAATAGTTTATTTTTTTTTAATTTGAATCAAATAAGAACGGTGTTTCAATGAGGCATAATTACCCAAGTAGGTGGATTCAGCTTAAATTATTAAGATAACGAAACTAAATAACGTGTAAGGGTGAGATCGATTTAAAATGTTTAAAATGAAAATTGAGAATTACTAGATGGGAGAGGAGGGTAGTTTAAATTATAAATAATAATAATAATTTATATATAATGGGCATGCATTTAAAATTGTGTGAATAATAGAAATTTTAAATACTGGATTATGATTATAAAATTCAAAAAAATGTTTAAATATAAAACTAATTTAAGATGTATAGAAAGTAAAAAATAAAAACACATTGAAATTAAATATTTTTACATAAAAAATTCTTATATGTGTCTCTGATAATAACAAAAGAATATGTAAAATGCACCAATATTTCTAGAAATTCAGTAAAAATTACTAAAACAATTAAAATAAAAATGAAAGTTAAATTAGTTAAAAAATATTATTTCTCAGGGACAAATAAAATCTCAAAATACTCATGATTATAAGTTCAAAATTTGATTGTAAATATTAATTCAATTTTCATTCAACATAATTGTGTTGTATTTTGTCATCTCTAAATTGATAAATCTATATTTAAGAAATGTTATTTTAAAGACGAAAAAGAAGTCCAGAGTTAAAGAATAAAAAAAAAAGGAAAAGAAAGGAATAGGTCAAGGTCCTTGGGCTTCAAATATACTTAGAAAAAAAAAGACTTCAAATATAATTTTTTTTTCAATGTTTATGACCTTAAACGATAAAAAATTGAAAATGTGAATAATATTTACATGAAGTACAAATATTAAAATGATCCACGTACGAACTATTATTCGTTATTTATACACTAATTTTGCAAACATGTGTTTTCTTGATGTTAACGAATCGTACATAAAATATTAAAAGAATAAGAAAATTGAATGTAACGAAACTCACTAATGGGAAACGGACTTTCATGATTGTTGACCCTTTATCATTTTTGCTGTAAAGTATCTGTTTCCGCGTCTCTTTTTCAACAAATTGAAAATTTTAATTCAATTAACAATTATTTCTCATATTTTTAAAATCACTCTACTTTGAAGATTTATAAAATTTATTTTAGTTCACTATAATATTATGTTAAAAGTAAATTTTAAATCTAATTCAATCTCACAAAACTGACTTGTGAGATGAGGATTTGCAAGATGAGAATTACATTCACTTATATATTGTGAATTGACCTTATCTTTAGTCGATGTAGGAACTTCCACCCATGAATCACAATTTATTATATACATGAATTATTAAACTAACTTTATATTTAAAAAGAAGTATAGATGGTGGAGAAATGATATTAGGTCATGGGAAAGTACTTAAGCATCCCATCATATAAATGTGATAGATGCTTGTTTTATTGAATCAAACCCTAAACACACAAAATGCATCTAAATCAAAATAATTTCAAACGCACCATTCGAGCATATACATAGCATCAAATTCCTCTTTCATGGTTACCATTCTTGCATTCCCCTACATTATATTATATACACCTCTTTACATTTTCAACATTTTTTTTTCTTGTTGCCCTTTCACTTTTTTGCTGCGTTGTTTCCCACTTCTTTTTTTCTGTATTAGGACATATCAAATCTTCTATATCATGTTCATATCATGCAATAAATATATAATACATTTCGTATAAAAATAAACATAAGAGAAACTGTATTATTGTATTATCAATTTCATATTTGTTTTGTGTAATTTTATTTCTAGTTAAATATGTTTTTAGTCCTTAAATTTTAACGTGAAATCTAAATTCGTCAACATTATAAATTTTGATATATTTTAGTTTTTAAACCTTCAAAATGAATTAATATAGACCATTTACGTGTCAAATGATGTTTTAAGTTGACATTTGAATTTATTTTAGGTTAAATGTGTTTTTAGTCCTTAAACTTTAATGTGAAATCTGAATTCATCTATGTTATAAATTTTGATACATTTTAATTTCAAAACTTTTAAAATGAATTAACATAGTTTTTTTACATGTCAAATGATATTTTAAGTTGACATTTGAATTTAAAATTGATAAACAACTCAAATGTAAATTTGATACATCATCTAACATGTAAGAAAAGTAATATCTTTAAGTTAAAAGGATTATATACATTTAGTTTTTTAAAGTTTAAGATCAAAATATATCAAATTTTAAAATAAAGACGAATTTCAATTTCACTTAAATTTAAAAATTAAAAAAATATTTAACAATTTTTTACTATATATTTTTCATATCAAAACAATTGAACATCTCGTACTAAAATTATATATTTATAGATAATATGATAATACATCCATCCGATTAATATTATCACCATAAAATCTGATGTCAATCTTGAAAATGAATTTAAATGTAACTTGTTATCATAAAATTAATTTGTAAAATAGTAATTGATTGTATTTATTAAAATTTAATGATTTTATCTATTTATCATTATATTACACCTATTTTAAATCTATTTTTGTTCAACAATGGAAACATTCTTAACTAATGCAAATTTGGAGTTGCCAAATGGAAAGGTACTAAATACAGCTTAGAATAAATTCCGTATCAACCAATGGCGGATAATAATTGTACCAAGACGCACTTTTGAACTTTTTTTATTTTTTATTTTTGTATATTTGAGTTTCTTAGTCGAAATGCGCTTTTTTGTTTTAGCACATCATATTCATAAATGTATATTCTCCTAATTAAATAACAAATTTCTTTTTCGGGACGATACTAAAAGCACGTTTATACACTGAATAGAAAGTTGAATAACGTAAATTATAACTTTTCTTTATCGAAAAAATATAATTGCGTCAATGACTCATTCATCTAAAAGTTCAGAAGCATATGTTCTTTTTTATTTTATTTAACTGTGAATAATTTTAATTTTATTTTATTTATTTTAAGAATGGTTGTTTTTTTCATTTTCTACTGCTTCACATTAATTAATTAATTATTTGTATGGAAGAGATTTCAACCACTTCACAATGCACCTAAACTTGTTTTAAGGGAAACAATTAGTTAACCTAAGATTAATAAATACACTTCGAAACCAATACTCGGATGCAAGCCCCTAAGACAATCTCAATTCATATAACAAAGTCACGTAAACACTTATTGCAATAACCATTTCATAATAAAGTTGTAATAACAACAATAAGTCATTTTTTATTTAATTTCAATAATTCAAAAGTTGAATTCCAATAATTTTATTTTACATTTCTTAAGATCGAATAACATTTAAAACTTATTTATTTTTAATTAGAATTATAATTTATTCTAAACTTATTAAAAATAGTTCACTCGTAAATAATGTTGAACGTGAGACAATGTGTGAAAATTTTCACATGATCGAAGAAAATTCAGATGTATACGTATAGAATCTTTATATAAGGAAGAAGATAATAATTATTTGTCTACAAAAATAATTTTAGATGTGGGAAATTAGAAAAAGAGTCAAAGTCCCACATTGGATAGAAAAGACAAAGTTAAACACTATATAAGAATAAAGACCCATAATACCAAGCCTTCAGGTTTTTGTGTAAAAGTGGTGTCAAATGTCTTATATGTGTAAGATCAAATGTCATATAATCATATAGAATCACAATCTTTCAATAACTATAATCATAACCCAACAAAAATGGATAGGTGTTTAAAAATAATGAAGACTCAATTATTTTATTATTAAAATGCTAAAGTATAAATAGAAATCTAAAAATGAATTTTATTGGTTATAAACACTTCATCTCTATAGTAATTGTTTCTTTAAAGCTCTCTCCATTCTCTATAAAAATCTATGTATTCATTTGTTTAACGATCATAGATTGTTAGGGGATCTCTGAGGTGAACTATCTATTTCTACTCGATCAATTTTTCAAATAGAGTAAGTTGATTTTCTATCCCTTTATCTGTTTGGTTTTAAATTATGTGCATGTGGAAAATTTTGAGTCGCATGTTTCATATGAGCTTGTCTTATGAAATTTCAGTATCAGTGGTTCTAACAATGTTCTCTGATCACTTTCCTGTTATTCCTAGGTTGAGTTGTGGACTCTGTTAGATATGAAAGGGGTTAGATACTCTTTTGGGTTGTCTCACAAGTAAGGAAACTAATTGATTTAATTTAAGTAATGACCATGTTAGAATTTTGGATAACATGTTTATAATATGAATTGGTGTTGTAATTGAATTATGACAATGATATGTGGTATGCGAAAGCTATGGTAATTAGATTTTATGTGCTTGTTTGAGAAGGTGTGATGCTTGGTATTGTTTTAAGATCAAGTTGATATTGAAAGTTGTGATGAATCTCAGTATGATCTGTGTGGAGTATTTGTAAAGGTTTTTGGGATGTTTGGTGCTATTTTCGAATTGCAAAATTATGTAGAGATCACATTCTGCATAATTATGCAAACTCTTTGGGCGAGCCATTTCTCGTTGAGCGAGTTTTCAAATCAGAAGCTCCCAAACTTTGGAAGTCGCTAGGGGAGGCTACTTGTTGGACGAGTTTCAAAGTCAGGGGCTTTCTGACTTGGGAGTCGCTAGGTGAGTAATTCTAAATGGACAAATTAATTGAAAGATTTTTTTCTAAAGTCCCAGTAATGAACTCGTTGGACGAGCTATTTGGTCGCTGGTCGAAAAGGACAATTTTGCACCTCTAGCCTAGTGAGCGGAAGTGCTCGCTGAGCGAGTAGATCAAAACCTTAGTTAGTAGTTATTTCTGAGCTACTTTAGAAGCTTGTGATTATTATGTATGTTTGTTCTAAAAATTATTTATGAATAAGGGTGTGTGGACACTTATTCAAGGAGAATTAATAATGGTTTGCATAGTGTAAGCATTGATCTGGGAGTTCAGTTGAAAGTTATCCCGACGATTTGATAACCATTTAAATTCTTAAATAAAGAGGAATATGTATGTGGTGAGAGGAGCAATAGATCCTAACCTAGGGGTTTTGCCTTGACCAAAGGTGTTGATGGATTAACCTTGTGTATGGTACTTTCTACCATTCTGCAGAGCATCGAATGTCACTACAACAGCACAACTTACGATGACTTGACATCAATACTTATATGTGAATTAGATTGAGTCTTAGCTTTAGTTATCTGTATAAAATAATTAATTACTCATGTATGATTTATATTAATGTATTGTGAATTGATGGTATTCTTTAAATTCATTAGCTTACCCTTTATTTTTCTTTTGTATTTTGTTTTTTATTTTTCTTTTGTATCTTGTTTTCTTGTGTCTCTTTTGTCTTGTAACAATCACTTGAATAGTATGAGTAGTTGAAAATTTTGTAGTTGGATCAATGCAAGGTAGCGGTGATACAGCTGTATAGACTTCGTTTTCTTTTGAAGTTATAGTGTTTTTTTTTCTTGAGAAATCTTCTAGTAGATACAGATAACTGTAATATGATTTTATAGATTAGTATCCTATATTAAACTGTAATATATACAACTTGTTTTGTTTAATGGTCTATAACTGTTTGTTAAATAAGATGTTACATTAGACATCAACGTTAACTTTTTTAATTCATTGGATATAATTCTTAGTTTCAAAAATACCGGAGTTTTAATCGTATACAAAAAGGAAGAGGTTTTCTTTTAAAGAAACTGACATCTTTATATTTTAAAACAAAAATAAAATTTAAAATTTGAAACTAAGTACTGTTTAATTAATTTTTCCATTATATATATAGAAAGGGAGATTGTGCGGTTTCTCATCTATCTAGGCACCGCTTAGAACGAAAAAGAAAAGAGAAATTTCATTAATTTATTCTGAAAAAATGGAAGCCATTGATTTGTTTTCCTATTCTTCCTTTTCTTTTTCCTCGTTATTTAAAGTGATAATAATAGTTAAACTAACATTACAATAAAGTTCCTGCCGGAAGTTAAAGCAAGGCATATTGAAAAAAAGTGTTCATTTGAAAATTAAGTAGTAAACTGAAGACATTTTAATTATTTTTTTATACAAACATTATTTTATTAAATATTTTTATGATTTTATTGTTTAATTTTGTCTTCAATGGATTTTTTGTCTTCCATTCTTTCTCGGTCATTTGAAAAAAGAAATCTTCATTGATGAATTAGAAAAAAACAGAACAGTTTAAATAGAAGATTGTTTTAAATAAAAATTTAATTAAAAATATATCAACGTAGTAATTGATTCAAACTTAATTAATTCTTTTTCTAATAACAAATAAAAATTGATATTTAAATCATTATAAATTTAAACTCTCTTGAAAATGTAAAGTAAATAAATAAATTAGTTGATATCCATGTTGAATTCAAACTTATCTTGAGACCAACGCGAAATGAAACGGTCATAAGTTAGAACATATTAGAATATATGAAAATGTGTGCGTGTGAGTTTGTCAACCCTACTTCTGTTACTTACCCCACGTGTTGCCATTTCACAGTGTCAATGCACACGTGTGTCACTCACGATGCTGACGGTGCAGTTGCTGCAACGTTCTTTTCCCTAAATCACAAGTTTCCCACTTCTACCGTATATACCCATTTTTTCGCTCTTAATTACATCAGAACCATCTTCACAATTTCATTAATTCGAATTTATAAAATCATATATATATATATATATATATATATATATATATATATATATATTTTTTTATTTTTTTTATTATCGTTGTTATAAAAGAAAGTAAAGTCGAATCTCTATTTGTTTGCTTGTTAAACTGCAAAATTAATCAAAATAAGAAGCGAGATAATATATTTCTTTTTTATCATTGAAAAAATGAGACTAATTATGGAAATCTCACATTAATTACGATAAATGGTAAAACTAAAACTAATTGATTATATCTTTATTTTTCACCCACTTTTACGAATATTTCCCTTTTTCATTATTATTTATAATATTGTCTCTCTTCTCGAACTCCAATATTGTTTATATATATAATTCGAGACACTGAATGTGTGGGTTGTTAATTTTTGACCTTCAGTCGGTGGGTGGTATTTCCTTAGTTTCCACTTTCGAGAAGTCAGCAAGTTTAGAAAATAAAAATAAAAATTGGATTAACGTTTTTCTTTTTCACCAGAACTGATAAATCAATAATAGAATTTTTTATATAATTATTTCATCAGAATTAATTCATTATTTATTTTTATTTAAGTTTTATTTTTCTATAAATATAAATTATTTATATATTTTTAAAATATTTATTGAATAGTCATCTAATTTACAAATAGATAATATAATTGACAATGTGGTAGTAGAGATCAAGGAAGTTGAATGAGAATCTTGATTAAGGTAAGTTATATTTTATTCTCAATAAATATTGTCTTTCTTCTTATAAGTCTTATTTGTTTTAATTAATGGCAATATATGAGATATTGATTGTGTAGGATTACAGTTTTAAAAGTTCTATTAATTCATTTTGAAAATTGGTAGGGTTATGAAGTTATGGAGTTGCTTTCCTTGTAAGGCATGGTACCTCTCCAAGTAGGGGAAACTAATTAATAACATTTTTTTTTCATTTTTGTATTGAATTGGAGGTGTTTGAATAGAATCTATTTTGGATTGGTACTAAGTTTTTCCTTGAATTAGAATGGGATGAACTATGTATAACTCAATTATATAAGTTTTGTGTTGAATTTATGATTTTAAATAGTTAATTATGGTTTGAATTGAATGCATGCATAAGTTAATGTGAAAAATAATTTATTTTGGGTGTTTGAAACATTATGGTTAGTTATAATTGATATGCAATTTTTTCTTGAACATCAAGTAGTGAATGCTCAAGTAGTGATCAATCATTACATGTATTTCAACATTGTTCAAACCCTAACATGGTTATTAGACAACAATTTATATCAATTAATCTACGGTGAGTTAAACAATTGAATCCACCTCTCTAAGAGATTAATTGTGATATGTTGCTATATACAACAACATATATCTTGGTGCAAGGTGTTTTTTAATATTGTTTTAAGATTTGAATATCATCATATCAAAGTAAAAGCCAAAGATGCACACAAAAAATAACATGTTAATCCAAATATAATAACGATAAGTATATGTATCATGTCCTTGGGGTGAAAATCTCCAACTATATGTATTAATTACATGAATAAGATATTTCATCCATTCTTACATTAGTTTGTGGTGGTAATACATGGAACATTTGTGGATAGCATTAGATATTGTGAGAGAACTAATCACATTTCAAGTTGTCTAAATGTGAGTTTTAGATAGTAAAAGTTCAATTTTTGCGACGAGTTATCTTAAATCAAGGAGTTTCGATTGATTCTTTTAAAGTTGAGACAACTTTTCATCGAGAATATCCCAAAATCAAACATTAAAAATTTCAATGAGTTTAACCGGTTACTTCAAGAGATTCATTAACCCAATTAACTTATATCGATCAAACTTTTGCTTGAAAAGATAGATGTGAGGACAATTTTCTTAAACCAAAACATAGGTTGATCAATGCATCAATGTTGATTTTTATTGATCTAGATAAACCTTTTGAGGTTTATTGTGATACCTCATACAAGGTCTTGGTTATATGTTGATGAAGAACAAGAAAGTAGTGGCATGTATTTCTTGCCAATTGAAGATACACGAGATGAACTATTCAAATCATGACTAAGAGTTGACATAAATGGGTTTTTTCTTAAACTTGGAGTCATTATTTGTATTATGTTATGTTCGATGCATTTAGTGATATTATGAGTATGAAATATATATATTTTTTATGAAAATAATTAAATATGAGGCAAAGAGAGATTATGATTTTTAATTGATTATCATTCTGGTAAGGCTAGTATGGTTCTTAACCAATTAAGTTGGAAGACAATTTAAATATCCTTTGCGATGATTAAAGAGTTAGAATTGATTGAAGTCTTCATGAATTTGAATATGGGTGTGATAGTGTGTTTTAATCATATTAGTTGCAATATCTTGGTTTTGATCCATGATTTTTTTTTTATCATGATAGAAATAAACAATTAGTTCATCATGATACTCTAAACATAAATTACACCATCACATGCTTCTCGGACATCTAACAATTTAAAAACATTTATTAGATGTAAAATATTCAATCATCATACCTAGATGTAATGTGCTCACAAACTTGAGGGTCACTTACTACTTCAAGAAATTCCAATAGAAATCCATATAATCTTTCAACTATCGATCTTTATATTAATAACATCTCCCCTTTACTAGGAACCAAAGAAGAAAGAGAAAAAAAATCTTCAATTGAGATTGAATCGCTTACCAAAGCTCACCATGATAAAAAAAAATCTTACTCATTAAGTAGTTTCCTCGTTAGAGTTATAAAATAGCAAAATTACAATGGTCAAAATTCTCTCTAAACTTCAGAGTATTTCTAAAACCAAGAATTCTAGATAGATTGATTTTTTTAATAAAATAAAGAATAAACATCTAACTTATTTAAACATTTCCAATTCTTTATTCATTTAAAACTTATCTTAAAAGAAAAGCAATCTTACCTGTTATATAAAAATAATGAACTTTACGTTATATCATAATATATACAAGGTAATTTTTTCAAAATGTAATATTTACCTTAATTTATCTATATAACTTTTAGAAATTTTTTTGTTTGAATCGCAAACAAAATATTTACGTTTGGACAAAATTCAAGAGAGATGGTGAATTGATTTCTTACTAAAAACATTGCTTTAAACTTTTCCTTTTAAAATAATAGTTCAATTAAAAACTTTTCTTTATTTTAACAATCACAATAAAATAAAGAGAGTATGGAAGAAAAAATTGCACAAGTTATTTTATACTAGTTCATATCAATAGATACGTCCATTTGTCAATCACTCTTAAATAAGGGATTAACTAAACATTAAAAGTAAATTAAAATTACAAATTTGAGTAAGAACAATTTTGGAGAGAAAGAACTTCTCTTGGAGTTACAAAAGATGAAAGACATCTCCTTTGAAATCCAAAAGGGATGAACACCTCTTTTGGATTCCAAAAAAGATGAAGACACCTCTCTTGAGTCACAAAAGAAATGAAAAAACATCTTCCTTGAATTCACAAGAAATGAACACCTCCTTTGAATCACACAAAGGATGAACAATTTCACATAACAACAATAACAACCAACGAAGCATGGAAGGGGCAGGCGGGGGCCACGGCCCCCCTCCCCCAATTTCTTTTATATTTTTTTCATTATTTTTTATTTAATTTTTTTTAATTATATAAATTTTTAAATTTTTTAAAACTATTTATATTTTTTAAAATTAAATAATATTAGATTCAAAATTAATAAAAATTAAATTAAGTATTTTTTATTTATTTTATAAAGTACAATAATAAATAAAAATATAAAATTAAATATATAAAGAAATAAAATTATTAAGATATTTTTTATTTTCTTTTTCATTGTTTTTTGAGTTTTTTTTATATGTTGTATTCTTCTCTCGTACTTATTTATTTTCTTTTGTTGCTAAAAAAATTTAGACATAAACTCAGTATTTTTATTCTCATTTTTTCATATTTTTTCTTTCATTATTAAATAAATAAATAAGGTAATTTTCTCTTATATCACTTGATAGTGAACTATTTGTTTAACATTTAGCATTATTTTTTAACTCATGACCTTTTTGTATATTCATTTTTTATTAATATAGAAGAAGAAACAATGTACAATGTGATTTTTCATAGTCGATTTTTAATTGTAACTTGATTATCATAGTTTTTTTTTTAGTAATTATGTCTCTCAACTTTTGATTAGATTATGATAAATTAGTTATTAGTCTTAAACAAATTTTTTAAATAGGTATATTAATGAAAAAAAAAAGTAAATTTATTTTTTAAAATTGATAGAGAAACTACTGGTGAAGATGAAAACATGATAATGTGGTTGTTTATCGCATAACAATGAAATGAAAGCTTGTGAATATTTTTTGAATCAAATACATGTTAATAAAATGGAAGATGAATATTTTACAGAAATATGATTATTTACATCGAAAAAAGTTAACTGAAAAATTTAATTATAATTCAATTACCATGAGTTTAAAAATATGAAAAAACGATAAATATTTCTTTAAATATATGTAATTTCTTTGATAATTATAAATATACTAGATTATGTATTATTTTTATTGAATTAGTCACAATAATATTAAATATATAAATTTTAAGTATATTATTTTGGCTCCCCCAAAAATTTTGGTGAAGATCTGCCAGTGATAACAACACTCAACATTACACTGGATGAAAGTTATCGTTTACCCACGCTAGGTTTCCAAAACTTTTCCACACAAAGTTATAGCTCAACTCTTATACCTATAACTTTACTTATAGAAGGCATTTTAGAAGTTAGGTCAAGAAACTGAAGAATCAAGTCACAATTGTCGTTGATAATCTATTATCAACATTGATAATTGATTATCAGCAGTGATAATCAATTATCACAAATACCCTCTTGAGAAACTTGATTAATGATAATCAATTATCACATAACTTTTTTGTGCATGGTGTTTTATGACTCTATAAGCTAATTTCTACAAACAATCTATTAACTAATATATGATTTATTATAAAGGCTCAATCAAATACCTAAACAAAATACAAGTCTTCCAATATCTTTTGTGATCACTTTAAGTTCTTGGACTTGCTTTTATCATCATCAGAATTCACTCTTAAAGGATGATCTTCATCATCTTCGTTTGGAAACATTTTTTTAATACAAAACTCCATTTACTCTTATGCATTCGATCATAATGATCAAACCACAAAATGATAAACAATAATAAGCTAACATAAAATTATTTCATAACAAATAATAAACCATATATAGTAAATATATTAATAATCTCCACATTTTCATTATACATGGCTAATATTCATTGTTTTTATAAAGTCCCAAAGAAAAAGATATCAACATGTATATCTCTTATATCAATAGATGACTAAGAGACCATAATTTCATTAGAGACTACCAACTTACTTATATAAAAGCCTATGAGAAATGTTGAAAGTAGTTCAATGCATTGGAAAATTTAATATAATAACCTCTTATAACTTTTCACTACTTGATATCTTAATCTACACAATTTAAACTATTAATGACATTAAGATATTTTCTTTCGATACTATATTTTAATACTCAATATCACTCACTATAAACCAGGTCGATTTACTATCTCAGGTATCTATTGTTCCTCATTCAATTCAAATAACACATAAACTCAAAACTCATTCAAACCATAAATATAATTATATCAATATCAATTCATAGTGATTTAATTATGATATCCATCTCATAAACATATATCACATGCAAAAATATTTATATATTTTAAACATAAACCAATGAAACAAATAATGTTGCTTGAACACAACATTTTTGCTTTCACTTAAAAATGGAAAGTTATTTGACTTTCTCACTCTTAAGTTATAAAATGTCGCTTGTTTGATTTATCATTTATCGCTTGAGAAACAAAAATCACACAAAAGTATAATTGATTCAGTCTATTGTTCGTTTGAGCGTCCAAAAAGTGTTTTTGTTTTTAATTCCTAAAAAAAATATAATTGTCTTTATCTTTTTCTTCCTCAAACTATAAACTATGGTTTAAATTATGAATCTCTATCACTTAAGTGATGGGTTGGACACTTCAACAAATATTTTATTAAAACATTAAAATGTCAATGTTGAACATTCTTCAAATAACCATCTTATTGCTCAAGTACAACTAAAGTTTGATATCAATTAAAATAAAACAAGTCTTTAAATATTTATTCTTTAATACAAGTCAAAATATATTATCTTAATTTAGTTTGATTTAAAATATATATTCTTTCAATATAAATTACTCAACTTTTAGAAAAAAATATTTTTTAAGATAAGTTAATTGCTAAGTTCAATAATAATCTAAACTCAATTTACTCATTAGGTATACCCTTAACTCCAAAGTCAATATTATTCACATAATTTCAATATTACAAATTCATCCATCAAACTTAACATCATCAAAGTATATTTAATATCACCCTAATTCATTCACAAGAATTCACAATTTTGTTTGAGACCTAAGTTTATAACTTCAATTTACTTTCTAACAAAAAGTTAGAAAAGTCATAACTTACTTTTAAGTAACCTGATTAAAAAATATAAGCACACATATAAAACGAGTTTCAACCATGCAAAACAAAAATCTTGAAATTTGTTTGAAAAATAAAATTTTATGTTAATTAAAATGATATATTTCACATAACACATATGTTAGAATAAATAAATTATTTTGAATAACAATGTTTTAAAGAATAAAAATTTATTTAGTTTTTTATTTATAAATTTGCTAAATTATTTATCCGTTCAACCTTTCTCTCTAAACTCGTAAAAAAATGGATACTTACATAACTCGCATAACTTACATCGGTAAAAATCAATCACTACACTTTATTTTCAGTGCTATTTGTTAAAAAGAAATTTTTAGTAGAAGTAAAAATATAATAAAATTATTTTGGAATTTTCATACAAATACATATTAGACAACACTAGGATGGAATAATAATAAATTTATACTGTAGAGTTGTATTCTAATAGTAACAATCTTTTGTTAAACAAAATCTATATACAAAAAGACAGTTTTACAGATGAATAAATACATTTTTGTTTCTTTAGTGAATAGAATGAAAGATATTCTTTGTTTCTAGTATTGTTTTTCTAATTAGATGAAAGGAAAATATATTACTTTAAAATATATATAAAAAGATTATTTTAAAAGATGTTAAATATGAAGACATACTTTACATGTATTTTTTTTATCTCATACAATAGACTGATCTTCCTCTCTGCTCGTTCAAAGTCCACGTTAAAAAATTAAATAAATATATATAGAATATGACAAAGCAAGTAAAGAAATAAGATAAAATATAAGTATATCCATGCAAGATATACGACAAAAGGAAATTGCATAGACATGTTATATCGCCATCTACTGTCAAAATCAACTGCACGTTTAAAATGGTTTAAGAACAGTCTACAAACAAAGAAAAAATGAATTAAATTAGTATATATATATCTATATATACAAATTAATTTATAAAAATGTATACACAGTTTTGTAAAATATTAATTTTTTAACTTAACGTACAAAAGCATATGTTTATCGTTTCTTCTTGTAATTAAATTAAATTTATAAAAATAAATGATCTTTTTTCTATTTTTTCTGTTTGACAAATGTTTTACTTAAGACAAATCTGTTCATGATCAAATATACAATAATGAAAATATTAAAATAATATTAAAATACGTGATCTAAACTATGACAAATTTGATACCGGATAAATTTGACTTTTTCCATTCTAATCTTCTCGAAAAACTACATACGTATTAGTTCAGGATAATAAAATAAAGGGATAAATATGTTTTTGGTCCCTCAAGTTTAAGTGAATTTTGGAATTAGTCCTTTATCAAAACTTTATACTAATTTAATCTTTCATCTTTCAAAATACGTGAATTTAGTTCTTTTAACCAAATTTTATTAAATTTATCTGACATTTCAAATGTATTTCATGATAATATTTAAGTTAACATTGAAGCAAAAATGTGTCAAACAATGTAAATAATTTAAATACTATCATGAAATGTACTTGAAACGTTAGATAAACTTAACAAAATTTGGTTAAAAAAACTAAATTCATGCATTTTGAAATTTTGAAAGATGAAGGACTAAATTGGTCAAAAGTTTTGATGAGGGACTAATTCCAAATTTTGCTGAAACTTGAAGGACCGAAAATATATTTAACAAAATAAATAATATTTAGTCTGGTTTTTATCAAGTTTAACTAAATTCAAGAAAGAATATAGAAAAATGGTTTTCAGTGTCTTTTATTATTCTAATTTACTTATATATTTCAAATAAGGTATATGTCAAGATACTAATTATATTTTAATTCAGAAAGCATATCATTTAAAAAACAAATTAATAATTAAATTATAAATCAAATTATTTTAACTTTAGATGATTATAAAAGTAAAATGTAAAAAAGAAGAAGCTTATGCTATGAATGATTTTTTTTTCAAATATAGGCTTCTTTTATTTTAAGAAAAGTAATTGGGAATAATTTTGGAGTCTACAACTTGAGTTTCATTATTGTATTATTTTTAAGCAAACCCCAATTGAAAATAAAACCATTAAATTGGTTGAAGTTGCGTTTTGTTTAGAAGTTTTATTTAGAAGTCACCTAACCAGAGAGAAAAAAGGTTCCTTCTTCTTTTGACAAACGCAGACATATAAGAACCGTTCTTTATTTATTTCTTATATTTACTTAGTCAACTTCTTCTGGTTCTTATAAAGTAACATGCTTCAAACATAGATGATACTAATATTGAAAAATAACAATAAGAAAATAAAAGAACGTTCAAGAAAACAGGATTAGATTTTACTGAGTATGAAATCTTACAACAAACTCAACAAACTCTACGTTGACATTCAATAAAAGAAATAGTATACTGTTGATATAATCTTTAAAATATTCATTGTAAATTTTTTTTATCGAAGGATTAAATATATTTTTAATTTAATACAAAATTTATTTTGAATGCATATAGATACATTCTGAATTTTTTTTAACTAAATGTTTTCCATTTAAAAAAACCTTTAACTCTTCATTAACAACAAGTACCTCTTGATATCACTTCTTGATAAATTAAAATTACTTACGAGAATATATTGGGTGTTTTAAACACATATTCCATAGTACCCACACAAAAAATATTAAATTCTCGTTGAATAAAAGAAAACTCATGTTTAATTAAACTATGTACTTTTTTATTTATTAGCATAAGTTCTGCAAATGATGGGATGAAAATAGTTCAGCTGAATATTGATGATTTATTCCAGACAGATTCCATCCACAATGGTTTGATATGGAAATGTATTTCTTTAATTAATAATTCATCAGTTGGAAATACTACAAGAAAAAAAAATCTTTTATTAGAGCCATTCCAGTATTTAATTTTAAACAATCTAAAATTACATATAAGAACAAAATTTGTATGGCAGATAATGTGTAACTATGGTAATAATAACCACAAAAGGAAAAGTACATATTAATTTTGATAGACCTTACTTAAGAAGCGAGGTAGGAACAAAAGTTAAAGTATATATTATTATATTATTTTAATATGCATAAAATATATGTGAGTTTTTTAGTAGTTAGAAAAGAGGTGATTGATATAATTAACGTGGGATAGGACTATTGATGTAATTGAACATGGAATAGGTGATACTGAAGGAGGCAAAGGGGACCAATGAGTTTCTTGAGAGAGATTCCAGAAAAAAAATAAAAAATAAAAATAAAAATAATAATAATAATAATAACGCGGCAAAAGAAATTCGCGGAAGAAAGAAGGGCAAATCCGTCATTGAGAAAACCTGGATCTGCTATTTAAATTGAAATTGGACAGAGAAAGAGAGTGGTATCGTGAGAATAAGGGAGGCGAGAGTGAATTGGACATGCCAGAATGCTGAACCGTTCAATCCATTCATCGTCAAACAATGGCGGAGGAAAATCCATGCCCTAGGCTTCCTTTTCAATAACCTTGTATTGTTTCATCGACATTGTCGTTGTTGTTGTCGCCTCCACGGTTTTTCTCTTTTGCGTTGCTCTTAAAGGTCCTTTCGTGTGGGCCCGATCGCATAAATGTCGGGCACATTTGTTTTTGGTTGTCGTTTGTTGTGCTTTTGTTTTGAATGGATGAACAATCTGCAGGTGCGATGGGTGAGGTGGGGAAGATACTGTACATAGTGGTGGTGGATGACGCGCAAAAGGAAGAGTCCTTTCGCTACACGCGCCCGGTTCTTCAGAGCACGCTCCAGCTTATGGGATGCAAGGCCCGTCACGCCTTCAAGGTAAACCACTGACTTTTTTTTTTTTGAAATTCTTCTTTTATCAATTGTAATTCCTAGATATGTTGCTTTATGTGTCATGATTATGAATACGTCTGATGTTTCGACAAGATAGTAATTTTCAAGGTTTTAGGTTTGTGATCTGTGTCAGGTTCTGGATTTGAGGGGTTCTTGTGGGAGCTTTGAGGTTTTTTTTGTTTTTTATTTTTTATTTTTGTGGTTGGGGGAGGGGTCGTTGTTACCTTGTTGACCGAGGTGGTTTGACCTGTTTGTTCTTTAGCTTTGCCCGTAGTCTACGTCGTGAATAACGTCTTGGGGGGTTTTGTCTTCTTTTCCGTTCGTTTGACTGCGTTTCATTTGGTTCTTGGCTTTCTTGATTCAACTGCGTATGGAGATTGGAGACTGAAAAGGGTTATCACGCGTGTAAAATTCAGCCTAATTTTTAATATATTCCTTTTTTTTGTAATTGTGTTTTGGTAATAGATGATGCATTCTAGGTGACCTATTATTGTGCTCAGAATGAAATCCCATGATTGGGAGAGAAGATTCTATCAAAGATAACCAATCAGGTTTCTCTCAAAATTAGTTCAAATTAAATGAGAGAGAAAATCCTATTAGTATTAAACATAACTCAGATTTTTCTCAGAGATCGATTATCGATAAAACTTTTGATACTTCGTATTAAATGCTTAATTATAAAAAAAATAAAAATTGAATTTATGAAGTAGATTACCAGTCATTTTTGTTTTTCACTCCTTTTTTCATTTGAATGAAATGGGATTTGAATCTTATTCCCCTTTCTAAGTTCAACTTGGAAAGAAGAGATATATCACCAATCATTAGTTGGTCCTTATTTGATAAAAAAAATATGTTTTACTTTTCCAACTTGAGCAGGAAAAGTTCCAAACTAATGGACCTTGGCGGGTTATCTTTATTAGTTATAAAGGAACATTTCCAATTGGAAAATCCTTGTTTCTTTTTGGAAAGGTCAACCTAGTATGAACTGTGGATACAAACATTTGGCCACTTCTCAAAATTACACGGAACAGCATTGGTATTAATATTAGATTAGCTATTGCTTGCATCTTAGTAAAATAGAAATGCTATTGTCTGTCTACTAAACATTGATGTACCATGCGGGTATTAGAAGAAGTATTCAAAAACCAAAGTTTAAAATAGTTGTATGAGGCAAACTGCTAGAGGTATTTGTTTATGTTTGAAGATTATTTGACACCCATATGGTAGACATGAATATTTGATATACAATGTTTATTTTGTTTTGCTATTTGTTTGTGGCATCTTTTAACGGACTTGTATTAGCCAATTCTTATATGTCTTGGGCAGAAACTGCATATATCATCTGAATTTTTCTACAAACTATTCTGACCATGTTTTTCATTTTCCTCTTATCAGATCAGCCAAAGAGTTTTTGAACTCACAAGGAAAGCAAATTCTACTGATATTTTGCAGCCAGAGATAGAGGCTTTATCAGGTTTTGATGCTTTCAAGGGTAATTCTTCGAAGAAAGAGGGTCAGGGTGCTGATGCTGGCCTGGGTATAGCAGACATACGCAACCAATTGCTTTCTGGGAAAGATTATAAATTTAAAAGTGTACCTTTTGAGTTGTACAAAAGGCGCACATCTGCATTCATCCGACGAGAAAATTTTCTAGATATTGTCTGTGATGCCTTGTCAGAGTACAAGTATGTGGGTCCTAACCAGAGAGCAGACTTGGTCTTAGCCTGCAGGTATTGCATCGTTTTACTCGTTAATTCAAGGGGAAAAGTAATTTGAATCAGCCGTAGCATATGCGCTCCTGTAGTAATCTGTTAAGTGATATGATTTGCCATGGTTTATAATTTATTGATCAAGATTTTTTGGTAATTGTTACCGTGTTCTTACTTTGCATGATGTATTTATTGAGATTGGATTACATTCATTTTATCAGGCATTTTTCTTTGGGCATTATACTACTGCATAGATTTTGAAAATGTCTATGGATATCTACCATGAAATGTTGATTTACTGATTTCAAGAACTTTCATCCCATGTCTTGTGAATTGTGTTAGGGGTTTCCTAATCATTTATCACTGTCTTTCCTGCAAAATATGTTACCACTTGCATACCGATTTGGTTCCAGTGACTTGGTTAAAATAACATCTATTCGTTTCCTAGTATTTGTTTTAGTAAATATTTTCTTCTTGCACTATTGGTCTTATTTCCATCTTGAAAACCAGGATCTTTGGACTGGAAGTTCAATTGCCCCCTAATAGTTGTTTCGGAAGAGTTTTTGATTCCCTATTCTAAGTGAATTGTCGATCTTTAAGAAGAAGAAAAGCACACAGAATGACAGCATTTTGATATGTGATATTTGTATCGCATATGATTTTACCCAAATGCTATACATGTCACGAGTTCGGTTTTCAAAATGTGGTTCGACTTTAATTGTTTTCTTTGGTTTCAGGATCCGTGAGCGCAAAGAGTCTGTGACAGTGCTACTGTGTGGCACAAGTGGCTGCGGCAAATCAACGTTGTCTGCATTGCTGGTATTTTGACAGAGAAACAGTTGTTTGTTCTTCAAAATGCAAAAGAGATAATCTAGGTTTTGCTTATATATTATTATTGTAGGATATGCAAGTCGGTAAGTTAAAACTGAGTAATATTTATTCCTTACAGTTCATTAACTATTACTTTTATCTTCACTTCAGGGAGGTAGGTTGGGAATCACAACAGTGGTATCAACTGATTCTATTAGGCACATGATGAGAAGTTTTGCTAATGAGAAAGAAAACCCCTTGCTATGGGCTTCTACATACCATGCTGGGGAGTGTTTGGACCCTGTCGCTGTTGCAGCAGCAAAGGCCAGAAGGAAAGCAAAAAAGCTGGCTGGTGTGTCACGTTCACTTCACAAGGATGAAGCAACTGAGGGTAACAATTCTAGCAAATCTGATAATAGGATGTCAGAGACTAACTCTGCTCCTAAGGAACTGCTAAGTCCCAAACAAATGGCTATTGAAGGATTCAAGGCACAGAGTGAGATGGTGATTGACAGTCTTGATAGGCTTATCACGGCATGGGAAGAACGAAAAGAGTCTGTGGTTGTCGAGGGTGTTCACTTGAGCCTCAACTTTGTTGTATGTTGGATTTCCATTGTTTTGTCCTTATTTCTTTTCTTATTGATGTCAATTTATGTTCTTGTTCTAAATTCTTAAATTGTCGTGCAGATGGGGCTGATGAAGAAACATCCTTCGATCATACCGTTCATGGTACACATTACAAACGAGGACAAGCACTTGGAAAGATTTGCTGTACGTGCGAAGTATATGACACTGGACCCAGCTAAAAACAAGTATGTGAAGTATATTAGAAACATCAGAACAATCCAGGATTATCTCTGCAAGCGTGCTGAAAAGCATTTCGTTCCCAAAATAAATAACACAAATGTTGACAAGAGCGTAGCAGCCATCCATGCGACTGTATTCAGTTGTCTTAGAAAGCGTGAGATGGGAGAACAGCTATATGATCCTGTTAGAAACACTGTGTCTGTTGTTTATGAGGAATATAGAAATCAATGTTCAGCAAATGCTTTGACCGCCAAAGGAATGCTTCAGTTGATCCAGAGACAAGGTTCTTCAAGGAATCTGATGGCTCTTGTTAACACTGATGGGTCTGTAGCAAGGGCTTGGCCTGTTAATTTAGTTGACAGTAATGGGAGGCCTGTGTGGTGCCATGGACCAGAGAATGGAATTTGCCATCCAATGTATGGTCCCTTAAGAATTGGGAAGGCAGAACCAGTAAATCTTCAGTTTGGTCTTTATGGAATCAGTGCTTGGCCCAGTGATGGTGGAACTAGTCGTGCTGGAAGTGTAGACGAGTCTAGAGCCGATGGAACTGATACTGGTAGTAGATATGTATCCTCTTGCTGTAGCTCACCAAGGATGTCAGATGTAGCTTCAAAAGAGGTAAACTCGAACATTTTTTTTTTTTGTAAATTAATCTTTGTTCAATATCAGAATAAAGGGTTTGTTATTGTGTTGTCAATGGTGAAAAAATTGGATAAGACCAAAATCATTCTATCAGTTGTTCACCATCTTTGTGTTGTTTTAGCTCAAAGAGGACTTCTCAGTGCATGGTAGTGATGAGGAGATTGACGATCAACCTGAGGTGGGAAGTGATGAAGATTTCAGTGATGACGCCGACAAACATGGCCATGAAGAGGTATAGTATAGCCTTGTGCTTTTATCTATCTCTATGCGATGGAATTTAATCTATAGAAAAATTTCAAATCTTCTTGGTTTCATTTAGCAGTAGCAATATTCGTCAATGTTGTTTTTTCATGAATCGACTTATAAGGTTGTCTTTCACCTGCATACCTTAATTTAGTTATCACAGGTATCGATCTCCTACATAAACAATATCTGGGTGTATTTTAATGTTTTTCTACTATTCAGGTAGGATCAGTTGACGAGGAATCAACAAAATCTGACGAGGAGTACGATGATCTTGCAATGCAAGACGTGGTGGAAAATGGGTATTGGTCGGACGATGATGATGAGTTTAGGAGTAAGGTTGGTCTTGTTGGCGGGGAGTTAGGAAGCAAAGTGCATGGGGGAAACAGGTATCGCCGAAACCTGGATCTTTTCCATAGAAGTAGAAGTGAACCAGTGGCAGTTCCTGAGCCACAATGCTCTTATTCTTCTTTGCTCGTTGAAAAGAATGAGAGGAAAGCCAAACTAAGAACACGTTCCCTTAGTATTCCTGCATTAGGAAAACACAGACCAGCAATGAATGATCCTATCCTTTCTGGTGCTCCTCAGAGGTAGCATCACATTCCCTCTTCAACGCAACAACTAATCACTTTTGATCTTTTTGGTGCATTTTCTTAACTGTCTTACGATGATGTCTCTTGTAAATAGTAGAGCGTCCAAAACCCTACTCATCTTCCAGTTATTTCGTTGCTTCGTATGTGGATGAACTCATGTTTTCAAATTGTTCTTGAACATTTTTCTGAGGATGTATATAGAGTATGGAATTCGTGAAGTCAACCTTCTCTGTCGCTGCCCTTATTATGATTTGCTTTAAAATATATTTTTTAAGAATTTTAGTATAAAAGCCTCATAATTTATAATTAGATAATGTCGTACATGTATTTGGTTAAATTCGTGTTTTTCTATCAATCATGGTTTACAAGTATTTTTATGTAATCATGGTTATTAAAATTGTCTTAAATTTTCTTCAATAACTGATCAGGTTATGACTTTCTTTTTCTCTAGAAGACGGCCCAAAGGCCGGAAAAAAGCATTTCAAACTGTCATTAGATTAGTCAACCACGGCTAAAATAAGATTCTTGTACAGGTTTTAAATTTTTTATTCTGAAATAATTCTAAATCCATGTATATTTCTGTATTATCCAAGTATTTGTTTCAGATATAAATAATATATTCTTTATTCAATTTGACTTCTTCTAGATCAATGTGACGAATAAGAGTAAGTGGCTCGTCAAAGTCTTGTACTTTAACATAACGCCATTTCTGACCTTCTAATGAAAAAAAAAAAACCCCAAATAGTGTTTATTGTGAATTTATCAATTTGATTGAATAAATAAGATTAACGTAATTAAGAGAGTAACAAATGACAAATGATTTTAATATAGTACTTTAGTGGTAGATGAAAACATGTAATTTTTTCCCATATGATGTTAGGTTATGTTTTTCTCTTCTCTTTCTCTTGTCCTATTTCCTTGTTTTTCCCTATGGTTAGGTTGTTATCTTCTTGTGCTGGGCTTGGAGCTATTGAACTAGGACTTAGGGTTCATGTGTAATTGTTGAAGGAGAACCTGAGAAAGTAGAGAAAGAGACGATAGGGACAACATAGACAATACATGAGAAGAGAACAAACATCATAAAAGAGGCAACTTTGGCATGTGTTCCTCCACAATTCAAGTACATTCTTAAACAATGTGTTATATGTCTATTTTAAGCCGTCAAATTATCGTTGTCTAAACAACATTAATACTAATCTAACATAAAGGACTACATTAAAATAAATAAGAATCGCCTTGAGTAAAAGATAAATATAGAAAAAAATTGAATCATTTTAGAAACAAAACATGGTATTAAGCTTATTTATTATTAAGTAAAAGAAACTTCATCAATTTTTTTTCTATTGAGGAATATAGATTGGAGACTGTTATTTTTTTTCTTAGAAAAGAAGTAAACATTCCTTCATGTAAGTTGTTATTAATATAAAAAATAGACAAGAATACAAGGTAAAGGAGATTATCAATAAAAGAAATTGTGGTAAAGGAAATTGATTATCAACAAAAGAAATTATCTAGTAGTGGAAGACTCGAATAATACATTTTGTCACATGTTGTAGATTGCAACCATCAAAATAGTATCAATATTAAGCAAGTTATATTTCCATTAGGTTTAATAATTATTAATAAAAGTCTGTACATAAAATCATTTAGATATATATTTTGTGTGAAAAAGACATTCTGCAAAAATAAATACTTTAATAATTGTTATGGTTATGACTAATAACAAAAACATGTGTATATCCTTACCATTTTTATTCGTCTTTGCTTTTCAATTGTCTTGTTCATCTTATAATGTCCTTAATTCCTTAGAATCTTTTCCTTCCTATATATTTTCAGTGATTTGTTTCTCAAAGTTTAGGCTTAGGATTCTTATTCATTTAATTCATGGATCATTTTACTATTTTTAAATTGTTTTACTTTCATTTTTTTCTTGCAACAAATTATCTTTTTTTGTATTTATGACTATAAAATTATTTTATGAACAATTTATCATTTCCCACTAGTGTAAAAGTGTCTATAACAATATTTTTTATGCTGAGCATAAGAAAAATGATGTTCTATTTTGCAACAATTAGATGAAAATTTTCATTGAAGAAGTCATGGGGCACTTTTTTGTAAATAAAGCCAATTTTTCAACAATAGTTCCTTACTTATGTGATCTTTTAACTTTTTGCCAAACCATTTTTCCCTCATAATTTTGCCTTTGTTTCTACCTTTTTCTTTTATTTCCACTTTGCATTTGTCCCACTCTTTTGTAATAGACTAAGTTTTTGTACTTATTGTAACATTCCTTTTAAGTTACATTACTACTAAACATTTACAAAAGATCTCAATAGTTACAACTTCTATAAGTATATACACTATCTTTCTTTAAAAAAAAATTAAATAAAGTTTTCCTTTTAACATGGAATCAAATAAAAATAAATACATATGCAAATTATTCAAAGAAAGGAAAATAATCCTACAAAAATATAATTTTCTTTTCTTTATTCTTACCTATAACTACTAAGTTTGTCTTCTTACAACATTCTCTGATTCAGTGTAAAATATAAAAATCACAACCATCACAATAGATAAGCAACACAAGGAAGCTAGAAATATTTGAAAACTTCATACAATGATGCATATGGCAACTATATACATTAATTTAGCATCTCATTCATATATACTCTAATAGATATCATTCAAACTCATTCATCGCACATATATTAGAAAGACAAATGATTTTTTAACAACTAAATTTTGACAACTCTTTCTTGCATTATGAAGTGACCTATTTTAAGTGGTTTCCTATTTTCTATTTTCTCATTTCTCTATATTCCAAAACCACTTAAAAGATGTTACTTCCTGTTATAAAAAAAAGTTGTTAAAATTTAATTGTCAAAATTTAGTCTATTAGAAATCAAGTATAACTCGGTTTAACCGTCTCTCTTTCATGTCATAAATTCTTGACATCATACATTACAAACACTTAACTCTATTTTGGGAAAACTTAAACTTAAAGATGTGAACTTAATAGACTACTTTTACTAAATTGTTGTCATAACAAAGATACATTAACATTAACTCATTCTACCTATATGACGAAGTAAATCTCTGTTATGTGAATTTTAAGCTTTATTGATTTCAAAATGGTGTTTGACTATTTATATATAATTGTGCTACTTATGTGAACTATGGTAAAATTTAATTTATTGTGTTGATGGTTAGACTGTTTGATATGTAGTTCATCGTATATTGTATATTTGAGATAGTCATAAAACAAAAACAAAATAAACATAAAAAGGCTATATATACAATAACAATTAATGTAATTATTATCCATTGTTATTATGAGTGTTTTCGACATAATGGTGGTTTGAATGATAATAATTTTTATATTTTTTTAACAATGTTTTTATTAGCCAAAAGATTAAACTTTTTGAAGATAATTTGCTTTAACCATTATTAAAATTCATATAGTTAAAATATTGTCAGAATTGTTTTTTTTTTTGTTTACATTTCAGTAAATCGTTTATTGTTGTTACATTGTTTAAAACTTGCACACGCTAGTTACAATTACTGTTTTTTCCTTAAATTAAGCCATTTTATTCACATGATTTGCTGTAAATCACGAGCATGTTGAAAATGTATTATATTACATTATTATTGAAAATGAAAAGAATAAAAATAATTGCAATGTTGATTATAATTATATTTATGATTACTATTCTTAAAAGATCAAAGATAATTCTACAAGATCACTTAATCTTATACTTTACTTTCAAAATGAATTCTCCTTGTCGAAAAGTTGGTAGGCTCTCTATCGGTCAAGTCTTGGTCATTTTGCTCTCTCAGTCTTCGGTTCTTAAGGTGTGATATGTGAAGAAAACACTTAAACACTTAAGTTAATATTTTTCTTAGTTCGTTTTCAGACAAATACTTTTTTTCAGAAAAGTAAACCTTTTTACCATAACAATCATTCCTATTTATAGAGCAATTAAGAGAGGTTTTGGGGTATTCTCTTCCTCTTGAGATTTCTCTCTACCTAGAGCAATTGAGAAAGGCCCTTGGAGGTTGTTTTGGGTGCTAGGAGGCTCTCTCACTCCTCCTTGGATCTTCAATCTTCATCCATGGTGTTGTACCCCTTTAGGGTTTGATAAGGGAGATGATCTACAAATGGGAAATGTGGATGCGAATGAGGAGCACAAATGGAGCTTGGAGCAACTGCTAAGAACCTTCAGAAAGGACTTACATCTTTCTTTGATTTCAATTTATTCCTTATCTCTTCAATTTGTATGACCTAGGTTATCCACCATGAAGAGTAAACCCTATTTGTTGATATTAGATGTAATAAACTGAATCTTATGTATTTTGTGATGTTAATACATATGATTTTCCATTTCAATGTTAGTATTTGATTTATATGCTTAATGCTTTCTTTGATTTGGCCACTCAGATTGATACTTGGTTCTTGAGATATTAGAAAATATTTTTTGAACCAAAAACTGAAATTAAATACCTAATAGAGTTTGTATCTAAGGATATAATATGATTCATTAGTAATCTTAAGACTCTTTAACTTAATACATGGTTTTACTTGTTGATGATCCAAGGAATTGGACTTTGATGAGTTATCATATGCTCAAAGTCACTAGGGATAAGATTTGAGTAATCGTGTGAGTCAATTTTCACTTAAATATGTAATTGAGATGTTTTTGAATGCATGGGAATGAAGTGAAGGAAATATAGTCTTGACAATTGTATATACTTTATGTTAAATTTCTGTTATGCACAAATTGTTTGATAAAAATACAAAAAAAGTTTCTTCGTATTTTTGTGAACTTTGTTATCTAATTGAATTGTGAATTGCGATAGTTGTCATGTGTTGCACAAGTCCTTGTGGATAGAACATTTGCTACGAGCGATAAGTGCACTTGTCGTTTTCCACTAACATAAGTGTTGACTATGATCGAGAGGTCGAGTCAATTGGGAGCCGAGTGTCTAAATGGTTCATTGACCCAACACCCCATGTTTGAGTGGATTTGTAGAGTACTTACAAAAGACACTTTGACGCTCAAGTTAATTTCTTACAATTTGTTTTGAGAAGGATAACTTATGTTAACCTTTTACCTTAACAACTATTCCTATTTATAGAGACAATTAATAAGTCTTACATTGTTCACGAATTAGTTGAAGTCCAACATGGTTTAATATAAAGAATAAGAAATAATATAAATATACGAGTTCGTTTATCAAATGAACCTAACCAAATATATTTGAAAGATTTTGTATGTTTTTCGATTAATAGTAAGATTTAATGTTTGTACTTTTATCACCGTTACATTTATTACTTAAAAACATTAATTATTAATATTTTTAACATTTAAATAATAAACATTTATTTAATTACAAGTTTTCAAAATGGAATAAAAATTAAATTAGACACGAAGAAAAATTCACTTAAGATCTTAAGGAAAACTATATTATTAAAGTATAAGTTAAATAAGATATTATAAGATCTTGTATTTTATATGACAAAATAAAAGTAAATAAATAATATAATATCTCAAAAGAAGATTTAATATTAAATATATTTAAGTATCAAAAGCATATTTCTTTTAAGAAAATTATCATTTTATGATCTACTATTTTACGGTTTTTTTTTGTTTGTTTAATGATTATAAAAACTATTTTCGAGTATGTTTTATTTTAAAAAAGTTACATTCCCTTTATTATACAAATTTTATTCCGTTGTGTAAAAATCCTATATTCTTAACCATTATCTTAATAATTATAATTAAGATTATAACTCATTAATAACATAAGTTATTATAGTTAAATTAAGTTACAATTTAGTTCTTAACTCAATACCAATGTATTTCAAAATATAGTATAAAACATATATACTCTAAGATTGGAACTAAAAGCTCAATACAATCTTTCAGATAACACATTCTCTAACTCATTCTTATACTACTTCTTCAGTTAATAGCTCCATCTCTATTTCTAGTATCAGTTCCTAACTCTGATCCCATATATAAACAATATATGATCATCGCAAGGATAAGAGAAACAAAAGATACAAAATGCAAAGGTGAGTTAAATATCACACCAACAAAAAAACTATAAATGAAAGATATCATAATCTCCACCAAAATATTAAATCATAGTCAGTTAACTAAAGTCCAAGCATCAAACTATAGAGAAGTTTTTAGACTCTAGACTCTACCAGAAGATTATTATATTGAATGGACTCGTGAGACTTTGCATTTGTCATATTGACTCTCTTCTTCTTCTTCTATACAACAGTAACTCAAGTGGAAGATCATATATCTCATCCAGTATTGACAGGGTTAACTTCACTAGTTCCTTAAGTATGATCTTCTTTCATATCATACTGTCAACTTTGTGAAGCCTCCTTTGTCTCACCACCTAGTTAACATCTCTATGTGAGTTTGATACTAGTAGAATTAGGATAGTCCCACATCAGAAGTCCCCTTCAATACACAAGATCAAGTCCTAGATTAGCCTTTTTCCTTGAAAATAGCTAATGTGACAACCATAACACATTAAAACTTCACAACTAATCTTACATTCAAGAGATATATTTATAATATGACTCTATAATAGATACTCTATTTATCATTTAACTTTTGTATTGATAAAATATTCATTCTTCCTAATCTTCAGAACTTATACAAATAATTGTACAAAAATTGAAATGTACAACAAAAAAATTTATGCACAATTCGTAACTTGTAATAGACAAAGGAAACCATTTGGCAATATATAAACCACCACCAGTAGAAACAAAACTAACATGTTACGTCTAGATAGTAATTCTATAGGCAAAACAATTTTTTGTTTTTCATTTAAAGCTTTCTCATCACTTCATATTTTTCTAATTCCTATCTTACAACATTCTAATAAGCTACTCAATATGTCACATTCTTTATTATGACATCAAACTTAATTATCCCTTCTATATTCTTACCAGCATAAAGAAGTAACACTTAAGTCATGTTCCCAAACAACTCATCAATCCAACATGATTTAAATCATGTATTTTAACTAAAAATTCCCTAAACCATACTAATAGTCATAAATCCACAATTTTACAGAATCAAAAGTCTAAATCAACCTCACATCTCCAACCAGAATAATTTCTTATCTTTCTCATACTAAGGTCAGTATGCAACTAACTACAAATTCATACTCTAATATTTAAATTCAACATTATGACTTTAAAATTTGAAAGAAATTTACTCACTTTACCTTATAAAATACACTTTATCACTGTTCTTCTCCTACACGACTCTATCACTTAAAATTTTAGAATTATTAGGAGCAGTGGTGGATCTTGACCAAGAGTTTTGGAGGGGCTAGAATAATATAATTTTTTGATCATTTGATTGGACCATTAGTATAACACTTTAAAAAATTATCTTCTATAAAACAATTGGATCGTTAGATTGGATTATTAGTATAATGCTTTAAATATTTTAAAAGATGTGAAGAAATATAATTTAACTTGTTTTCATCTTCACGTGTAGCTTCCCTTTTACTACTTCTACAAAATAAATTCATTATTTTATTCTTCATCGATATGCTTTTTTTTAAAATATATTAAAAAATAATTTATCATAATCTAATAAAATATTGAGAGACATAAGTATTAGAAGAAAAATATATTATAATCAAGTCACAATTAAAAATCGGTTATAAAAAAACACATAATACATGATTTTTTCTTCTTCTATAATCATAAAAAGTAAGTATACAAAAGGCTCATGAGATAAAAAATAATTTTAATAACTATTAAAGTAATATTTCATCATCAAGTAAGACAAGAGAGAGTTACATTTTTTTTCTTCGAGAAATGAAGGAAACAGATGAGAAATGAGAGCAAACATAATGAGTATGTGTCTAACTTCATTTTTCTTCAAAAAAAACATATGATAGTGAGAGATGAGTACAATTTTGTTAAAATTTTAAAAGGCAATGACAGAAGAAAATAAAAAATATTTTAATAAATGTTTGATTTAATTACTCTTTTGGTTATTATTTTCGAAAATGTAAGTTGATCTTCCAATTCTTTTAGTTTCAATTTAGTGACAATTTGATATTTTTAGACGAAAACAGATACTAGAAAACAAATTAAACCTAAATATATTTTTTATTTTTTATTATTTATTAACATTAACTATTGTATTTTATAAAATAAACAAAAAGAGACAATTTAATTATCATCAATTTTTAAAATATACTATTTATAATTTTAAAATTTTCAAAATTTTTAAAAATTAAAAAAATGGATATATAATTTTGAAAAAATCGAAAATATTTGGGGGTCTAGACCCCTCCCTACTCCTATGAGGCTCCGCCTCTGACTAAGAGAAAGAGTTTCATCTTAGAAATAAAGAAATTACATGTAATTTAAAAAAACTGTATGTATAAGATAATATATTGATTCTACGTATGTAATAGAAACTTAAACTTATCTTGCGATGAAATTGAATTATATAGTAGAATTCTTCCCTTCTACCACTTCAATTATATTGAATCTTAAAGAAACATGGAAGAAAGTCATATTTTTTAGGAATAATGAGAAAATATTAAAGAATGTAATATTTGGGAATTGAAATTGCAAGGGATTTTTAGAAATTGTTCCTGAAATAACCCTCTTGTAAATCTTTAAATTTTTAATATATTAAAAAATATATAAATTTGATTTTATTATAATTTTTTTTCAGGTTCTCACACATGTTTTTGTATTGTACTTAAACATGCAAAATATTTCCTGAATTGTAATTAAATTTAGTTTATGTTTAATCTCAATTTGTTTAAGTAAAAGCTGCAAGGAATGAAAAGACGGGCTTAAAAAGAGAAAATTTGGATAAAATCAGTTTGGACTTTAGTCTTGGAACTTTGTGTTTAGAAAAAAAAATATTATTTAACATTCACTTCTTATCTACATTTCACAAATATTTTTCATAATAAAGTATTATATTAAAATAATAATAATAATAATAATAATAATAAATGTAAATAAAATGAAATAGTAGTTTAAATGTAAATTAAAAGTGAAGATGTGGGAAGCATCATCAATCCCAAAAGCTTAATGGAATCGTAAATGTGAATTAGGAAAGTAAAGAGTGATATTTTTAGGTGTTTGTTTACAGAAGGTGTTCTTGGAGCTTGTGAGTAGTTAAGAGATTAGAGATTAAAATTATATTAAAAATTGAAAAATAATAAAAAAGTTAATGGAATAAAAAATTAGAAATTGTAAGAGAAATAAAAAAAAAAAAGAAGATAAACAGATAGATATTGAGGTACAAAGAGATCTAGTTGATGGGTCACATTGTACGACGAGTGGGGACCAAATGCCTTACACGTAACCATAATCATTACTCTTACTCAGACCAACCACCATACCCATCTCTTCCAATCTACCAGAGAATCAAACTTTTACAACAATTCATTAAATAATCCACATATTTTTTTTCTTATAAACCCTAATTCAGTGTTTTCTTACTGGTTTATGTTGTAACACAATAAGGATGAAGATAACAAAAAAAAACTAAAAAGCATGTATGTAATTTTAAATGTGAATAACATATCTTAGGTGAAGGGTGAAATGTTTGAAAAAGTGAAATTATTTGGATATCATGAAATAATATAATAACTCAACAGATAAAAAAACAAAACATGTAATAGTCAATAAATGTAATGTTTATTGTAAGAAAAAAATATTAAAATATCCTCTTTTTTTTTAATTTTAACAAAAAAAAAAGTGGTTGCTCTATCACAAATATTTTATGAACACCTACCTTCCAAAATCATATTTTGTTTATTTTTTTTTTATATAATATTTATAAATGACTTAGCATCGAAGTTTAAATATATCATTGGTAGTTTGAAACAATGTGAGTGAGTTAGGGTAGACATATCCTTGTATAATAACTTGTATCATAACCTAATTATTAAATGTTGAAACATTTTTTTGTAGACATACTCGTTGATGAAATAAAATAAATTATTGAATTATATCCGTGTAATTAAGTGTTAGTGGGGAGTTTGTGTGAGAAGAAAAGTAAAATAATAATAAAAGAAAAGAAAAGGAAAAGCAAGTTCGAAAAGCTTGCATTATTGAGAAGTAGAAATGCAGAGCATGATAATGCCAAATCTGCTCAGAAAGAACACTCTGCTTCCAAAATTTAGATACTGATTGGTCTGTCCCTGCCAGAGTATGATAAGCCTCACCTTCGTACCACAAACTAACGCAACCCTACCTATCTCTTTTCTATTATTATTATTAATATTAAAAATTTGATCTTAATTATTACCTTTAAAAAAAATTCACATTTTAACATAAATTCAGGATTAAACTTTATTTAAATAACATTTAAGATCAGTTTTATCAACTTTAAAAGAAAATGAAAAATTAATTAAAACTAACTCTCTCTCTTTTGTTTCTTTATTGATTTAAAATAAAATGTAATTAATAATTATAATAATAATAATAATAATAATAATAATAATAATAATAATTGTAATGAGGGTGAGTAGTACAGAAAAGCTTGGCTTCCATGCTACCACTGTCCTGCAAGTAAGCGACAACTCCGAGGCTGATAGTAGTTTCTGTCAGACTCTATTTCCTGTGAACTCAGCATTACACCTACTCTAACCTTTTTTTTTTCTTTTTTTTAATAAGAAAAATTAAGTGTAATAAATTATTTATTTCACAAAAATAATACTGACAAACTCCATTATATAACAGAAATTATGACATGAATAATACCAATCTCTGAAAATAGAAATTGAAAAATAAAAAAACAAACTACTCACAATGCGCTTGAACAAATAATATGTTTAAGCTTCCACTGTTTTACTACGTGATGAAATATATATATATATATATATATATATATATATATATATATATATATATATATATATATATATTATATATTTATTATTTATATATATTATATATTTATTTTATATTATTTCTTTT